>Ga0160429_1000639_pt1 | contig 26322 bp, 25 predicted proteins | sample SolpanmetagenomR_FD_108199 | JGI IMG/M metagenome (GOLD analysis project Ga0160429, IMG submission 108199) | Solar panel surface microbial communities from Lawrence Berkeley National Laboratory, California, USA - R | ecosystem: Engineered > Built environment > Solar panel > Unclassified ... | reverse complement strand
ACACCTGCGAGACTCATCTGCACATGCTCCACGTAGTAGAGCCTGCGACCGCTCCGTTAGCAGTCCTTTGACTAATTTGGTTCTGTACCATGGCATCCTATCCTCAGAGATTAACCTGGTCTACAAAGCAGCTCTTCGGCTTCGTTTTTCCAACCCGGATTCCAGTCAAATTATCGCAATCACCGGGACGACCATTGGAGCGGGCATTGTCTCGGCAATCATCGAAGGCGCACTCCGACTGGTCCCTCCTGATCGAGATCCAGCTGGAGAAGCTATACGCAAGCAGAAGAATTTGGTCCGAGCAGAGCGAGCTTTGTGCGCGGAAAGCAGTTTTGTGGATAAAGTAAGGACTTTTCAAGACAACTTGATGGATGAGATGCAACAAAAGCGGCAACTTCGGGATGCCGCGGGCGATGGAATGACGCAGAATATCAAGATAACGCCGGACATCCTCTTTCGTACTCCAACCATGATTCATGGCATTCTGTGCCATTGGATAGAGTATAAACACACTTTCGGCTTCAAAATGGATCCTTTCGTGCACAGGAAACATCTCAAGCAGTATCGGAAGTATGCTACGATATTGGGCAGTGGGATGGTTGTATACAGCCTGGGTTTCGAAAGCCAGCTACTACGCATTGAAGGTGTCGCCTGTTTCCGAGAAGCCGAAGTCGTAGGCTGGCTCGACAGCCAGAAATCTTGACGATGTCCGGCGAGGGTAGATGAGGTCGATTCGATGGTTTATCTTAGACCTCGTCCTAGAGAGCAAAGGGGGTCTTAGGGTACGTAGTATTCGGAGGCTGGGTCTGGCAAGTCGTCAAATGCAATACAGTACGCTCATGACATACATAGCAATAGAACTCATACTCTCTTTTCACGACGACAAGAGCGCTATCATTCTATCAAGTGTCGAGCCATCTTCAAATACCGCGGGTTCTGACCCACCGGAGGGCCGGATCAGACTGAATAACCACGGTTAATTAGGGGCGAATGACTTTGACGCGTCTCACACGCGTAACGGACGCGTCGACGACCTACTTGAAGAGGCCGCCACCTTTACGCACCAGCGTGTCAGTAAGCTTGCTGAATGCCTTTGCTAGCCATGTAGTGTACTGATGATTTGACATAGCGTTCATTGCGATGGGAATATTTACGATACCAGAAGACGCCTTCTTTACTCACTCCCCCCAAATCAGCATTCGCTGCCAGAAAGACGACGATGTGATAGTCTTGGAAACATCCGAAAATGAGGGCAAGATTGTAATGAAAGGAGCGCCCATGAACTGCTTCGAGAGGCCTGGAAGCGATCAAGAGCGGAACAGTTATGAAGCTCGATTGAAGGGCGTAGTGAGGATGGATACGTTCTTGCGCCGCATGGGTGGCAAGGCTACAGTGCAGTGCCATGGTAAGGTATGCATAAAAAGCTTCATTGTTTTCACGCTGACGAACTCGCTCAGAAAAGTGGCTGGGTTGTGAATGTGCCTTCTCCCATGGATGTCTGCAGCATGCTTGCTTACAATGATAAGTGGTGGATGCTCTCCTGCGACGATAATAAGCTGAGCCGCTACGGAAATCGAAAGCGGCAGGAGATGAGCTATGTTCCACCGGAAATTCGAGGACGTGGGTGGTACTGCCAGAGTGGAAAATATGAGTACAGCTTAAGCGTTAATCACTTTGATGGCTAATAGTATGTTTAGTCTGCATGTATTGCGGAGAAGATGACGACGAAAAGAATTCCTAAGTCCAGGCGCTTCGTGTGGCCGGTCTGCAGGACCAGTAGATGGCCGCTGCCAGATCTCATGTCTTACGATTGATGGTAGCAACAAAATGATGATGCAAAATGAGCCCATATGTCCCGTGAAGCGTCTCAATTACCCTTCCCATATCATACTTCATTGAGCATACGCCTAGTTGGGCTCATCTCACCACGAATGAGGTCATGGGACTGTTGAAGGACTCTATCATGAAGCCTATGAAATTGAGGGATTGCGGACTCTGCCCCCTAATGCCAGTCCTTTGGTACATTTCAACTTCCAGTTGCTCTTTGGCCGTTCTGCTTTGAGGTGATTGAGAACCCATCGGGAATGGAGGCTGATCCTGTCTGCCCAGCTACACTTAAGGGGAACCTTCCCACCGATCTCCCATCGAACACGGCCAGTATTCTATATTCGTCTGCAGAGATCTCTCCTAACACAAGATACTCATCCCGATGATGTTCCAATCGCCTGCGTTTGTCCTGGCTCCTCTCTTCAAAACCTAACCACTCTGCCACTTCAAAGGCATCGTACACATTAGGCAGCCCTTTTGACCAGATCGCAATGATCATGATATCTCTCTTGCGCCTGTTGACGAGCCACACTCTCCTGCGAAGTGCTTTGCCCCAGCTTCTAGTAAAGAGGACGGACGGTGTCGGGACGCTACTCCACGAGAGGCAGTCATCAAACGCTTTCCGCGAACACATGGAAATCTTGATTGTGTTCGTATACGGTTTGGAAGAGGATGGAAGGAAGCTCAAAAAGTGAGGGTGGTGGGCTCCAGTACACTCAGTTAAGACGACCGAAACCTTCCAAGAAACGCAAAGCCGAAGCGCAACCCGAATTTTTAATTGAATCACTTGACAAATCTTCTCGAAGAAAACGTCGCAAGTCGGGCTATTGGGAAGAGCATGAGTCGATCGCGTTCAGGGACGAGCATGGCAGAGCGTTTCTACAAAGGATAACGATACGGTCTGGGCAATACGTCCCACTCTCACCAGAGCGTTGGGGAAATTTTGAGCGGCAGCTTTCCCCTTAGAGGTCGGAGAAGACTAAGTGGAGGGCTATATCTACGCCGTCTGATGAGCGACGTCATCTCCGCCTTCGGGATATGAGAAGCAGTATCAGAAGCAGTAGCACAGCGCAGCACGAAAGGATATTCAGGACAAACTATCGTTAGCGGAAAGTTCCGCAAGCTAAATGTTCTTCGACATTCATCCACAATCTTTATCACACAAAACGGAGCTGATGGCTCTGAGATGACCAAGGATCTAAGGTTAATCCTTCACCAGCAATCTGTGCATAAGATACATCTAGCGAAGCTCGCAAATTTATGAAGGTATGGGACGTTAACATCAACGCAGCATAGCCACGCGTGTGGATAGCTCGAACGTTCGAACGATGCCCGCGGCGTACCGTTGGAGTTGTCAACGTTCGGAGCCAATTCAGGAAATTCGCACGGTGTGGCCGGTCTTGGTTTTGAGTGAAAGACTAGTCTTAGCTGACGTGTACACTACATGGCGTCCTTCAGGTGTGCTGTCCTCCTTGCAATTAGACCTGATTCTGTTTGACTCCGACCCCTGGCACTCCTGACGTAGTGCTCAAAGATTGGCGAATGCTATACTCTTACTCCATACGGAACGTTCGGTACTGTCTTTGTGGTACAACGCATAGCAGACGGAACGCCTGCAGCGCTAGAGCATTTGATTGCTCGAAGAGACGAGACGTGTAACGCGTGACCAGCTGCTAAGCGGTGTAGCCTTCTTGCACAGGCGAGGAATCTACGAACGAGGCAGATTACGGAAATGAGTAAGTTGACACATTCTACAGCATGATGGGTAGCGTTGTAACTTCGGGTAGCTTTTCCTCAGATGTTAGTCCGAGGAGTCCACGACCGTGCAGTTCAGTACCTGAGCACGATAGAGATCCATCGATCGGGAGGTCGGGAGGTTAGATACGCGAACCTGCCAAGCGGAGACGCGGCTAGGCATGTTGTATGGACGCTTGCAGTCCCTCTGGAAGGTTCCTCACAATGAAAACGGGGTTGCATACGAGGGTGCCGCTCGCTCGAGCTCCCTGTGTCAGAGTAGGAGGCTTGCCAGGGGAACATGTGTTCAGGCAGGCGTTAACGTTCCCTACAAGGCACAACCACGTGCCCGTACAGCGTCTTGGAACAGCAAAAGCGATAGAGACGGAGAGCTAGTATGTCCTTGGGCACCCAACTCCACGGGTAATCTACTACACATCTTGCCTCGAACACTCTCTCGTGTTATCAGCTATACTACATTGGTGCTAGCACGTCTCTGCAAGCTACACGTGATGCTTGTCCACAAAGTGCAGGCTGCTTGAGCACGAGAAGCGTTGCTAAGAAGTCAAATCGGCTTCGATTCTTGTTTGCTTCGTTAGGATGAGATGCAGGCCCGCGGCCATTGTTGACTCGGCCCACCAACCTCCCGTGGCAATAGAATTGTCATGATGCACAAGAGTAGCGAGCAATTTTGCTACAGACTTCTTCTGCACTACAATGCTCCTAGATCCCTTCTCTGAGCTTGGGTCCGCGCTGCGTCTTACTTTTCTTCGTTACCCTATCAGTCTCGTCCGAGTCTTAGTCTGGTCAAGCCTTTACGTCTCCGCACGGCTTTTCATAACTAAGAGCCACTAGCCCACCACGCCGCAACGTGAAAGCCCGATCTCGAAACGGAACTTGTTTCTCTCTCTGGCATAAACGTCCGCTCCCTGTTTCGCCATGCTGCCATCCATCTTCCGCTTTCTGTTCGTAGAAATGACTTCCAACGGGACCCGAGCGCGCGGTATCACAGCGCGTTCAAAGTCAATTACCATCGTTTGGCCATTGGTGGCATCCCAGAGTACATTGCGGGGCGCTGCATCATTCTGAACGACGCCCAACCGGTGGATCTCCTCGAAAGACTCCATTGCCTTCTCTTCGGCTTGCTCGCGGTCGGCGGGATTGAGCTGCCGGCCGATGGGCGTTCCTGCGTAACTGAGGAACATGGCGTGAGTGAGGTCGGCAATGCCTTCGTAGAGATACCGCTGTGGTAATCGAATGACGCCGAGATGGACTGGTATATGTGTGCCCTGGAGAGACTCAAGCCGCTCGTAAATGGCTCCCTCGTATGAAAGGTGGGAAGCGAAGTGTTCAGGTGCACATTTCGCAATGAATGTGTAACCGTGAGACTCCAGCACTACCTTGAACGGAACACCCCTGGACCCATGCCGACCGATCGGTCCGAAATTCACATCGACACTTCGAGACAGCTGCGAACATATCAAGTCGAGAAATTGCCCACTATTGAGTGCATGTCGCCCCTGTCCATGCTTTGAAGCGTTCGGACAGCGTCTGTCAAAGCTACTTCTTCCCATCAGCCCCAGCAAACACTTGTGGGAGCAGTATCGTTGATCGGAGTTTCGTCGTGGGACTCTTGGAACAGTCGGTGAGTTGGTCGCTTCCGAGGAGTCAAGTCCAGCTTGCGGCCGCTGCCGTCGACGGGGTCGACTAGGCGTTTCCGAATCCGGATCATCACGTTCGCTGTCGCTCATCCGCGCTTGTTCTTCACCATCATCACAAGATGGTCGCGGCAGGCTTCCCCTACGCCGTAGTCGGATCGGTGACATGCGTACAAAGTAATTCATCGGAGGCGGTCGGTATTCCGAAGATGGCACTTCTCTCGTAGGCACAGCCTCCAATAGGACACCGTAATCCATTTCCCAAGTTGGAAGCTGTTCGAGAGTTCGTACGCGCCAAGCATTGTCTCGCGGTCGTGATTTAAGAGCTTGAAGGGTAAATGCAAGCAGCTGGCCCACAGATGTCAGATGGAGTCGGTTGTTACCCTGATCGCTCCTGTTCCATCCCGTCAAGTCTCCAACGTCGCCTTTGGGAACAGACAAGAAGTAATGGACTGTACCTGGGTCGTGTTCCGGTATCCGGAGATATATGGAGGCCTCGCCGTTGCGCACGCATCCAAACTCCAGTCCTGCACGGACCATGTACGAGAAAGCTTGTGTGATCGCAGCCGCTACCAACCTTTGGCAGTGCTCTTTCGTCCCGTCTGTGTCCTTGTACAACAACAAGTCGTCGAGGTCTACCTCATCCAGCCCCGTATATATGTGATTGGAGCTTAGCTTGTGAGGGGGCTTGTACTCAACAACGAAGACAGGAATCCGCGTGTCAGCGTGTTGTGTGCCCGTCGAGATGTTGTAGACACAGAACTGGTCGGCGCGGGGGTAAGGGGTACGTCTTGCCGTTCGGGCACTTGAGGACGAGGAAGTCGGAAGTTCTGATGCGTTCGTGCTGCTGCGCTGGGCCACGAGACGCGGCGATCGTCGACGACCCATACCTGATAGTGTCATGCGTTGCATCCCCTCTTGAATCTCTTCGTCGGGGCTCAGAGTGTTGCTGTGATTCTCGAATCTGACAGAGCCTTCGATGTTGAAGGCTTCTCGCAGCACGAGGTTGTCATGCATCTCACCGATGATGTTCGAGACGGGGTCTTCCGCTGTAGCTCGTTCGAAGTGATGCAGGTCTAGCTCTGAGCTCATTTGCCTCCTTCGAATCATCTCCCCATTCTCTCGCAGCGTAATCGTCGTGGGAAATCGCGTTTCGTTGACAAAGTCGGAATTGACTAACAACTTCCACATGGCCGCCTGACGATCAGGGAAGTCGTTCCACCAGCGAAGTCGCCTCGGCCGAATCTTATCGTTTGCATTTGACGGATCCCCTTGCGTGGACTGCTTCGAGTCCGTTTGGACATTAAGACCTAGGTACAGTTGGGTGTGACAGCTGTCGAGGTATTCGGGAAGTGTTGTTTTACGTTGCGCTCTCTCGGCTTCCTGTTGCGCTCTCTCGGCTTCCTGTTGCGCTTTCTCGGCTTTCTGTTGTGCTCTCTCGGCTTCCTCGCGATCCTTTTGTGCTCGAAGATATAGCTCTTTATAATCTGGTGATTGGGTTTCCATATTGTCGCGACGCGTTGGAGAAGCTCAACGTCAAAGCCGCATTTCAGTTTGTTTAGAGATGTCGGAGTGGTTGCCCTAGGCAGCAGCCAAGCAACCACGAAAGGTCGCGCCCGGTGTCCCGGCGAAGCACAGACCAACGTGCGACAAACAGAACACGACCACATTACACCAAAGCTTGTGTTGAGAACGGAACGGCGTTGGGTGGCCCTATATCGTAGCTTCCTGACGACGTTTGTTCGAGCGAAGACGTAGGACGGTACGAATAATGCCTCGCTAGGAAGACACGGCAAATCAAGTAATACGCGACTCATGTCGAAAAACCGCGCTCTAATTTTCTTCGAGTCTTACGCTCCACCTCCATCCCGCACCCGCGCGAGGCCTAACAGAAAACCGTGCCGCCCGCCAGACCGGACTGTCCGCCTTCGGTTCCGCTTTTGGTATAGTGGATATCCGAGCAGATGATATCGGTGTCTGTTGTCTGCGGTCGGCACATCTGTAGCAGGTGACATTTTCGTGACGGATAAGCCCCTACAAATTCTTGTGAGACTATGGAGGATATAACATTAGGCGTACTAGGTTCGCTCATCTATGCTAGCTCTGTTGTGGTTCTACCTAGCAAGTGGATTGATCATAGTCGACCTGTCTGATCTGAGGGCGTTACCTAGCACGCCTGCGCTAATTGGTTCGTCGACCATTGCGACGCTACTCCGTGTGACTGTCTTACGGTTTGGTGGCTGGGACACGTTTGACATGTTGCCCTGTTCGATATCGTGCATTTACCATCTCGTCGGCCAAGGAACAACAAGCGTTTTGCAGGCAGGCGTTCTGTAAGTAGCTTGAGTAAGCCGTCATGAGCGCCAACACGGTTTCGGGCTCGGTTCTACCACCAGCTTACCCAGCTTTCCCTCACCCACAGCCTGAAGGTCTGTCAAAGCCCAACCGGAGCGGTCGTAGCTCGTCTACCATCTCCAAGGTTGGACACGAGACACCCAAGGGCGCGGTGTCGTAGTGTCTTCTCCGAATTTGCTGAGCTGCTCGTGCAACGTGATGCACCAGTGATATGCCGTGCCTGGGGAGCACGTTCTCGGCAGAGCTGTGTTTGTGACGGATGGCGATCCGGAGAAGAATAGTTCGATACTCTGCGAGGGATACCGTGGTCTCTGCACGAGCGCTATCGTGTATGACAAGGTTCGAGGGACCTTGCACATAAAAGTCCCCAACCTAGCAAAACATCACCGACGCATCAGGTCTTCGTCCGTTATGAACACCATCGCTCCTTCTTCGAGTGTCACCTCAAACGGCTTTCTCCGAGGTTCCACCATCACCGAAGACGCTCGCGCTGTTGAGTGCGGGACAACGTGGTCGCCCATGAGCCAGGGCAGCGCAACTGAAGATGGCGTTCAGCCTCGGGCATGGAAGAGTGCCAGATCGAACCACAACTTCTTCAGACCCCCCACTAACGAAAGTTCTCACGCTGCTGCTCCGGTCAGTCTCAAGAGAGGACTCAGGCGCCAAAGATGATACTTCGTTGACTGGAAGTACAGATATGGTCCACGAGCTATCGCTGCCAAACTTGCGCGCACCTCTCGGCCACAAATGCCGGACTCGTATGGGAATGCAAAAATCTCCGGTGGCGCGGTGACTCGATTGAGCAGCAATTGTGCAACGAACAAGCGAGGTCTCGGCAGTTGTCAGAAGACAATAGGAGGTTGTTAGAGCTGCTCTATCGAAACGCGCACTCCGAAAGGTCGACACAACCCTGGACGCAGCAAGCTAGGCCATCCCTCGGAATCAAGACCGGGTCCCATTTCCAGGTGGCTGGAGTAGGCTCCAACACTGACAATCAAGCACAAGAACGGAACGAAAGAGGTGAAGACGGCGACGGTGCGTGTAGATCGGCCTTCTGCGGCGCCCTCAAGATCCACGCCTGACTATATGACTAGTGTCCGACTTTGCATTGCTGCCTAGCGCACAGGAATCGGCCCAAGTGCCGAATTCTGCGATTGTAGAATGGAAAGCATATCGACGCGGACATCCACTTTGCACGCCTTGAGACGACAGACGATGCTTGTGCAGTCGGTATCTATTGAAATGCTGGGTGCTTGTGTTACGTGTCTCTGTCTGCATGCTCCGGTTATAGTTTGATTATTATTGCTTGATCTATTACCTAGCCCTTGACAATGACTAAAGAACGGTCTTTTCCTCTATACCATGATTATTTGCACCATCTCCTCCCTGTCCGATCTGAGCATTGCAGTGGACTCTTGTCTTCTGTCGAATGCGATACTATGGACCTGACGGACGGGACGCACGCTCTGGCGGGCGCCATCCGCTTTGAAAGTGACGGGTTCCGCTGTGGATACTGTCCAGCCGGAACATTGCAAGGTTTGGTGTGAAGACTAGGGACAGCACGGGAAACAAGTCGGACTTGTATGTAGTCCGTGTTAGAGCTCCGCTGGTTGAGACGTCTTTGTGCGCTCGGTTCACTGCAAGGGTTGGAACGCATGATCGACTAGCCGCACGTTGTCATCCTCGAGGTACTGGCAGATTATCCCGCGCACGGCGTCTCGCGTTGGAGGGCTAGCGGAGACTGCAACGATCATCTGGCCGATTCGGGTGCGCTTCTCCTCCAGCAGCACTTGCTCAACGTCCATTGTCCCGAACGCCCAAGCGAGTCTATTGTGTTCGCCAATCTCCTCCTTCGGCTTCGTCTTGCCGCGCGATCCCATCTTCTTCCCACTTCGCGAACAATCGTACACCTTCATCTGGAGTATCTAAGACTTTCAGCTGGCTTCCACGGTTGGCTAGGTGGGCTTGTCTTACGTGGTCGGTGTCCTGCAACAACAGATCATCCATCCAGTCGCATATCCAGCCAGCATTGTCGCCGTCATAGAGCTCCCAGTGGAGCACCACCTTTTTGGTTCGAACACTGCCTTCTCTGTAGCACTGGAGCAGCTCTTTGATATATGGAATCTGGTTTGCGACGCCGACGCCGGTACACAGCAGTATCACCGTCGCGTAATTGCCGAGCTTCCGGCTCGCGCCATAGGGTCCATCTATCCAAGCTTGTAGCGATGTCTCAGTCTCGGGCCCGGAAACGAGACCCTTGGTGAAGCCTTTCCGGGCCCGGACGTGCAGATGGATCGCTATTGCCCTGCCTTGGCTGTCCTCGTCCCACCACGCCACCACAAGCGGGTGTGTGCTGAATAGACTGATGCCGGGAATCCACACCTGTACATACTGGCCTGCTTGAACCTTCCACGGGCTCGTCAGCCAGATCTTGACGTGAGCGGTATCACCGTGCCGAGAGATCTTCGCCTGCGGCCACGGTCTCCCCGGGCGGACATTGCGGTACAGGATGAACCCCAAGCGTGAAGCACTTGTCAGAGCGAGCAACAGAGACGCTCCCATGACGAGATACTTGGAGCTGGAGTCGAAGTGCGCGAGATGCACCCAAAGAAAGTACATCGCTAGCGCGGCGAGGCAGATGTGCGTCTTCAGGAAGACCTCGTACCAGTATCTTCTGGAGCAAGGCGCAACCAGGAGTAGCGCACAGAAAATTGCTGCCTGGTGGTGTGTTAGCCCTGGTTCTGCTCTGTTCGGGCGGAAGATCGCACCAAGAGCCCGCTGAAGTGCACTGGGTCCTTGCTAGAAAAGGGACGTTCGGCCATGATGGTGGCGACGTGGAAGGAAGCTTGGACTACCATCATTAATGCAAGGTAACCGTGGAAGCGTACGAAGGTCGCAGTGCTCAGTCCCAGAAGGTCAGCCGCATAGCCTAGCGGGGTGGCAAACACCAAGGGAACGAAGGTCACGGTAGATATGCGACCCGCACGTAAGCCAGCGACGCTTGCCGATGTTGAGCCGACTATGTTGCAAGCGAGTGTGCCAGCACAGTACGCGGCCTGGAGGAGCGCCTGATAGCGAGGAGGCGGGTCGATGCCGAGGAAGCGCTTGTGAAGGTGTGGATAGATGAGGTGCTTCAAGGCCGCTGTCACTAGTCTCCGGTAGCGCCTCTGGCTTATCAACGTTGCAAGGCGCAAGCCCAGGAAGATGAAGAGAACGCCGCCGAAAGTGATGGAGTAGATCTCCGTCGGCTGCATGGCGGGATCGCGAGCAGACGTGAATAGTGTCTGGACAGAGGCGCGGTAAGGTTGCTGTTAGTTTACTTCTTGTGCGTGCAATAGCTGCAGTACAAACCTGCAGAACTGGAAGTCGGGGTGATTTATAGCAAACCAGCTGCTTGCTTAGTGGTTGGGAATGTGATCGAGCACATCAAACAGGCGCAGCCAGTTGTGAGACCTCACGCACCTGTGACCCGTAGACTGACACAGTGCAAGCTGCCGATAGAGTAAGGAGCAAGATGGTTTTGGTAGGCGCTGAGCTCAGACATTCGCGTTCAGAAGGCGCACTCATGCAGATGAAACATGACCGCATTAAGAAAGCAAGGCTTTAGATGGATGCAGTGGCTGCGGCTTGTCGTCCTTCAACACGCCGGCGTTGACGACAGTTGGTGATGAGTTGATCGTGGTGAGCAATCTCCCTCCTTTTGATATACGGAAACGACAGACACATCATCTTCCGGCGTCAGATTCGCTCCCTAGACTTCCGACTTGTCCAGTGAAGTTAGTAGTCCAAATCAACTACCCTCCTGACTACCGCTACGGTTCCATTCACTCGTTCTCACAAGTATCCGCCCTCGCTCCGTGAACTATTGGGCAAAGCCCGATCAAAGTTCTTGAGACTGGGGTACCGTAGTCGGGCCAACAAAGCAAGCGTGCTTGCCTCCTATCGCTCCTACCAATTCAGGGTGCACTAGCAAGCCGGCAAAGCTCAAGCAACACGATAGAGAACGAAGCGTGCTTTGGCGCGCCTCGATCCAGTACCGTATGTCCTTGTCACTGAGATAGATTACTGAGATGGGTGAATGATCTTCGATTTGACAGTGAGGCCTACGAAAGCGCTTCGTTGTAATGAAACAACTATCAGGTTAGCGGACAGAGGTCTCTGGAGTGAGGGCACCCCGCAAGGTCCACAGCATTTTGCAGTCATCAACATGTGGCTGGTACTGAATCGGACACTGGTCCTAAGAGTGGTGTCCGACTTCCCAGAAGTAACGTCGCTGCTGTCCCATTCGGACTGGCGAACCGTCTGTGAGGATCCCTCCGTTCCTGCACACAGTCCCATCAACAACAGTCATAGTCGGTCCAGCATATTTTTCGCTCTACGGCACAAGCTCTGTTGAAGAGATAGACGAGATACAAGTGTTGATGTTGGCACAGCTGCCCGGTAGAGCCGCTGCAGTATCTGGGTTAATGACGATCATTTGCGTTGGCAGCTCTGTACGCCGGGTTGTCGGCAGTTGACGCAGGACAGCCGCCGGCGATGCTGTGCATGACCTTCCACTTCCTCTTGTCGCTCGATGAAGGGCAAACATAGGTGACAGAAAGCTGGCACGAACCGCCGCCGTGCACCGCAGAGCCGGTAAAGTTGATCAATGTAGGTTTGCCCGGCGCAGGACGACCGAAGAGTACGCAGAGTCTAAGCTACCGTACTGGCAAGGCAGCTTGATGGCGCCTTCATGCCGATCAAGCGGGCTGACTTGAAGGAGAGACGGCGTAGTCAATCCAGAAGGTGAGGGGGTGTGCATCACCACGTGGGGCGTTGATGGGCATACGAGTATTGCGAACACAGTGTATTAAGACGAGAAGAACATGTTGGCATCGGACTTCGTCAGGTTAGCTAACGGCAACGTGCAGGCCACTACGTCATCACCGACAGGGCGTTAGATTGGACGACCAAACCTAGCCTAATTAAGGGAAAAGCTAGTGTTTAAGAGAGCTTGGGTCGATAGGAAGCCTTCAAGCTGTGAGCTATAACGTTACAAGTCTAAGTGCTCAGACCTCCGCACGTTCGCCAACCGGCCTGCTGGTTGAAGACGAAGCTTGTAGCTGATCAGCTACAAGCATCCGGGTTGGCGAAGGAACTCAACTGTACTGCCTTCCTCAGCCTCAAAGCCGCTTGAACAGTGGCTTGGACCCATCCGAGAGATTCAGTACTCACCTACATACTTGCCATGGAGAAGAGCCGCAATATCGGTCGCATAGAAGTTTGCATCTACCCTTATAGTTTGCTCGCGACTGCGCTTTGCCTTGGCTCTCCTCTTGCACCATTGAGAAATGCATCCAGGGATACTACGAAGTCGTTGTGTAGCCCCAGGTCGTAGGGAGCAGTTTGAAGCCGCACCCCGACCTCATGGCCGCTAGACTAAGACATCTGTGCGGTGACGGCACGAACACGTGCGTGCTGTGGCGCACGGTGGCGCAGTCAATCCTAGCGGACAGCCGAGTCGCAAAATCACGTTGAGGTGTCAGCTAAGCATTGACACACCGATGTCAATTTACCAGTCAACCGCCACGCTCCGGTCCCACATTGCATCCATCTTGTCGTCGGCGACTATCCACTGGATGCAGTGCATGCGTCTCCCGTCCAGAGCGGGCAACGCGAGAAGCGAAGAAGGCCACCACATGTCAGATTGTTTGTAAGCACGGCCTTGCAGGGTGATGCCGAAGAGCAAGAATGGGAGGAAGAGGAAGAAGGATGAGACAAGACTGGGACTGAATACTCCAACCGTAGCAGAGACCATCGGACACGCTATACGTAGGCCGCTTTCGGCTCTCACTCATGTGTGCCACAGCTCGAGGCGTTGCCGCCTTGAACCCTCGTATCACATCAGTAGAGTCACTGGCGAGCACGCTTTCTCCGACCAGCTCGTTGCTCCACCGCCTTTCGCTTCATGGAGGGGCGACACGCCGAGCACTTGGGAGCGCCACGGTGGCCATGGTCGGGTGTGCCAAAGGTGGTGTCCAGCATTTGCTGCTTGACGAACCACTGCATAGACTGCGGAAATCCGGCGATAGTCTTCCTGATCTGGGGGTTGAGCCTTAGCGAGATTGTGACGGTCTCCTCCAGGTTTGGGGTTAGGAAGGTGACTGGGTTGTGGAGCAGACGACAGTCTTTGCAGATGTCGTCCGCTCCACTGATCGTCCCAACCACCCTGTCGTCTTTGAGTATATCGAATGGCCCGATGTGGAATTGCTGCAGAGTGACGATGACGCTCTCGCAGTCTCTGCGACACCTTACCGCCCCCCGGCAACGATACTGTCCAGACTCGGGCTCCGGCTCGCAGTCAAGCATGAAGAAAAAGCAGGAGCACAGGAGGGTCAAAAGGACCTGCCGCCGGCTGTAAGAGCCTTCGGGTTTCCTTCGGACCATCGTCATGAGCTCCACCAGCTGAGAGACATCATCGAGGTCGGGGGCGTTCCGCAGCTCCGTGTTGAATCGGAACGACACCCGCTTCACCGCGTCGTCGACGCTGTCGATGAACTGCTGCCAAGTGCTTTCGCCATCGAGCGAGTACCAGAAAGATTCTGCCAGCCGAGTCACGAAGCCATGGCAGAGGAGGTAAGGGAGTCTGGCGAGCGACGTTCTCTCCGGGCTGTGACGAAAGTGCGACACCTGGGGGGATTGATCTTGGCTCGTGCCGGTGCCCAGGGACACGACAATGTCGGCCGCTGTGTCTTTTGGCCACACTTTGGTGGCTTCCGAGTATGCCACTTTGATGGGGTTGTTGTTGATGAGGCCCCCATCTTGAAGCGCACCGCCAAGGGCGGAGAGGGTGATGGGAGGGAAGAGACTGTCAAGCGTAAGCGCGTTGTCCACTGTGCTGTCTGTGGGTGGTGACATTGTGCTGACCTCGGGGCCGCCGAAGTTGCGCGTGCTCTGCAGGCTCTGTCAGCTTCGAGCGTTGCAGCAGATCGCTTTCAGACTTACGCCTCCCACACGAATGGTTCGTCCTTGATGTCGAGGGGTCGGAGATGCTTGTAGCCTCACGGGAAGTTGTCAGCCGAGGCGTGCAACGCGATGGAGGTTCCTTACTCCTTGACTTCTTCGAGTTGTAGTTCGAGAAGATGAAAGCGGACGGTTTCGAGATCGACGTGGCGGTGACGGCGACCTTTGCGGCAAGACTGCCGGGCGACCACTGGAACAGCCGGTTCTTCGGGCCGAAGATGCGCTGGAGCGCACTCTCAAACGCTGCCGCGTCGTACTTGCCGTCGGTCAGCCAGCATCGCAGCGAACGCCACAACCGACCGAGTGCAGTTCCTGCTCGATGCTGTTCGCCGTCGAAGGTCTGGTTGGCGACATCGATGAAGGTCGAGATGCACCGTTCTAGCTCCCAGCCGCACTTGACGAGCGTAAGAGCGATGATGCCCCCTGTCCGTACGTCAGTCTGGTAGGCATGGAGGCAGGATCATCCGTTACCCGAGCTGGTGCCCGTCACCATGTCAAAGAAGTCTTGGATCCTGCAGAAGGGACCCAGAGCTTCCTGCAACAGTCTCAGCTCTTCCAGGGCGATCACCCCCCTTGTGCCGCCACCATCGATGGACAGCAGGCGAAAGCCTGCCGTTATGGGCTTCAGCGAGATTTCTGCGACCACCTGCGTCTTGCAGAAGTCACAGCCGGCCACCGCATATCCAGACTCGGTCCCGGAAAGCCTAACGCCCCGGATCTGCACGCAGTTCCCGCAGAGGGAGTGTCCACAAGGAAGCGGGTGTTGCGCGATGTTCATCAAGCAGAACAAGCAGAACCGGTTGCTCCTGATCCCCGCCCAATGCGCGCCTTCCTGAATGCATTTCGACCGTATGTCGATCGCGGAAGCATAGGGCAACGACTCGAACAGATCGACGAAGTGAGCCTTGACGCCCTGGCAGCAGTGCTCCGGGAGCTCACCGTCCACACGTGTCTCAGCAAGCGCTGCAAGGTAGACGTTCTTGTAGAACCGTTCGAATACTTCGTTCGGGTCAAACCCTTCTGCGCGTTAGATCAATCTCCATCACGCTTGGCCGCCAATGTCACGCACTCACAATGAGACCTTGGCGGATAAGCGTCCAGAAGCATAGTCGAGGCGATAAAGGCCGTCACCTCCTCCTCGGGTATGCAGTGTTTTCGCGACATCGACAAGACATTCCCTAGATTTCTGCCGTAATCGGAATTGTCGTTGTACTTGCGGGCGACGTCTAGCCAGTTGAGTTGCAAGGTGGGAGATCGCGCGGCACCCAGAACGCTGGCACGGTACAGAGAAGATACGTGCAGCGCCGAGAACAGGCAGAAGCGACGGCGACGGGCGTCCGATGTTCGCTCAGCCTGCAAGAATGCAGTGTCTTTCAGTGACTTGTGACTCGCATACGGAGCAGGATCTTGGCTCGCAAGGAAGGAGATCGCGACGGTAGAGAACAGTTTGGCTTTCTCGCAGTGTTCCTGGAGACGGCCGACAGCTGACTTGGAGAACCTCGAGCCCTCTGTGGCGGAGACCAGGATCAGTCGCGGCCGAACCGTGTAGTCTAGGTTCGCGACGGCGTCGAGTCCACGCCAACGGTCGACGGCGCTGGAGATGAACTTGATGCTGCTGAAGTCCTCAACGAAGAGGACCACCACGGATGAGAACGGCAGTAGGAGACGGACGAAAGCCACATCGAGAGCGGCTTGCTCCCGGACCGAAGTGAACGTCATCAACTGTGTCGGGTGTACTTGGATTGCGTCAGGCCGCTGCAGCTTCCGTCTCCTGGTACCCATGTCTCCCTCGATGATGAAGACGGGTACTGGCTCCCGAGCGGACGGTCCATACACGAAAGTCGATGCAAACGCATCCGGACTGCACTGTCTGCTTCCCTTGCGTAGCGACATCTTCAGTAGAGCCGAGTCCTTGGACGCCTGACCTAGAAAGAGGAGCAAGGAGGGCCGTTGGCTCGAAGGGCTCATCAACTCTTTTAGCAGCCGGCAGAATCGGCCAGTGTCGTGCAGCAGATACGTGTCGCAACCGGCTCGGGCCAGAGCCAACCATGTGGTATCGTCGTATGACATGCTCTCTAATACTTTGTGCAGGAAGGGCGGGAAGGAGAGGAAGTCACACGGTATATGCAATCTGAAAGAGTTGACGTGCGATGTCGCGCACTTATGACTTGGGCTATATCGAACGGTCGCGTCTCGCAGCCGAGAATAGTATCGCAAGCCTGGGTCCAACGACTGTCTGTGCCGGTGTTTGTCTGCGAGTGTCTATACACTGGGGGTGTTTGTACGCTACAAGTGTCTGTACGCTGCGGGAGTTTGTACGCTGCGAGTGTCTGTACGCTGCGAGTGTTTGGACGCTACGGGTGTTTGAACACTGCGGGTGCTTGAACACTGCGGGTGTTTGAACACTGCGAGTGTCTGTACGCTGCGAGTGTCTGTACGTTGCAGGTGTTTGGACGCTACGGATGTTTGTACGCTGAAAGGTCTGACCTCACCACGAGACTTGACGATCTATTTGCAATCTTGTGGACCGACATCCTTGTCGAAAGGTATGGGTTACGCTATACAGGCCTGCGTTGTTCGTTCAGCTATGATTAATCTAGATAGCCGTAACTCGATGCTCGGTACAGTCGTAGGATGGCTGTCGAAAGTGCCCTACGTTGCACGTTCTTCTAGTTTGATACAAAAGCTGCGTCGAGGAACGCACCTCGCACGCTCCACACCTCTCAACGCTATGAATAGCGTCCATCCTTGTGCTTCGTTAGCCGACAGTCAAACACCATGGCCCCGAGAGTGACGGCACTGGCCACGATCGCCGAAGTTCTGCACGAAGAACCTGCCACCCTCGTGGCCTCGCATAATATCGCCAACGGGAAATGCTGCGCAAGAGCGGCAAAAGACATCGCCCGTCGTCACATAACAGCTGCGCAAAATCATCATTGCAGGGTGGTCAAGGACGTTGAGCAACTGGAAGAGGAAGTTGACTACCTGTACGGAGTGGTTGAGAGAATTGCACCTCTGCAGAGGCAAGTCCAGGTCTTGGAGAAGGAGATGGAGGTGCTGCGATCGCAACTGGCACGACTGCTACCGCTCGTCGGCAGTCATGACATGGGTCTGAATGGAGAGGGAGATCAAAACGAGAAGCTACCACAGCAAACGCTGTAGTTACTGGTAGTTGTGATAGCTCTTGACGTCCGAGACGTGACGGATGCCGTGGCGAATGAGAGAACAGCATTCGGGCACAGTACAGTAATTCAATGCAAAACTATCCACGTCAAGCCTCTGCTTTCCTAGTATTGATACGAGCCCTGTAGACCATAGCTCTTGCACGAACGTTACGGAGTACTCCGTGAAACCTGCAGATCCAGTGTTGCAAAGTCAGTTATGCAACGTTTAGAAGAGTATCGGCCGGTTCGGGCCCGGTCTTAGCCGAGACAGGAGCCGAACGCACTAGACCCAAGAAGCTTAGTGGACACCTCGGTTCGCTCTAGACGTCTCTGATGTCTACGATGATTCTCCCTTGTCATACTTCGCCTGGTCGTGTCGCCAAGAGGATCATGTCGTTGACAACCGCTCTCTTTGACAAACTCACTACCATAGCTTCCGTTGCTTGCCCAGCGGAAAGCACGTGCAACCTAAAACAGCCCGAGATCTTGCGATAGCCGCTGCTCAACTCGACTGCACTCAATCACCCAGTAGGACATCTGATATGCCAACCACGTTCTCCGCTGATGAGGACGCACTGTTGGATGAGCTTGCATTAGCTCCACCTGAAGCAGGATATCTCTTTGTCAGCCGTCCTTATACATTCCATTTCCTCGACCGTGTTCACCCCTCTTCATGCCTTTTCAACCCTCTGAGATCCGCATACCTTGTGCATCGACACTCTCCTCGCGGCCGTCTCCCCTGAGCCATTCAGGGCGTCATGGTCATCCACATGCTACTACTACAGATGGTACTCCGCCTTGGCGCTTTGACAACCGCTCTGTCCCTGCCCGATAGCACAGAGGACGTCGGTGCCGGCACCTGTGTGGACGTCAGAGGTCTCGCAGTCGCTTGTTGCTATCAACCAGACGCCATCAGCGGAGTCGGCCCCTGCTGTCCCGACACTTCGAGCTATTCGATGGATGCAACGTGCTGCGCTAATGAGAATGGTTTCCCCATCACTTGTGGGCCTGTTGCCACCACGTGCGTGTCTCCCGAAGGTGAGATGGTGGGATGTACTTGTAAGTGTGCGGATGGCTTTAATCAGGATGTTGGTGAGGCGTGGACTGGGTATCGTTCCTGTATAAGTTACGATGCGACGCGTTTCTACGGTCCGGTCGGGATAATTGATGCTGCGGGAAACTGTCACACATTCTGAGGTGAGATGGAGGTCTTTACTATCGCTCAACTGCCTTACCGGCCATACTAGGGTACTCTCCGACGAATACAGCGATCCAGGGCTAGGAGCAAGAAACCATTGAAGCGGCTCGTTCAAGCGGCCGAACGAAACAGATTGACACTTTCGTGTAAAACAACATCTCGAATGGAAGCGTTGCTTTTCAAGCCTATCTATCTTAGTCACATCCACGTCTATCACGAAAGATTCGGAGACTACTAGGTACTTTGCCTCGACACTTAGTATACCTTAATCTGATGTAGCCTTTGTAGATAGTTCTAGATGATATGTTCAATGTAATAAATCTTAGATGGATAGATGTATATTCTGGCATTTAGGGGGAGTTATGAACCCACCAAGAACTGCTGTCACTCTGAACAGGCAGGCGCTAAGCATTCTTGTCACGCTTCCATCCACCCAAGAAATGATCGCTTACCTTGCAGCAAAAGCTGGCCAAACCCTTCACAACAGCCAGATGTCCCGGGCCAGGCAGCACGTGACATTAGCATCCCCGGACACACCTTGACGTCGGCTTCAGCGGATGTGCGTCGAACCCGATCTGCCTTCAATCGGAAACATTACCTCACGTTGCTTGTCCAGAGGTCCCATGTCCAGGCGTTCACTTTCATGACTTCACTCGTCTGCCGCGATAGCTTCACTAGCCTGAGGCAGACGACAGTCCCCCTGCCCTCCTAGCATGACCACGAATCCGAAGAACGTGATTCTCGAGCCTCCCGTGTCTATCATGTGGACCATTACGTCAAGTTGTGCCTTCTCCGGCAGCCCCCGTGGAAGTGCGATGGTAGGGAACAGCTCCACGTTCCCAACGTCGAGCTCGCAGGTCCTTTTCGCCCATCCTCGGCCATATTGTACGGCTCGAAGTGGAGAACGGTGGTTCGAGTCGCAGAAGGTGTGTCGAACCTCCGGTAGCTGAATACCGTACAGAGAAGACCTTATCGAGAAAGAAGCCTTGCCGCTGATGTAGGATGCGACCTTGCCTCGGAGCCTGATGGCGACCATCTGGCCCCCAGAGCGTTGATTTCGAAGGCGTTCCGGCGGGTCCAAGGAGCTCCTGCACGCTGCTCAGCGACTGTATAGGATCAGTTTTGAGGATCGCCTACTGTGCGTAATGGTCATAGTCGAGCGAAGCAATGCCAAGCAGGTCATCATCGGCGTCGCCAATGACGAACGCTGACAGGTTGCCAGGTACTGGTCGTTGGGTGAAGGCATCCTCGGCGAGCATGAACGGTATCTGCGCGTTCTCGGTGAAGGACGCGACAGACAGAGCCGTGCACAGCAGTAGCGATAGCTTGAGGGAGTACATTCTCCAACGATCTTGCCAGTCGCTCTCGTGAAGTGAGTTGCTAGAAACACGAGATTATAAGCCTATGGAGTTTCCAGGTGCGACCCAGATCGAGCACGGACGAAGTGTCTGTCCACGAGAACCGGGCGGCTCATTAGCGCCGAGGATCCGATGCTCAAAAAAGCTATTCTCGTATCTCGAAACCTAGACCGGCGTCGAGGCTTCTTCCTAAGACTTCGGAGTCTAGGGGGAAGTACGAACGTCCCGGTATGGTACTCCACGCGTCTTCGAGAAGAGTAGATCATGTACTTACCAGGTCTTCAGCTCTCAGAGATACAGAGCTGAGATTGACTGTTCAACAGTTGCACTACGGGTAGCATGCGAGAAGAGATCTTACATCTTGCGTCGCAATCTATGCAAACTACGTACAGTGGCGCCTTTCACTCAATATCCGCTGGAATGTACGGTGCCGAAGCGTAGAGATCAACCACGGTTGTAGAAAGAACACTGCTTCCTCCCTTAGTACAGTACTATAATCGCTTAACGCTTCGATCTGTTGCTGCGCGTTAGAGCTATAACTCTTCGAGAACATGGGAGGAAGCCTTAGTGTCGGTCTAGATTTTGGGACAGGGGAACAGCAACTCGATCGGGTAGGTGCTAAGGTCCTGCTATGACGTATCTAGTACTGCAACATCCATGACAGGCAACGTTGAGAGAGTGACACCCATCTTTGATGGCTTCCGGGTAGCCATCCAGGAGTGTTCCGTCAGGCCTGCTGAAGTCGCATCCGGTCAAGGTAAGCTATCGGACTGGGAGTACCTCCTCCCTCATGGAACTCAAGCGAGTGATATCACGGGACCATCTGCGCTTGGAAACTAACGTCGGGTGTTGGGCAAGCGCAGCCTCACGTGTGCGGAAGCCTAGGCCAAGAATACTCGATCAACGAAGCCTAGTAGACATCTCGGGTTCTATAGATCTCCCAGATGTCCAGCGGGAACCGGCTAAGAGTGCAGGACCTTAGTCAGGCTGAATAATGCTAGCTTGTGGCTCCATATTAGGCGTTCAGAATCAGTAGCAATCTAACTTGGGATGGCAATGCGCGTCAACACGATACAGCATATAACAGTATGTAGCTGCCATAGGTCCCTCGCATCGCCAATTCACTTCCGAACCACTACAGATATGCCGACCCTCTTCCTCCTGCTCATCCTACTCTACAGACTCGGCCAGGGTCATCAGCTCACCGAGACTGCGCTGCAGCCCGTAGGCACAAACTTGGTAACGCAACCCCCTGGCATTGATACAGTGCGTAGGTACGGGCAAACAACCCAATTGACCACTAGAGTTACCGTCGTATATACCGTACAGAGACAGCAGGAGAGGATACACACCAGTCCCGAGCATCGAGAGTCAATCACATCCAAGGCTTCTTTATCCACGATTCCTACTACAAGTCCTGTACGGCCGCCGAAAGGGCTGTGCTCCTACGGTAATTGCTCCACCATTGTCGCATATACTCCGTGGGAAGGCGCGCTCGGAAGTCGAAGTCTACCGGCAATAGTCACCGGTGGACATCTGTTGATGACCACAGGCACTGGTCATGAGCAAAGTCATCTTCGTCCGCTTGCGACTACCGGATCTTCATCACCAAGCGGCTCCTGGAGCAATGCGACGTCACACAATGGCACCTATACCAAGTCGTCGCCACGGCCAGCAGTAGCGACCGGGGGTACGAAAGCATTGACCCTGTCCGGGCTGTCACTGCTATTGTTCATTCGTTTTCTGACCATCATATTGTTCTGCTGTGGCGTATGATGGGCGATCAAGACTGCGGGAAGAGTAGGTAGGAGAAAAAAAGCAGGGCCAGCGTTTGTACGAACCGCAGCTTGAGGCCGGATCAGCCTGAGTCGCTAGAATAGCCATCCCAGCGTGCACGGCAATCTATAGAAGCTATAAATACAGTATCTATATATTTTATATAAGCTAGCAACTCCTATAATAGCTAATACATATCAATAATCTGAAAAGCTTTTTAATAGAATATTAACTTTATATATATAAGCTAGGTGTTATGAACTATATATTATATATATATTATAGTAGATTATAGGTAAGTAGTAGAAGGCGGGTCATATAAAGTTCTTAGTTATACTTAGTATTACCTAATACTAAGTAACTACTAAGTAACTACTAAGTATATCTTATAGAAGCTATAGTCTTCTAATATATAGAAATACTAATAGATTTATATTCTATTATGTTTAACTCACTTATTTACTTTAGTATAGTTATAAATTCTATTCTTCTTTATAACTATAATTCTACTATCTATATATTATACTTAGTCCTTGAGAACTAATCCTTAAACTCTTTATTCTTATTAGTTAGAAAGCTTATGATACTAGGTACTATATAAATAGTAAGATTATATATATATCTATAGCTACTAGATATATCTTATTACTAATTTATAGTATTAGTAAGATAGAATAATTAAGCTTTCTTTTTCTCTATAGAAATTTCTAATTGAATAATAATATCAAATAAATATATCGTTAATAGACTTATATATATCCATATAATATAATTTAGATAATCTAAAATTAGATTTATATAAACAGCCTAGAATAGTATTCTATAAGACCTCATAGATATTTCTATTTATATATAATATTAAGGTATTTAATAGCTAAGAATTAAGTTCAAAAAACTTACTACTCTAATACTAACTATATAATCTTCATAATTATTCTACCTATCAAGGTTACTTAGCTTAAGTTTTGTGAATCGTTACACAAAGGCAGTCGAGTTGGAAAGATTCCAATTACATCACTCTTGGTGTAGTTATGAGTGCAGGCTGGGGTAACGTGCGCGCTAGGGTGGCTTATTCCATTGCGCTAAGGATCTTTCTCCACCAAAGACTTGACGCTAGCGCAATTTCGCACTGTAACAACACGCGCAGAGAAGCCTTACTTACCATTTACGAAACTCAGGTTGAACGTGGCATAGATCACCGCCGACGAGCGACACGTAGAAGCCTAGAGCTCTCGTTTGCCTCTTGATGCAACTCCAGTTGACTAGGCTGCCATTGCCCACCACTTTTGCGCTCATCCCCGATCGACTTAGATGATCACAACACGCACCAAAACAGACGGGAAAAAAAGGTCAACGAAAGGCGTGACCCTTACTCGATCCATACGTTGGGCTTTGACTCCATACCTGATTCGTTCGAGCATGTGAAAGTACAGGTCTACACCCTTCCGGTTCGACGACATTGTCAGACAAGGCCACTATCCTCTCTCTCGGGTGCTAAACTACAGCTTTCGAGCACCACGACCTTGTCCGATCCTTTGATCAAAGCAGAGCCAAGGCGGCCGCGTCAATGCGTTCGACTGCATAGTACCTCCCCCAGTCCTACGGCCGCGTAATCCGTAACGGTACCTTGTGGTGCGAAACCGGACTTACAGAGTCAATTCAAGGATCGTACGGAGTACGAGGGGCTGAATTGCGTACCCTCTTCTTTCCTGCTCGGTGCCCGGTCTGGCGACGTGATCCCGGAAAGACGTCGTGCTGACAACGCCCCGGGGCGCAGAGCTGCGAACAAGTGATACAGCTCCGCATTTCGTCGGGCTTCGGTTACTTGTTGTCGAACAGTAGAACGCTACGATTAACTTAGGTGGCGTCGTTCAACACCTACTATATGCAAGAACAAGGGGATGACATGATAATATCCTAAACATGGCGTCGAGGCTGGAGCAAAAGTCTTCATTCTGCAGGGCGCAAACCCTACGTGGCAGACACTAGCTAATGACAAGTGCATGGCAAGTTGAATCCTGTCTGGACAAGGGCTTCTCTCGAAAAGAATAAAAAGGGAAGGAAAGAGAACATAAGAGAAAACCAGTCCGCTGGGCCGTACAATATCTAGTGCAGCCCTCCTCGTTGCAGATCTAGAGCCCACCGTTTCTGGAGATAGATCTAGAGGTATGAGAGTGCTGCCGATGTAGTCTTTTGAGACGCATTTGGAGAGCTGTCACCCCGAGTCTCTTACCGAACTTGTTCTCGAATGCTTTAGCAATGGCCTTCCACGAACTTTCCTTCCACTTTCGATGTTCATAGATAAAACCGTTCTCCTCTTTTCACCCGTTCTCGTTTTTTTCGTACGTCTTGCCGTTGAGTGGGTTTCTTGTCTTGGTTTTTCGCTGAATGTGGAAGCGGTTTTGGAGCAATTGCTTTGTACTTGCGGCGAGTTGTGGCCTCCTGCTCAGGTTGAGTCCCTGCACAAGACTGCGAGCTCTCTGGCTGCTGAGCTATAAGTAACGGCGTGGCTGGCTCGTTTCGCAAGGCCTCCGGTCTGGGCGAGACCCCACTGTTCGCTGGCAAACCAGATGGCCACCATTGATTACATTGCGTCGCATTGCGTGAAAACCCCGCCAAAGGAATGCGTTCGCTCGGCCAGATCATTGCAGCCGACCCGTATGTGTACGATGAAGGATACAGATCAGTCAGGGGAGGCTGGCTGACACTGGGGCCATAGCACATCATCGAAGTGTCGCAAATTGTACCTTCAGGCATAAGCATGACGGTGACGATTAGATCTCTGGAGGTCCTGGTTGTCAGATACGACAACCGCTTGTGAAATGCAAACGGTCTTGATTTAAGTACCTGGCAACTGGCTATATGTGAATATGTATGTAGATCCTCATATGGTCACAAGTTGCATCTACGCCAACAGTCTCTAACAGTATATTTGGACACTCCGGTGATACTCGAGGGTCTCTTTGACTGTTGCCCCTGAGCTGCGGCCGCACCAACCAAGGGTTCTTACGCGACGAACACCCCGACTCCATCCGCGAGTAAATGGTCACCATGGGACGACGCTCGGCCTGCACATTGACCCGAGGATTGCAGTCCCGCAGTCTCAACTCTATTGACGTGGAAAGATAACGTGATGCTCACGTTACCCTGAACACCTCGCGACCAGAACTCGGAAAGTCTGGTCATGACCATTCTTCAGCATGCATCCACAAGGGCCGGAGTTTTGTCAGGGGAAAGAGAATGTCTTCCACGACTGAGCCGTAAGACGTGACGGCAGGTCTGAGCTGTGACTCGACGACTGGGCCGTCTCGGTCCGGAGCATCGCTCCGGCAATCATCATCTGCAGCGACGGCCACGCTGTGGGAGCATGTTGAAGAAGTGGACCCGGTTCCGAAAAGCTCGGCCAACGCGGATGAGATGACGTACTGATGTAGTTTTATGGTAGATCGTTCCATGTGAGCAACGTGCATCCTGTACAACTTGACAGGATCATCGTTCCTGCACTATCAAATGGAAGTATGCTAAGGTCAAGCGAGAACTGCGCTAGTGGCCTTTGCATCTTATTCCCACTGTTTGTTTCTAGCATTCATCAAACTTCAGGATCAACATGGAAACGCCAGACCTGATTTATCCACGCTCAATCCAGCTCTACCATTCAGATGACACGATCTCTCCGTTCCGGCACAGTGTGCCTGCCGCGACGGTCATGGCTGGTCCAGCGTGCCCATCGCTACAAAGGACAAACACCGTGGAAGAAATGCATTCTAAGAGGCCCGTGCATAGCCTAGCGGTCAATGGTGGCGGCGCTACAGACTGCGTCGTCGCTGCAGGCAGCGGCTCGTTTGCCGATGTCGCAACAGTCGCTCTGGAAGCCCTCGGATCCCTAATTGAGGTACTTGCTCCTTCCGGTATGCTGCAGGACGTATCAGTCGCATGTATCTGGACGCCGGCTGTAGCAAGACTCACCAATCTTCGCTATCGCTAGTGCAAGATCCTAGCGCTTCCGTACTCATGTCAACATTCGCTCCTTCGCCTCTTTCCACGCTCAGCCCTGGATCGGGAAAATCCACGACTCCTTTTCCCGTAGTACATTCTCCCGGTATGTTGGCCGTGAACAGGCCAGGCAAGGACTGTGTGAAAGCATCATCGTCCGATCCGTTCGAAATGGTCACTGGAGCGCAGTTCATGTAGAACTCTCTGTTTCCGAGCTTGTTGAGCCAAGTCCAAGCCAACGTCGCGTCACCGTTCTT
>Ga0160429_1000638_pt1 | contig 26328 bp, 32 predicted proteins | sample SolpanmetagenomR_FD_108199 | JGI IMG/M metagenome (GOLD analysis project Ga0160429, IMG submission 108199) | Solar panel surface microbial communities from Lawrence Berkeley National Laboratory, California, USA - R | ecosystem: Engineered > Built environment > Solar panel > Unclassified ... | reverse complement strand
GCCCAACGACGCTCTGCAACAAGATTGCAACAGGCTTTAGATTGTCCAGTGGATGTCTTGCGAATGGTGTGGGCTTCATCAAGCACCACACGAAACCAATTCACCTCCATCAAAGGGCTATTGGGACGATTGCGGCCACGTTTGGTCATCTCGCCAGCAACAGCTCCGTAGGTGGTGATCACCATATCATAATCACGTAGCTCCGTTGCCTCATTGGTGCGGTTTCCTCCCTGGTAGAGATAGTACTTGAGCGGCTTGTCCAAATGCGTTTTGATCTGCTCCTCCCAATTGACGATAGTGCTGAGTGGGCAAACGAGCAATGTAGCCCTGGAATTGAGAAGTAGCTCGCTACCATTATCGCTGTCAGTTGGCGGCTGCTGTTTTCCAAATGCTCTAGCCTCTTCAAGCGAGCCTGTGACAAGCGAAAGAACATTGAGTGTCTTCCCAAGACCCATAACATCTGCAAGGATGCCTCCGAGACTTGGCTGTGGCTTGTTACGATACGTGTGGCCTGTGATGACGTTGAACCAGACCACCCTGCCATTCTCTTTGACTTGTTCTTTGTAAAGCGAAGTCTTCACGGTGACTTCCTTCTTTGAAGTCCCATTATCGCCTTCGTCAATAATTGTGACAGGGAGTCCTTCGCGTTTTCGCATGAAGTACACAGCTTGCCCTTGATGCTTCAAAAGCGGTGTGATAATCCTTGTAGGCTGTTCAGCTCGGGGCAGATCTACAGCCTCCTCTAGTTGGTCGAATATGTTGACCACATCGTTGCGAACCTCTTCTTGAGTACGCACAACTGTTTCTCGGGTAGTGGCGCTGGTCGAGGTACGTGCTAAGCTAGTAGTTTGTGTAGCAGGAGCATGACTCTTTGGGTGGTGAGGATTGACAACGACGACGTTGCGATCAACCAGGACCGGATCACGCAACCAAATCGACTTCTGGCTCAAGAACTTGCCAATACCTGCGATGAACTTCCTTGGTGCGTAGAGATTGATGCTAATAGGATAACTATCGGAAACCTGCTGACCAGGATAATCGAAAGGCTTCTTGACGCGGCTTTCAAGTCTAGCCTGTAGGCGCACTTTGTTGATGTTGGAACCATCCATGAGTGGAACCAGGGCCTGAGCAATTTTGTGGTCAAGATTGCCGAAGTCTATTTTCATGTTAGTTTTCAACGACAATAGAGAGAGAGATCCAAACTTACCGTGACCCATAGGATCGGTCACAGCAATGATGGCATGACTACCGACGCGACGACTCAGAGTCACCTTCATTGGTGCCCAGTGCGTCTTCATTCCTTGTAGAGCTCCTCCAGTACTAGGTGTAGGAACCTTGTGAGCATTGACACGAGCAGTATCAATACGTCCTAGGCAAACCTCCACCATATGCGTGTCGCCCATAACCATGATATCAGAGTCGTCGTCGTCATCATTGTCTCCAGTCAGGTCGACAACATGAGATGCTAAGGCCGGAACAACAGGTCCAGGTCCATGTTCATCTAGTCCCTCTTTGCGCTTCTCCTTAATATAGCTTCCCAATTCACCTGTACCACCCATACGATCCGCTGTACCTTTCTGATTATATTTCACAAGATCTTCATCATCACCTGCTTGCGATCTCTTCTGTCTTTTTGCTGGACGATCATCTCTTTCTCCAATGTTATGAAGTCCTTCAATCATCGAAGCCATCCCATGCTCTTGTGGCTGTGATGTGCTTTGAGGTGGAGTAGCTACGGGGGTCGCATAACTTCCAGGTCCAGAAACGGGTGACAAGGCGGTAGAGAATGAATAAGGGTTGGGTGGAGGGGCCTTGTTGGCTTTGGCTTGCTTGAGGGCGGCTTTCGGGTTGAGAAGGGCTTTGGGGTCAAAGCGCGGGGCCGGCGCAGTGACAGTAGTTGATGCGCGTGGTGGCGCCATGTTTCGAGCGGGTTGAGCTGCTAAAGCTTCCTGGAGATGTTGAGTAAGGTAAGACTTGGTTGTTGTGAGCGAGGCCAGAAAGGAATGTATTGCAAGGCAAGCTACAGGGCCAGCAAGTAGCTTTGCCTTGAGATGACGAAGTGTATTCAATCCAGGAGGGAGGAAAAAGAGATGAGGATGAGGGATGTAGAGAAGAGGATGTCAAGTGGATGAGGAAGAAGGAGAAGAAGAAGGACAGGACGGCAAGAGGTTTAAGTATCACATTAGTATTGAACGAGAGATTCCTCACTCGATCACGAGAGCTGAAGTGAATGTCAACGGAAGCTGCGCACGAAGGAGAGTGTATGAGATCCTGTACCAAGACGACGCAAGTAACTAAATCTAGTTGTTTCGCATCTATACAAGTGATCACATGATTCAAGATGACGCAGATCTGAAACAGTTGGACCCTGAATATTTGCCAAGAGCTATATTGAAAAGTGTACAAGTGACAAGAGCTGCGTCCAATCATCATGCTATGGTCGATCCAGCTTGAAATATCTGAACAGATCGAGAGTGAATACCCAAAACTTATGCAATTCGATCTGAGCTCGTCTCTAGCCCGTAAGCGCCATTGCTCGGGCAGAGCGAACACTATTACAGTCAAGTCTGGATGCTAGATCCACTCAGCACCATGTGAAGACTGGCGCTCTCGATTTGACCGTCTCCAATCTTTCCACAATGACCTTCTTGGTCTGGTTCTCCATATCCTGCATAGCGGCATAACCTAGATCTCCTTGATCTTCTTCCTCCTCTTCTTCATTCTGCCACGGCTTGGCTGTAAACGAGTAATTGCGTTTGCGAGAGTCAGTATGCCATGGTCGTCTTGGCACATCATAGCTGAATCTGGGCCTATTCGATGGCCGTCGAGGCGAGGCGGCACCTGGTGTTCGACTCTTGCTCTGGCTGCGTGATTGCTGAGAACTTATATCCCCTTTTGCTCCATTTTCGTCCACCTTCAGCTGCGCTGCAACTTCATCTTCACGACCGGCATCGCGCGACATATTAAAGAGGCTGGCGCCTATACCCTCGCCTGGCGGAGGGCTTAATTGTAGTAGTGATTTGGCTAGATCAGAAGGGGCGACTTGTCGTGATGCTCCAATGTCAAGCTCTTCTCTTTCGTGCGTCGTTTTGGCTGCTTCTCGCGCAAATTGCCTACGCATCTCATCTGATGATTCTCGTAGGGGTAAAGCATATGGTATATCTTGCAGATCGTCCCAGACACAGACTCGTGTCCTTCTGGTCAGCTCGAGTGGACCAGCTTTGTCTTTCAGTGTCTCGACAACATTCCATGCTTGACCCTTCATGACTGCAATTTGACGAGCGAACATCTTCTCGTTGAAAGCGTCGTCCTGGCTGAAGCACTCTCGCAAAGCAACCTGAGTGTCACTCCACCATTGTTTCGATGTAAGGAGTGGGAGGAAATGTTCCCTGGTCTTTTGCGAGAAAGGCTGTCCAATGAGAGAGACTGGCAGGAATAGCCAACCGAAGGGGAAGCTTCGCCACTGTAAACTGTTAGCACGATTTCAGAGCTAAAAACATAATCACTACCTACAGCATCAGGATGCTTCCACGGCCATGCAAGACTGTTATCAATCGCTCCTAGCATAACTTGCGGCGTTGCTTGCTCCTGCATGGTTCCGCTCCCAGTACAATTGCCATTTGTGCTTACTGTCATTGAGTCCTTCCGCGCTGCATATGGCTCGTCAGTATTCTGCTTCTTCGGCACATCTGCGACAATCATCGCCTCCTCATTATCCTGGTCTATCCGTATCATCCAGTTGTCAAGACCTCGATCGGTGTTTCTCATTATGTAATCTAGTATTACCAGCTTGTCCAGCTCTTCACGAAATGATTCCTGCAGTGCTGGTGACCAAAAATGCTTCCGTCTCTCAGCCTCTGCTCTTCCGACTCGTTGCTCTCCATCTATATCGTCGTCGTCAGACTCTGCTGAGCCTAAGCGGCAATCATCTGCCCACCGTGTTCGTCTATTTCGATCTGCTGGAGCGGTCACATTTGTATTTGTTTGATCTGGCCAAGGATGCTGTTTGAGAAATGCGCTTGCGTCCTTGAACCCTTTCAAAAATACTTGGAAGCTGCCCGGTTTAGGTGGTAGTGGTTTTTTCTTCCTATAGAATGCTCTTCGGTCCCAAAAATCGTAGTTGAAAGAAGGAGATGATAAGTAGACAACATCCGTGTATGGAACAAGGTTGGTCATAAGTCGGCAGTCCAGAACATATGCTGCTGCTTCCGAAACATAGCTCAGGTTAGGAATGAGACAGGCACGGCCGAAGAAGAAAGGAAACAGGTTTCGGTGAATCCACTTCGTCCACTTTGGATTCTGGTTATAATCTCAATCAGCAAATTATACTGGGAGCAATGGGCTGAGGTGAGTAGCGCTCACTTTTGTTGCATAAGGCTCTTCGTCTTTGGGCTTAAAAATACCCACTGTTACGCCTTGACTGTTCTTCGCAAAATAACTACCTGAACTACCTTGAGCCACGAGCTTTGGCTGTATACCTTGCTCTTGCGCAATCTTTACACTTTCGATCACTTCGTCGAACTGCTGTTTCGTCATCAAGTCCTGCTTGCTGAAGCGCTCCGCGAGTTCCTCTATCGTGGCATGTCTTATGTCATCTGGTGCTTGAAAGACTGAGTAGTGTATTTCCAGCTTCTCTTCCTCTTCCGACTTTCCCTTGATCTTCTTTATCTTGAGCTTCTGCGCTATTTCCTCGGCCCATCTTTCGAGTCTCGCATTAATTGCCCGGATGTCTACAGCTGATCCTGATCGTGCTCGCCGATGTCCTGATGGTCGTCGTTGAGGTGCTGGAGGCTTGGCGGGACTGCTGTTTACCTGCATACGATCATGCCGACCAGGTTGTATGGGCGCAAAGTAGGTGTCGGATGATAGTCCTGGTCGGGAAGACTGTTCATCGACATTATCTTGATATTGTTCGCCTTCCTCCTCTTCTTCCTCCTCTTCTTCCTCCCCTCTTAGCCTCGCATAACCTGTTGTGGATGGCCTAGGCATTTTATTCACAGGCTTGGAAGAAGGCGTGCTCACAGTTCTGGATCCACCTCAGAGGACTAGCATTGTCGAGTCTTGCCGACCCAGCGGCTTGAAGAACCAAAGTAGGACCAGGTTCGACATCGACATCAACAGCAAGACCAACGAGACGTTTGACTTTCAGCCCTATGGGGGCTGTCTCCGGATGTGATCGACCTCTTATCAGTTCTGCTACATTTTAATTACGCAGCACATCACATCATCCATAGACCATAGCGACGTCAAGATGAGCTACGCGACCTCAGCGCCTGGTCAAGGAAGCTCGGCCAGTACTGCGCCTGTGAGTCTGCTACATCGCGTCATGATCGCGTCCCATCGCCAAGTGATCTTCCATTTGCGAACCTATCGATAGTGCGATAACAGATGAACCTGAAACGCTGACGTTTTTGTCGCAGCCAACATGCCAAAATTGTTCGACGAGTACGACTCCGCTTTGGCGACGGGATGAGGGCGGTTCAGTTTTGTGCAACGCTTGTGGCTTGTTCCTCAAGTTGCATGGTCGAGCACGCCCAATCAGCCTCAAGACAGATGTGATCAAGAGTCGGAACCGTGTGAAGACAGGGCAAAATGGACAGAAGAAGAAGGTTGGCATCACCTCAATGTGATGGTTGAATGTAGATGTTAACTCCATTCGCACAGTCACTACCAGGTCAAGGACTTCCTGGACAAGATTCCGACTTCGACTCTTCACCACTTGCTCAAAACGCAGCACCGAGAGTGCCGTCAATGACGCAAGTACAAGTCTCGGATACAGATGAGAGACATGAACACAAGCCGATATCACGGTCTACAACACCCTCTGGTACTCACGTCGCAGCTCAATTGCAACATCATCACTCTACAAATATCGCTCCACTCCACATGTTCGAAGCAGCCACATTAGAATCTGAAGGACGGCGGTCGCTCGACAACAACTACTCAGGTCACACACCTTATTATCCTGCAACTGCAAGGAATACCTCACCAACACCCCAATCGATCCTCAATGGCTTGCGCAGTAACGGAGGCATGGATGACCCAGATTCTTCCAAACTGAAGATGCGTATATCGGAACTAGAAGTAATCAACGAGTTGTTTCGAGGCCGTGTGCAGGATCTCGAGGGAATTGAAAAGGAGCTTAGGCAACAGGTGGAAGAAGGCGCATACCGGGAGCAAGAACTACGTCGACGGATACAGGAACTGGAGGGACCTAAAATTGGTGCGTCACAAGATGACCCAGAAAGGCAATCGAAGCGACCCAGGACGAGTGACTTCATCAATGAGGACGCTGATGCTGTCGTGGAACCTCAAGTCCAAACGCAGGAGAAGCCGTCAGGCGTGATCGATGGCAATGCTCCTCCTATTAGCTCTTTGATTGGGAGGATCTGATGTTGAACAAAAGAGAATCTGTATATTAAGACCGTGGACTGTAAGATAATCATTCGGATAGAAGTAATAATGGTAAAAATGAACAACCACCACTCTCCAAGTAACTACTGGAGACCATTGTTACAAGAACATGTGTCTGCAATCATGCTGTGGTTGCTGGTCGGTTGTTCCGAAGTGCCCCGCGTTTCTCTTCGACAATGTGAAGCACTACATTGTAGCCGCGTCATGCATACTCAGTTGAAAGAAACGCAGATCTAGTACCTAAATTCCTCCTTCTACGCTATCCTATCGCATTAGTAAAATACTGTGACCAAGAACACAAAAAGCCAAGAACGCCAAGCAATACTCAAGATGGTCCGCCGCAAGAGTCTCCTCATCGGCTGCAACTATGAAGGTGAGAAGGCTCTGGGTGTGGACATGTTTCAAGGTACTGATCGCAGTCAGGCACAAGCAATGCATTGAAAGGTTGCAGGCAAGATGTGGAGAACGTGGGAGAGTATCTCTCGTACCGTGGCTACTCGAATGATCCAAGAGATCAAGTCATTCTGCGTGATGATTTGCCTGAGAACAGCCCCTACTTTCCATTAGGGTGAGTGAAATTGACGACGGGTTTCTTGAAGTTCATGAGAGGGCTGAAGCTGTAAACAGGCACAACATTCTGGCCGCAATTGACTGGCTTGTGTCAGAACCTGGGACGTGTAATTTTCTCCATTATTCTGGCCACGGCGGACAAGTACAGGATCCTACTGGTGCAAGGCCCACAGGGGTGCTCGATACGATTGTCCCGTACGATTTCGAAACAAGAGGTCAGATTGACTCCGACATTCTTCATCGCCACCTCGTCAGCAACTTGCCTCCAAATAGTACTTTGTATGTGCGTCCCATTGCTTGTAGTGTGGTAACTATCTGATCTCAACCACAGGTTCGTCATCTTGGACTGCTGTCATTCGGGAAGTGCGCTTGAGTTGCCATTCGTGTACAGATCTGACGATGACGGCAATGTCAACATGGTTGACAATGTCAAACAAGGTATGTGCCAACAAGTTCCATGTTCCACAGCAGTTCGGCTGACATTGGACAACAAGGCCTACACCTGGCCGCTGAAGCTGGTGATCTCCTGTATGGTGGTTTCAGCGTCAACAAGGTTGCCGAAGCCCAGGATCTATTGGCAGGGGCTACGAGCTTCTTCCGCTCATTTCAACATAGGCACGAACAACCAGGATTAGCATCAGATCAGTTTGCGAATGACTACAGTCAGGAGCACAAATGTAAGCAACAAGCAGAGGCTATGAGAGAACGAATCTAGACTAACCACTGCGTTAGTCGTCACAATGTTCTCAGGATGTAGGGACGAACAGACGAGTGCGGACGCGACTATTGGTGGCATGGCGTAAGATATGAACCCGACCTTTGAGAAACTCTGCACTTGACTGACAACTATTGTAGAGAAGGAGCTATGTCATGGGCGTTCTTACAGGTGATGAAGAGGACTCCAAATCCAACCTATCTACAGGTACGAAGGTCTTTAATAGGAGTCAGATTTGCTTGCTAATCAACACCACAGACTCTGCAGGACACCAGATATGCATTGAGGCAATCCAACTATACTCAAGTGCCGCAACTTTCAGTGGGTATGAATATGGACATCAATCAGCCACTGGTATTGTAAATCAAGATGACCCGTGGGGCGGAATATTTTGTATAGGTTAGATGATTCCCATGTATCTGAGTGATACTCTCTGAGCGCGACATCTTCTCAGTGCTACGCTCGTGGTTTCGATAATGCTGCAGACATACAGAACTGGCTGGCACATTCTGAGCGTAATAGTTGAAATGAATCATTCAAGCGCAAGACCAATTCTTGAGTACATAGTGAAGAGCCCACTACACTGAAAGGCATGAAAGAAGTAAGCGCTTCACAGAACGAGATTGCAGTTTCGGCACAGTGCCAGCAACGAGGGTTTAAAAACATGGAGCGTACAATGTCTCATACTACCTGCGTGGCTGGCGATGCTCCACGACCTCACCCGTCTTCTATACTCTCCGCCACTACTTGCACGTCTAGCTATGCCCCACGACCTCTCGAGCCTTCTCCACGCAGACGCTCTAGTCAAATCGCCCCAGAAGAGCTGATCCCAAACGACAAGTGGCCAGCCGAGCCAAGCCACTTTGTAACTTGCCCGGGACAGTGGGAGACCAGTCTCAACTACAAGCCAGGTCGCACACGAAAATCATTCGATCGTCTTCGAAGAAGCATCTCAGACCTCCAAGACCTGGTCGTGGTTGTGTCCGCATGCTCAACAGAATCAATCCTCTCGAGACTCAGGCCCAGACCCAAACGATCATTGGACGTGCCTGTGGACGATTTGGAAGGGGATACACAGCCTAAAAAGAGACGCGACATGATCGCAGAGAAGATTGTGCAGCGGCAGAAGGTGAAAGAGGAGAGGAAACGGCAAAAGATACGAGAGGAAAGAGAGAAACGGGAATTGAAGTACCTGACCGAATCCTCTATCAGATGGTTGAAGAATTGGAACTGGCCTGATGCTGATGGTTCGTCGACGGTAGGTGATGGCAGCATGGAACATGAGGAAGAACATTTATCTGAGCATGGTTCGAAGCGGTGTTCTCAAGAGCTGGCATCAAGAGAGGTGGAAGGTCGGCATGCGAGTCGATTAAAGGTTGATGCTGAAGACGGGCAGACAGAACGACTGCCCTCGACAGATAATCTCATCCCTGGGGAGATTTTAACAGAAAGAGCACGCTCAATACCGTCACTTCAGAGATATTGGTCTTATCAGGCACTTAACTGACCCTCGGCTTCTTCAAGACTTCCAGTACTCTTCACGGCACGTCTTTGTGTCACAAGTGAAGAATACTCATTTAGAGGACGAAGGAAGGAGAGGAAGGAGATGAATCAGAAAAATAAAAGGAGACTCGGAGCGACAGTTTTGGAAAAGCACCACAAACCTGGAACTCACATTACTGCCTTGTACTTAGTTCCTTCTAATCTCAGTATTTGTCATTATCCTCTACACTTCGTTTATAGTATCTAGTCTTAGTTGTCTCGTGCTACTCCCCGCATCTGCACTCTTCGACGATCCGCCCCCCCCCACCGGATCAAAACTCCCTTCCGCCACTTTTAAATACAGCGCGAACAGCACATCACATTCATCCATCACCCCTCGAAATGCCGCCCAAGAAGAAGGGAAGCAAGAAGGTCGCCGACGACTGGGATGAGGGTCTTGGAGAAGTAGCCGACCCTATAGCTGCGGCAACACAGGCAGCAAAAGAAGAAGAGGAGAAGGAGGATGCACAGGAAGATGTGAACGGTGGCGGCGGCGGACTGCTTGCCGCCCTGAAGAAGAACAGAAACAAAAAGCAGAAGAAAGGCAAAGTGATAGAAGACTTTGTCGAGGGTGAGGATCCACCAGGAATGGATGGTGCTGGTGAAAGTGGTGTGCAGACGCCGCAGGAAGATCTGCTTGCAGCAAAAGCGCCGGAGGAGGCGAACATGGAAGATGAGTTCGACGAGCTGCCAGTGAAGAAGGGAAAGGGCGGCAAGAAGAGCGCTAATGGAAAGGGTACACCAAAGGCTGCGCCTACACCGCCGCCAGAGCCTGAACAGGCACCAGAAGCTGATGGAGAGGACGGTGATGATGCGGAAGAGGATGACGGAGGCAGACTCAAGACGAAGAAGGAAAAGGAGAAGGAGAAGAAGGAGAGAGAGAAGGCAAGGAAGAAGAAGCTGGAGCAGGTATGGTAGCATGAAAGAACATGCACTTGGCGCGAGCACTGATACTATGATTACAGGAGAAGAAGAAGAAAACCACGGCACCTGCTGCACCAGCTAAGGCTGAAGTCGCAAAACCAGTTGAAGAAGCAGCCCCAGCACCCGAAGCTGCAGGGGCTGGAAAGAAGAAGAAGATCCCTGCCGCTCTGGCGGCGCTACAGAAGCAACAGGAAGAACTACGGAAACGGCAAGAGGAAGAAGCACGTCTGGAAGCAGAGGAGAAGGCCCGGGAAGAAGAAGAGCGACGACGGGAAGAGGAGGAAGAGAAGCGTCGATCTGAAGCCAAGGCACAGAAGAAGCAAAAGGAAAAGGAGAAGATTGAGCAGTTAAAGAAAGAAGGCAAATACATGACTGATGCACAGAGAAAGGCACAAGCAATAGCTAAGGCACGCATGGACCAGATGTTGCAAAATGGTGTTGTCATTGCTGGACTGCAAGAGGACTCGAAGGAGAAGAAGAAGCCTGTATATGACACAAAGAAGAAGAAAGGTCCGACGAAGAAGGAGCTTGAGGAGAAGAAGGCCGAGGAGGAGGCCGCAGTCCTTGCAGAGCAGGCCAAGAGACTGGAAGCCCTCAAATTAGCAGAAGAGCAAAAGGCCGCTGCGGAGGCTGCTACCGAGAAAGCGCGAGTTGATGCCGCTGCAAAGAAGCCTGAAGAAGATGAACTACTCGATGACTGGGAAGCGGCAGCAGATGCTGAGGACGGTGTCAAAGACAGCTGGGATGCGCCATCTGACGAAGACGAGAGCCCTGCCAAGACCAAGGCTCTTACCAATGGCAAGGCTGTACAAGAAGGCGCAACTGCTAAGCCTGCTCAGGTCAATGGCAAGAAGGCGCAGCAAGATGAGTCATCCTCCGAGGAGGAGACTTCATCAGAAGATGAATCATCTGAAGACGAAGAGATCTCAGCGGCTAAGAGAGAAATAGCACGTAAGAAGGCCGAGGCCGCTCAAAGGCGCGTACAGAAGCACGAAGAAGCTATGGCTGCACGATCAAAGGACGACCTTCGTTCTCCTATCTGTTGTATTCTTGGACATGTCGATACCGGAAAGACGAAGCTATTGGACAAGATTCGTCAGACTAACGTGCAAGAGGGGGAAGCTGGTGGTATCACACAACAGATTGGTGCTACTTATTTCCCCGTCGAAGCGTTGAGGAAGAAGACTCATGTCGTCAACCAGGACGAGTCTTTCAAGTTCAATGTTCCTGGTCTTCTAGTCATTGATACGCCTGGTCACGAGTCTTTCACCAACCTTCGATCTCGTGGTTCTTCTCTCTGTAACATCGCCATCCTTGTCGTCGACATCATGCACGGTCTTGAACCACAAACACTGGAGTCAATGCGCTTACTCCGTGACCGCAAAACACCCTTTATCGTCGCCCTGAACAAGATTGATCGTCTCTATGGCTGGAGTCGCATTGACAACAACGGTTTCGAAGACAGTCTCGCTATGCAGAAGAAGTCAGTCCAGGGCGAGTTCGAGCGCCGTCTCACTGAGACAAAGCTTGCATTTGCCGAGCAAGGTTTCAACTCTGAGCTCTTCTACGAGAACAAGAACTTGGCAAAGAACGTCTCCCTGGTGCCCACCTCTGCGCATACTGGTGAAGGTATTCCCGACATGCTCAAGCTCATCATCAAGCTGACACAAGAGCGTATGACTAATGCCCTGATGTATCTCACTGAAGTGGAAGCAACAATTCTTGAGGTCAAGGTCGTTGAAGGTCTCGGTACCACAATCGATGTTATATTGTCTAATGGGATCTTGCGAGAAGGTGACCGAATAGTATTGTGTGGTCTGAATGGACCTATATCAACCAATATTCGTGCCTTGCTAACTCCAGCCGAAATGAAGGAGCTCCGCGTCAAGTCAGCATATGTTCACAACAAGGAAGTCAAGGCAGCGTTAGGTGTTAAGATCTCTGCAAACGACCTCGAACATGCTATCGCAGGATCACGTCTTCTAGTTGTTGGACCAGATGACGATGAAGAAGATCTTGAGGAGGAAGTCATGGGTGATCTCGAGAACTTGCTCGGCAAGGTTAGCAAGACTGGTCGTGGTGTTTCTGTACAAGCATCGACGCTCGGTTCGCTCGAAGCCTTGCTCGAGTTCCTCAGAGTCAGCAAGATTCCTGTTGCCAACATCTCTATTGGTCCAGTCTACAAGCGCGATGTCATGCAAGCTGGTGTCATGCTGGAAAAGTCGAAAGAGTACGCCGTTATGCTGTGCTTTGATGTCAAAGTTGATAAGGAGGCGCAAGCATATGCTGATGAGGTTGGCGTGAAGATCTTCACGGCGGACATCATCTATCATCTGTTCGATGACTTCACAAAGCACATGGCTCAATTGGCTGAGCAACGGAAGGAGGAGAGTAAAATGCTTGCTGTCTTTCCTTGTGTGTTGAAGACCGTCGCAGTCTTCAACAAGAAGGATCCCATCGTTATCGGTGTGGATGTTGCTGAAGGTAACCTCAGAACACTAACGCCACTGGCAGCTGTAAAGACAAACCCAGTCACAGGACAAAAGGAGGTGATTGCATTGGGTAGAGTGTAAGTCATTGCAGTTGGTCATTGCCTTGCAGAACTATGCTAATAATCTCTATAGTCAGACTATCGAGCGTGATCACAAGCAGATTCCTCTGTGCAAGAAAGGCCAGCCATCTGTCGCCATCAAGATCGAAGGACCTAACCAACCAATGTACGGAAGGCAGCTTGAGGAGAAGGACGTTTTATACTCGCTTGTGAGCAGGCAGAGTATCGATGTGCTGAAGGAGTTCTACAGAAGTGATGTTAGCAATGATGAGTGGGCATTGATGAAGAAGTTGAAGGGTGTCTTCGACATCGTCTAATTGGGACTAAACGAAGAGGGAGACAGGAAATGGTCGTTGCGAGATGGAATGTATCTCTAGTCGGCTGGTCATGAAGCATATGCATTGTAACGATTTACTCCTGGCATTAGCTTCTATGTAGCATTACCTTCACTTTAATGAAGGCCATCCGCCTGAAAAGGAGCTCCCATTGACCGCCCGAAAGCTTGGCTTTTCCCCACTCGAGGTCTCTCTGTCTCTTTTGCACATCTCATATCTTCCATCCAGCCGTCTTTAGTACTTCTCTCACTCGTTCATTCTCTATACGCATATCAATCATGTTCGCCGCCCGTCGTAGTGTCTTTGGTGCTGCTCGCGCTTTCTCCACCTCTGCCAGACTCGTGCGTACCTAGCTATACAGAGCTTCGGGCTTTTAAACTTTTTTAACAGATGCTAATGAACAAGCTCAGGACACCCGTGTCGCTGTCCTCGGTGCTGCTGGTGGTATCGGCCAACCTCTCTCCCTCCTCCTCAAGCTTAACCCCAGAGTTACCGAGCTCGCTCTCTACGATATCCGGGGCGCACCCGGTGTCGCCGCCGATGTTAGCCACATCAACACCCAGAGCACCGTCAAGGGTTACGACAAGGGCGACGAGAACCTCAAGGAGTGCTTGACTGGCGCCGAGATTGTTCTCATCCCCGCTGGTGTTCCCCGCAAGCCTGGAATGACCCGTGACGACCTCTTCAACACCAATGCCTCCATCGTCCGCGATTTGGCTACTGCTTGCGCCGAGTCTTGCCCCGACGCCAACATTCTCGTTATCGCCAACCCCGTAAGACTCTTCAGCATTCGCTGCTGGTAAAGAATAAAAACAAAAGCTAAAATAAATTCCATAATAGGTCAACTCCACCGTCCCCATTACCGCTGAGGTCTTCAAGAAGAAGGGTGTCTACAACCCCAAGCGTCTCTTCGGTGTCACCACTCTTGACGTCGTCCGTGCCTCTCGCTTCATCTCCCAGGTCAAGGGATCCGACCCTGCCAACGAGAACATCACTGTTATCGGTGGTCACTCTGGTGCTACCATTGTCCCTCTCCTCTCCCAGGCTGGCCACAACCTTGAGGGTACCGAGCGTGACGCATACGTGAAGCGTGTTCAATTCGGTGGTGACGAGGTCGTCCAGGCTAAGGGTGGTGCTGGATCTGCCACTCTGTCCATGGCCATGGCCGCTGCCCGATTCGCTGAAAGTCTGCTTAAGGCTAAGCAGGGTGAGAAGGGTGTGATCGAGCCAGCTTTCGTCGAGAGCCCTCTTTACAAGGACCAAGGCTGCGACTACTTTGCGACCAACATTGAGCTCGGACCCAGTGGTGTTGAGAAGATCCACCCCGTGGGCAAGGTCACCGACCACGAGCAGACTCTTATCGAAGCCTGTGTCAAGGATCTCAGCGGAAACATTAAGAAAGGTATATTACGAACTGAACATCGAATCAAGGTCTAAGCTGACAGTCATTACAGGTATCAAGTTTGTTCACGACCAGCCCACTGGTGGTGAGCCAACACCTAAGCCATAGACGGTCATATCTGAAGATGTAGGATGTAGGTAGTTTATGAAAATGTTGATTTGACCAGATATACCCAACATCTTTACACGCTTGAAGGTGCATTTACTTTGGTGACATAGCTCCCGTGGTACATATTGTGTCTTGTGACTGCTTCGTCCTGCTCTGCTCTGCTCATGGTGATGGTGCTACTGCTGGCTAAACTCTGTCGTGCTGTGCAGCTACGTTAGGCGCGGTGCCGGTACCGAAATGCCTCGGTCTTGGCCAGGCTCCAATGCTGTCGGCTGCGCGCATGATGCTATTCTGTATTAAAGTACTTCCTTCTGCATCCCGAGTCGTTCTCAAATTGTATTTCCTGCGTGCCACTCTCTTTCATCCTTCTGGAATGTCCGCTTTTCGTCTTCTTGCAAGATCTCGTCCCTCACCTCTGTTCCTTTCCTCCATACCCCGCAATACCCCGGCCCGTCTGCCATTGGTAAACATATATTGATGTTCCTGTTGTGCGGAAAGTACTGACAGCCACTATAGAAGTTCACTATGGCGCCAGCAGTGAAGAGAGGATATCAAGAGGACGCAAGCAAAGGCGCCATGCTGCGATTCGAAGACAGCCTACCTCGTCTACCAGTTCCAACATTAGAAGAGACAACAAAGAGATACCTCAAGTCATTACATCCCTTATTAAGCACCTCGGAGCTCGAGGCATCACACAAGGCCGTGCAAGAGTTTATAAAGCCAGGTGGACTAGGTACTAAACTGCAGGATCGCTTGATCGCGCGCAGCGAAGACCCCAAGCACAAGAACTGGATATACGAGTGGTGGAATAACAGCGCTTACCTGTCTTACCAAGACCCTGTGGTGCCATATGTCAGCTACTTCTACTCTCATCGCGATGACAGGAAGCGGAGGGATCCTGCTAAGCGTGCTGCTGCTATCTCAAGCGCCGTCCTCGAGTTCAAGAAGCAGGTTGATGCTGGAGAACTCGAGCCAGAATACCTAAGGAAAGAGCCACAAGCCATGTCGAGCTATCACTGGATGTTCCACGCTTGCCGGACACCTCATGAGACACTAGACTATCCAGTCAAGCATGAGCCCAAGGAGAACCCATATATTCTGGTAATGCGCAAGAACCAGTTCTTCAAGGTCCTTTTCGAGCACAATGGCCAGCAACTAAACTCGGCCGAACTCGAAAAGCAGTTCCGCCACATTTACAACAATGCTGAGACGTCTCCAGCTGTGGGCTCTCTCACAGCCGAACGTCGTAACGTCTGGGCTGCAGCTCGTGATCGTCTTGCATCTGCATCGTCCACTAATGCTGCCGCACTCAAGACGGTTGAAGCTGCTGCTTTCGTAGTATGCCTCGACGATGCTCGTCCGGTAACACTCGAAGAACGTGCGCACGCCTACTGGCATGGTGACGGCCAGAACCGATGGTATGACAAACCCCTCCAATTCATCGTCAACGAGAATGGTACCTCTGGCTTCCTCGGCGAGCATAGCATGATGGACGGCACACCTACACATCGCCTTAACGACTACGCTATGAATCTCATTTTCAACAACAAGCTCGACTTTTCCAACACTTCCGTCCGCTCAGACCTGCCCATGCCACAAGTAGTCAAGTTCAAAATCACACCCGAGATCCAAAAGGACATTTCCTCTGCAAAAGACTTCCACGACCAGACCATGGCTCAACACGATTTGCGAGTGCAAGCATACCAAGGCTATGGCAAAGAACTCATCAAGAAATTCAAGTGTTCGCCTGATGCTTACGTGCAGATGGTCATTCAACTGGCTTACCACAAGATGTACGGCACCAACCGACCGACCTACGAGTCTGCCTCGACTCGCAAATTCGCGCAAGGTCGTACAGAAACCTGTCGCACCGTCAGCGACGAATCCGTTGCTTTCTGCAACGCCATGGCTGATGCCGACGCTGCCCCTCAAGAATGCGTTGACCTTTTCCGTGCAGCACTAAAAGCGCATGGTGAGTACATTGGCAGTGCCAGCGAAGGTAAAGGTGTAGACCGTCACTTGTTCGGCTTGAAGCAATTGATCAAGGAAGGTGAGGAGGTACCTGCTCTCTACAAAGATCCGGCGTACAGCTACAGTTCGCATTGGTTCTTGAGTACGAGTCAGTTGAGTAGTGAATACTTTAATGGATATGGCTGGAGTCAGGTTCAGGATGATGGGTTCGGGATTGCATATATGATTAATTCGAACAGGTGAGTCTTTCTCTTTCATTTCTACAAAGCTGTGGGGCCGTTGCCGTTTTTTCCTATACTAATGAGTGTGAATAGCATTCAATTCAACGTCGTCTCGAAAAATCTCGGATGCGATAGGATGTCTTTCTTCCTTAATGAGGCGGCGAATGATTTGAGAGACCTCATGATGCCTACTGTTGGTGCTGAGAAGGCTAAGTTGTAGAGATTTTTCCTATTCAGGGTTGTCCGTTTTTGGACGAGGTAAAGTAGAACTATCGATCTTGGCGAGGAGAGAAAGACATCGTTTTGAGGAAGAAAACCTCACATTGGTGATTCACCCTTGGTGTTGCTGTAGCGTGCTCATAGGCAGAGTGTCGCTGGAGAAGGATCAAGATGAGTGCATATCCTCGGTGCAGCGTGCGAAGCTGGCTTAGACGGTCTCAACCGGATCATGTTTTACCATATATCGAGCTATATTTCGACATAAAAGCAATTTTCACACTCAATTCGATTCGCGCTCATGAGAAATACTAACATTAGCCGTCCATTTCATATCTGATCATATAGTGATTTTGCTATTCGCAACGACATTAAATATCAACACAACAAGACACATCAAGACATCTGTCTATAGTCCCGACCAAAACTTTGAACTGGAAGGAGTGCTTGGTGCAATCGTTCGCCCGCAAATCGCTCTCAGGCCCAACGTTACTTACAACATCTACCACACAGGGTGCGTATCATTTGCTCACCAGAGCGTCCGCAGCACGTCCAATCTCGTCGCCAAATGCAACGTCCGCTTCGTGATCGCGAGCATATCCTGCCTGCCGGTTCATCGCCTCCAACCGCGCAGGATTACGTATCAGCGTCACGCCCGTCACGTCACGTTCAAAGCACTCCTGGAACAATGCTGCCTCCAGCTGCGGTGAGAGATTGCCGGCGCCGCAATTCAGCCCCAGGAGACTTAGCGTCCGCACCATGAAATCCCACCTGCCATATCATAACGCGTGAGCTTGCGCTGACGACTAAAGGAAAACTACAAGGGCGGAAGCGCGAAGAGGGGTGGTGATGAAGCTGACAAAAAAAGCGTACTTGCATAAAATAGACCTTATTCTTCGAGATTGCAGGCGTGTGAACGTCTGTGTGTTGTTCTCGGCCATCGCTGGATGATGGCTTAGCAAGTCAACGATGTGCATCAGGTCACGCCACATTTTGGCAAAGAGTGGGCTGGCGGTTGGAGGGCATGTCCACGAGAGGATGTGGTTGGTGTAGTCCAGCCTCTTTGTTGTGGCCGGGTTGAGGAGAGTGTTCTCCGCCATCTTTCTTTGGGAGGATTGCGGAGAGATAGATGGTACAAAAGGTAAGCAAGCTGCAGAATAGCTCTGGCTTAGTAATCTGTTGACTGCCTCCTTTTTCGTCCTCCCGCTCAGCTAAGAGACTACCTTAGGTAGACAATAAGGCCTATATGTTCAGCAACCGAGTAAGCGTCTAAAATTAACTCAGTCAACTAATTCCATCTATTCCTTCTATTCTGTACTTATACTGTACCTACCACTTGCCAGCTGCTATCGCTATATCTGGCCCACATCGCGGTAATGAAGGTTCTTGTGGTTGGCGCAACAGGTGCGATCGGCAGCACGATCCTCCAACACGTCCTGCAGCGCAAACAAATAACCCAGGTAATCGCCCTAACGCGAAAGCCGCTTTCGGAAGACGTTACTTCCAATGACAGAAAACTCGAGACTATCATTATCGACGATTCTGGTAACCTAGACCAAGTTCCAGAGGAAACCTGGGAGAAGTTACAGGACGCTGATGCACTCATATGGGCAATGGGCACATACACTTTAGACGAGAATGTCAACCTAAAGTACCCTCTTGCCTTTCAAGGACACCTCGCAAAGAAGATCTCCTCATCCTCAAAACACTACGGGAGGCCAAAAGGAAAGCTCAAATTCATCCTTCTCGGCGGCGCATTCGTAGAGCCAGACCAATCGCGCTGGTTGTACTTTCTAGGCGACCAACGGAGAATGAAAGGTGCGCTACAAACGAAGACCATTGAGTTTGCTGAAACGCATCGTGAATTCTGGGAAGCGATTGTTATCAGGCCTGGTGGAGTGTTGTTTGGCGGAAATACAATGCAGAACACAGCGATTGAGTATCTTTTCGGGACATGGCTGGCGATCAAGGCTGAAGAGCTGGGTGCCTGCGTTGTGGATCTGGTGGTTAATGGGTCGCCAAAGCCTGTCGTTAGTAATGCAGAGATGGTAGAACGAGGGAGAAAGGCACTGGCGACGTGAATCCTTGACTTGTGCAAAGCTTTGGTGACACATTGAATTTGTTTCTCTGGATGTCCTTAAATTACATGGCCTAGAGGAGAGAACAGCCACCAGATGTCTATGTGTTTCATCGACCAACGTGCGGTGCATGTGATCACAGATACCTGATGTGAATGCACTGAATTCGGCCACCTCATCACACATTTCACTAGAATTAGTCAAGATACTCATTAGATATGAGTTTCGTGAAGAAATCTTGTGCTTGCGCGTTTGCAATGTTCGCGTATCCATGTTATCCTGTTGACAGCATCAACCACGCAAGTAGAAATGATAGAACGGCAATCACTTTGACCCTAAAATGTATACTTACAAAAAAATATCAACAGAAATGATAGTCATTTTGGCTGATACTTTCACGGACTGAGCGGTCAGAGTTATAAGAAGCTTCTCTTCTTCGGAAGTATCTCATACATGACACAAGGAAGATGTTGCTTATTTCAACCGCTTGGTGGGGGGAGGTGTCCCAAAACAAGTTTGGGCGCGCAAGTGAAACCCAAATGTCGGGGGGAGTGGCAGTACTAGAGCGGGAGAGCGGGAGCGAAGCAAGTTCGTGGCAAACACTTTGCCCTACCAAAAGAACACGGCCTATGCTTATGCTCCTCGCAATAGCACTGTCGCAGCGAAGTCAGTGAGGAGGATAGGAAGTGCAAAAAACACATAGAAATACAAAAAAAGATAAAGAAATAAGGACATACAACAACTGAAATTCGCATGTGGTCACCCAACATAAGATCGCGTGGATGTTGCTGCCAATGAGATGCACGTAGTTTGCATCTTTTGCCGTGAGCACTGTCACCACAGTCGTAGACAGCCGAGACTACTAAAGTCGACTTGAGGATGATTTCTGTCGTCTTGATCTTCAGTTTCGTCTAAAAAGGTTGTTTGTGTGGTGTGCATTTGTTGTTGGATAACACTTCTATCTCTTAGTACTGCTCAGGCGGCGCTCTTCCTACTTCGTGTACGGGAAGCGATGGAGGCGGGATCGGCTTGTGCGCCGACTCTGCTAGGTGTGGTTGAATCCGTTGTTTTTGTGCGCTTCTTCTTGTCGGGTGTGGACGAATCGTCCTGCTGGGAGGTAGCAGATTTGCGTTTCCTGGTCTTAGGTTTTTCCGCGGCTGATTTGCGTGACGCTTTCTTCTTGATTCGTGTTTGTCCTCCTTCCTCTGTTTTGTTCTCGACGGGTGTATTTTCCGAAGACTCGTTAGCTGAAGCCTTCTTCTGGGTGTTCTTTGCGTTCCTTTTCGTTGGCTTCACCTCATCCACTTTCTCACTTTCGTCGTTGTTGTCCTTAAACTCCTCTAGCTCTTCCACCCATGTACTCCACTTAACAACAAGCTCTTTCTCCTCAGCAACTTCTTCAATCCATATTCTCGACTCTCTTCCTTTTTCTTCAGCCCTTAGTCCACCATACATCCACATAGCAGCCACTCTCCCAGTCTCCTCCAAAACCTGCTCCATCATTTTCTTCGGCTTCGTCTCCATGCCATGATTTGCACCTTCCACTCTCAGCAGCCAACTCGTCGCCTTCATCGCTTTTCGCACATCTTCCAGTTGATCGAGTGGACACATCGTGTCGCGTGTGCCGATGATGAATAGTACGGAGAAACCCCGGGGCAGGTCTAGCAGGATTTGATCGCGCTTGTCGCCTTTGGTGTTCATGAGGGGATAGCTGACCAGTATGAGATCATATCTCAGATAGACGTGAGGTGCTAGCGGATCATCTTCGAGAAGTGAGGCTGCGGTAAGCACAGCTGCGCGAGCGCCCATGCTTCGTCCACCTAGGGTGATACCTTTCTGTTCGCGGTATCGGGGCTCTTCCTCTCTAGTCCTTTCCGAGACATTTGTTTCTCCCTTCTCCACTGCCTCCTGCTTCGTCTCTTTCGCAGTTTCTTGCAGTCCAAACTTTTCTTGAGTAGTACACCACTTCGCTACAGCTGTGAATGAATTGATTCTAGCTTTCATGTTCATGTTCCCTTGGAACGTTACAACAGCGTGATGACGTGCCAGACTAATAGAGAAAAGCTGTACTGAGGGTGTATGCATCGATCCTGAGGCGCCATGAGCAAATATAACTGGTGGGAACTTCATTACTCTGGAGGCAGTGGATGTGTAGGTTGAGATGGCAATCGGAGCCGTGCTGGAGGAGGCGGAGGAGGGTGGTATAGAGGTGTCTTCTCGGGATACTAGTGGTGCCGTGGAAGCTGAGGGTGTTGACGACATGGTGGTTCAGACGTGTGAGGATTGTTGAATCGTTGGCAGTGCTTTGGGCCTTCAATGTGTCTTTATCTACTGTTCTGCTGTCTGTTTTGCGCTTGGCTGGGAGACATCTGGAATGCTAAAGACGGATCGCTAACGTTGTAATCAATCAACCACTAAGGGCATGCATACTTTGAGCAGGAACGACGACGAGGATTCCAGGATGCACGCGTGACGTTCTTCGACGGCCTCAGCTCCGGTGAGCTTATCTGTCCCGCATCTTGGCATGACGATCTCCCGTAATCGACCTCCACCCTATCACGACCTCCAGCAAGCAACAGTCTGTATACTTCTTCTGCTGCATGCCCTCACATTGACTCCCTGCGACAGGTGTGCCATCTTTTGCCAGCTTTCTTGCCTTTCGCTCAATCCAGCGAGGAGCACAGCGAGGCCGCCCTCTAATACTGGTTTCACCCTGAAGTCTGCTAAGACATGCCCACCATAGCTACCCCAAGCAAGGCCTTCATCCCATTCCTGATTGGTATGATGCTGCTGACAGGAGTCTGCAATACGCTCATCACAAAATATCAGGTCGGTTCTTACCCATATTCACATCCTGTCCAAACACTACAAACACTAATATACAACCTCCAGGACAATCAATGCGTCCGCAACTGCCAGGATCCCGATGCATCCAAACACCAAAAGTTCGAACAACCAGTATGGCAAACAGCTCAGATGTTCGTCGGAGAAATGGGCTGTTGGCTGGTCCTAGTTCTGTCGAAGCTCTTCTCCCGAATGACAAATAAGAATAATATCGAAGAGTATGAGCCTCTGTTGGCAGAAGATGACAGAGACGATAGTGGTGAAGAGGCTGCGGGTGACCCTTCAGGTTCAGTGAATGCTGCGAATCCTGCTACTACAAATGAACATTTCGCGAGCAGTACGGAAATTAGAGAGCTAACGGGCTGGCGAACACTTCTACTCGCTATGCCTGCAATTTGTGACATCATAGGGACGACGCTTATGAACACTGGATTGTTATTTGTCGTTGCTAGTGTATTTCCTCACCTCGCTTACACTGTACATAGTCGCTTCGACAGCTAACGAACCACCAGATCTACCAAATGACCCGCGGTGTCCTCGTTCTCTTCGTCGGTCTCTTCAGCGTATGGTTTCTCAATCGTAAACTATCCAAAACTCGCTGGTTCGCCCTAGTGGTTGTCGTAATCGGCGTAGGCATCGTCGGTCTCAGCGGCATGATCGAGCAAAAGCCACCACCAGTCCATCTACCCGGCGACACAGAGCCCAACAAGTCCATCGTCGTTCGCACACTCAAAGAAGTGGCCACGAATCCAGATAGTCCATTACGCATGCTTTTCGGCATGTCCTTGATCTTCCTCGCCCAAATGTTCACCGCCAGCCAATTTGTGCTGGAAGAAAGTATAATGCACTCATCCAGCATCGGACCGTTACAAATGGTGGCTTTTGAAGGAACATTCGGCCTTATACTCACACTCTGCGGACAAATCATCCTGCATCTTGCTTACGGCAGTACCGCGACTGGGCAAGGCGGGTATTTCGATATGAGTACTGGATGGCACGATATCGTTGATCACCGAGCCATTTGGAGCAGCAGTCTATTGATTATGGTGTGTATTGGCTCGTTCAACTTTTTCGGGCTCAGCGTGACGAGGAATGTGAGCGCGACGAGTCGGAGTACGATTGATACGTGTCGGGTTTTGTTTGTGTGGTTGACTAGTTTGGGGTTGGGATGGGAGAGGTTTAGGTGGTTGCAGGTACTAGGATTTGCATTGTTGGTGTATGGCACGTTTTTGTATAATGAGATTGTTAGTATGCCGGGCTTGGGATGGGGAAAGAGGAGAAGGCACGAGGAACTGAGGAGTGATTGATGTGATGAACTGTCAGATCGATTCATGTAAAGTAATTTGATATGTTGAACGTAATTTGTTCTCTGGGATATGCCATTTCCTTCCACCTTGGGTATAATGCAATAATGGTTGACGCCTGAACACCTTGTGATGATTCTAATTAGCCTGTACTGACCATTCCCTCTTTAGGACAGATTCATATCGTGAGCTTCGCACGGGAGCACATAATCTTCTCGAGCTTGATCAACAAGCACCTTAACCTCATCACGCCGCTAGTGTCTGGCCAATCCTCTACACACTGCCTCCTCTCGCTCGTTCCAAATTCCCTCTCACAACCACAACGACGACACTCTCTTCCCTTTCCATCTTTCCAAACAACTCCCTCTCTTCCTCCACTAATTCTCCTGCCACCTCCTCCGACACCCCACACAAGTAAAAAAGCTCGTCATCGGCTCATCCGCACTCCTAATCTGCATCTGCCCAAAATACGCCATCGTGCTATCACACTTTTCATTCGGGCACACCACACTAACTTTCTCGCGATGCTCATTCCCTTCTGCGCCGCCGAGCACGTCTTCGGTGGCCTTTCGCGCGAAATCTTTCTTCTCGTAGTAGGCCCGGTCGAGTGGGAGGGAGTAGGGACAGGTGCGGCAGGTGAAGTGGTGAGGAGTTAGGGCGGAGTTGGGGAGGGTTGTGCGGGTTATGGTGAGCATGTTGGAGCAGGCGGGGCAGACTGGAGGGGTGTTAGATTGGTGGTAAGAGGGTGGAAGGGGAAGGGTTGGGGTAGGGTAAGGGGGTGGAAGGGGAAGGGTTGGGGGGGGGGGTTAAGAGGATGGGGCGTACAGAGGAGCATGATTATTGGCGTGCTGCCCGCTGGGGCGGTTGTAAGCGTGCTGGGTCAGTGATGTGAGTTGGAGGGAAGGAAGGATGGGTGTTTGAAGAAATATGACTAACTCCGGGAGATTCGGAGATAAGTCGATCAAGGCTAACCTGCGAAGTGAAGCATTGGGATGACGAAAACATTGTCTGCAGAAACAACACAAGTCCGTCACATCCAGTATACTCGTCTTCCACTACGCTATTGCCATTCCCTTGCAAACTATCCGTCCTACATCCCTGCTCCCCCAAAGTCTCTCGTTCCTCCCAGCCTAACCCTCATCACCGCATCAAACAACCTTCACACCAATCCCCCCCTACCATGGCCACCCACGACGACGAGGTAACATCCCCCTCCCTCCCCCTCCCTCCCCCTCCCTCTCCCTTCCATCCCCCCTCATCACCTACTAACCCACTCTCCAGGGCGCCTCCCCCCGCGAACTCATCCTCGAGGCCTGCCGCCGCAACAACACCGACCTCCTCTCCTCCATCCTCACAACCCAACCCACTCCCTCCACGCTCCTAAACACAACCCGCGACTCTCTCGGCGCCACCGCCCTCCACATCGCCGCGCGCTCCGGCTCCTACGAAATCCTCGACTTGCTCCTCGACCAAGACGGGCTAGAATGCGACCCCACAGACCGCATGACCGGCGGCACACCCCTCCACTCCGCCGTCGAGTACGCAAACACATTCGGCTCGGCGCCCGTACGAACAGGCAACACGGGTACGGCGATAGCGGGAGCTACACAGACACAACAACAGCAAGGAGATGGCGGGGAGTCGAATCCAGGTAATGCGATTGTGGAGATTTTGGTGGACGCGGGCTGTGATCCTAGGATACGAAATAAAGGCAGGATGAAGGCGGCGGATCTAGTGGATCCGAGGAATGAGGCGCTGAGGGCGTTTTTGAGGAAGGCGGAGGTTATGGCGGAGATGGAACAGGAGGCGGTGAGAGGTGGGGGGGATGTTGTGGATGGAGAGGAGGGAGGGAGTGGACCGGAGAGTGATAATGAGATATGAATTTAATGCGAGACATGGTGCAGACAGACACGAGTCGGTGGGATTCATGAGGTTGTGTGTATGATTCAATTGGAATGGAATGGAATGAGAGAATGGAAGGTGTTTCATCGCCTAGTGGTAGGAGGAAGCAAGAAGGATATCCGCATGGACAAAGGCGTTGGACCTGTTTGTCCTTAAAGCATGCACTATATATATAGATATAGCTTCGACGATCGAGCTTAGATCCTCCAAAATAAAGCCTAGACGATCTACCTTACATACTACCTTCCCCACCTATCTTCATCATCATCAGCAACATCATAATCAACAACTCCCTCCGCCATACTCATCTGCTGATCTTGTTCCGGTGCGGCATCAAGCATACCCACATCTTTACTTTGCTCAACCTCAACCGCAGGCAGCGTGCCAGCAGCTTCCGCAGCAGCTTTCGCAACATCATTAGCCACCCATCCAAGCTCAACTTTACCAATCCCGGCAATGGTCGAGCCGCCACGTTTGATGTTGTCGATAAAGATATCCGCGACGTAGCGGGCGCTGAATGAGATAACTGCGAATGGTTTCTTCGCACTACCATCATCGACAGATGACGCTACCGACGCAGCCATTGTGCCTGTGCCGATTGCTGTAGATCTGGAAGTCGGTGTAATGGCTGTGAAGTCGGCATTGCCCTGACGATTTTGTTAGCCAGTATGTCTTTTTCTATCCATATCAAACAATGAATGATAAACTCACAAAGAGACACAAACGCAGCGCCTCACCAATCTTGTCATCAGCAAAATCTACGCCATCTTCGACAGCTTTGATTTCCACATTACGCGGGCGGTTGTCCAATCTGGCTACTGCACCACCAGTAGGCGCGGCACCACCCTGCCACCCACCTCGCCAAGATGGAGCTCCACGACCACGACCTCTGTATCCTCCGCCTCGCGGATAAGGAGAGTAGCCTCCTCTACCACGATATGCTGGAAAGGATTGTGCAGGATCTTCAGCAGGTAATCCAATCGCTTCAGCCTCCGCCTCCAACTCCGCGAGTTTAGCTCTCAGAGCCTCTTCCTGCGTCGTCTTTGCATCCGAGCTCTGCGCGTGTCCACTTGTGGCGGTAGCTGTTGGTGTGGCTGTACCATTCTTACCAGCAGTTTTTGCAGCCAGCTTTTCCATGAGTTTTCGTCGTTCTTCGGCTGCTGCCTTGATCTTTTGCGCAAGCTCTTCTTTTTGTGCTTCCGCTTCTTTGAGCTTCCGTGCTTTTTCTTCG
>Ga0160429_1000637_pt1 | contig 26330 bp, 15 predicted proteins | sample SolpanmetagenomR_FD_108199 | JGI IMG/M metagenome (GOLD analysis project Ga0160429, IMG submission 108199) | Solar panel surface microbial communities from Lawrence Berkeley National Laboratory, California, USA - R | ecosystem: Engineered > Built environment > Solar panel > Unclassified ... | reverse complement strand
GCTAATAACTCGTCCAAAGCTTCTTTACTTTCCGGAAGTCGTTCTACGTCTTTGGCATCTACTAGATACACTATTCCGTTGACTTCTGGCGTATACTATCGATTATATCACGTCAATGACCTCCTATAATAAAGGCTAGAAGAGGAGGAGTGAGAAGGGGACGAACATCTTTCCATAATCGTCTTGCTTGTAAATGTCCTGTAATATTATTGTAAGAATATGACCGAGAATGCATATTTGGAGAATGAATGGCTGCTCACCTCCCAAATCGAATGTGGTAAATACACAATTTCCAATCTTCAACTCTTCGGAAGCTATTCGTTTTGTCAAATTATATTCAACCTGTGATGTTTGTCTCACATACTAGGATGTAAAGTCGGATTCATAATTGCACTAAGAAACATGATTAATATTCTATAAGTACTACTGTGAATAAAAAGGTCCTTACACTCGATCATTCTGATAAAAGTCATATCTTGTTAGTATGAAACATCTTTGTTATTGTCCAAGGATGCGCATCTCACCTTGAGCATGTGCAGTAACTACTCCCATATATGTCAACATACATAGTAATAATAATGGAACGGCAGGCGAATGTATACGTACTGTAGTTTTACCGGCATTGTCTAATCCTAGAAACAATAATTTCTACACGTCATAGTATTAGAATACTTGATCTGATTTCTGTATATCATATGATGTGATATAATATATTGAGGCGGGGATAGTTAGGAACAAGGACATCATACTCCTGTTGTATTGGACAAGCCGAGATAGGCGAGTGTGTCCCAGACTATAAGGACAATGTTTTAGTTTCCAAACATATTCTGGTATATTAGCTAATTAGGAACTTACACCAGTTGAGTAACCACATTTGGTCTATGTGTTATTATTATGGATCGAGGGAGTTTATTTAAGATCTATGCTGTTGACTTGTATACTGGCTAGGAAGCTTGTAGAAATCAAAAAGTGTCGTCACTTGAATAACGAATTCAACTTTATTATCGATATTTGCACGTGACTGGTTCGTCTGTAGACAATTCAAATGCAAAGGAAGAAAGAGAGAGAGAGAGAGAGAGAGAGAGAGTAATTCATGGCTATGAATGTTTATAATATATGCTAATCTATTCTATATGTATTTAATGACTTCTCTAATACGTCTTATCATTGTCAAGTCGTGATATTCATCAATCGTCCTGGATGCATTCTAATATGAACGCATAACTCTTTCGCTTTTATTTTGTGCCAATTCAATACCGAGCTCCCTCATCCGTTCTAACCCAAGTCCAGGTACGGGTTTCTTCTCTGCAGCTCTCCTCATCTTTGCGCAGTGTAGTTGATATAATCTATCCCGTCTACGTTCACGTTGCTTTGCCACACTTTTGACAATGTCAATTGCGCCGCAACTTTGCTGCTTTTTCGTGCTATCGTCATCTTCATCTTGATCCTGTTCTTGATCATCTGAAGATGCATAACTTGTCTTCCTAAACAGATTTGTTGTGTTAAGACGAGGCATTGATACAGCGAACCTATTCAGGCTAGGCCTACTTGGAACTGCTTCTGTGACTTGAGATTGCACGTTTTGACTTGACGAAGAAGGTCTCGTCATTGACTGATCCCTCGAGACTGTAGTAAAGCTCTTGGTCATGTTTATTGCTCTGCCACTTCCTCTACCAGATCCAGGACGCGGCGAATGTAGATAAGCAGGAACGTATTCTGGAGAGTCTTCAATCTTCAACATCGATTCTGGTAGAATTGGCATGGGTGAAGCAGGCCTTCGAGGAGAGTGAATAGCACTGTTGAGTCGAGACGAGCCCGAAGATCGACCCCGTTCTTCTCGGTCGATGAGTGTTGATGGTCTTAATGTTGCTCTCATGGCATCATCTTCCACATCGTCATCGTCATCCATTTCAGGATCTGAAGTAGGAAAACTAGGATCAATATCTTGAGGTACGGGAATATGCTTTGCAGCCTTGCGACGCTCTACAAAGTTCTTATAAGTTTCCTCTAAATGCTTATCTTCGTCGAGCGTTCCACACACGAAATCTGTACTGTCTGGTAAGGCATGTGATATAGATCTCGATCGATGAACGGCAGCTTGGTACTGAAATCGTCTCGAGTGTTTATGACTTCTTCTAATGTTTCCATTGGCCTGCCGAGCAGATTCGAGTGACGAGTCTGACGTTTTTCTATGATGAACAGGACGCAATATTTTTGAATCTATAATTGTCGACGAGTTGGCAGCTTTTCCAGGAGCCCAAAGATCAAAATCACTATTGTAATCCTCGTTCTCGGATGAGTTTGCGAAACCATCCTCATCATCTGTACTAAAGCCCGCATCGGAAACAGCATCAACGCGAGACGATCTTGTGGCAGATCTCTCAAGCATATCTTCCATTTGGTGATCAAGATTAAAGTCCTCATTATTCTCTTCATCTTCTTCTTCCTCCTCTTCGCGAGTCTTGTCAAATATGGCATCATGTTCGGCCTCTTCTAATGCTTCCTCCTCTTCGAGTTCTCGACCAAGCCTTCTGAACTTTTCTTCCTTGGCAAAACTAGTATTTACAGTGATCTTCCTGTCCGTTGGAATAGGATCATTTATCCATTCGTCATCTGCCGTTGCGCTGATGGCAAACTCATGAAAGCATTTGATATCCGACTCAACAGCATCTTCTGCTCCCCTTGAGATTGTATTTTGTAAAGTCAATGAGCAACCTATGATGTCTGGTGTTGGTGGAGTTATATTCGTGGCAGTTGCATCTGAATCGCGGTGTTTGCGACTCGATCTAACCTTTGAAAATGATGTCCCGGGCATGGGACTTCTTTGACGAAATGAAAGAGAGGAGCATGTCGTTGATGTTGTTTTGGGTCGAGTAGGACAGATGAATTTAAGTGCACATTTGCGCTTAGGTGGTGCATTGTCGATCAAAGGTAATTTGGGAGGAGCAGCTGTAGTATCTTTTTTCTCGGTTGGCTTTCCACAGGCGAAAGTAATACAACGACGACGACCAAGTGTCATTTCAATAGCCTTTTCTGCTTGGTTAACATTGAAATATGGTGCCTCTGCTGTATCCATAACTATTGATTGTGGATGTTGTGAGTCCAAAATGTGTGGGAAGGTATGATGATCGTCGAAACTTGGGGAGCTTGGTCTAGTGCCTGGACTCGTGAGATCATTATCGCTGGTCAATTCTGCCATACTGCTAGATGATCCAGGTGGTCGAGGAACATCCATGAGTGGCACTTGAGACTCTTGATTGTTTTTATGAATTGATAGTTGTTGCGACAAAAGCGATCCGCATAATGAGTGATTTGATATGGATTTTGTTGTTTTGGGGAAACTGATGGGTAGAGTAGAGTCCATAGTACTATCCGGAGGCTCATCAACATCGGTATTCAATTCACTACTGCAACCAGACAGCATTTTATATGTCGCCATCTTGGATTCTATTGAGAGAGCTTGATCGAGGTGTCCAAGACAATCAAATAGTACAATCAGGCTTTTATTTCATCTGTTTGACCCGAGGGCCCACAAGGGTCATATTATCAATATAGCTTTAAACATTTTGAGCGTGACTTAAAATCAATAAATGATCTTTCAATGTGGCGTAGTGATTATTCAAATCATATAAGAAGATTGAATCACTCTATGTAGAGTTCTTTTTAGTATGATTATTTGACAAGACAGGTGACTCCTGGAGATGACCTTCAATTACACTGCCAAAAAGTAGTGCTGACTGTTAGGAGAGGCAAAGTTCAGGTCGACATGAGAGAAATTTTGTTGTGGATATTAAATAACAAGCTTTTTCGCCCGAAATCACGACCGGTGACGTAAAATGCACCAAGACTTGTAACGAGAACGAACGGTCTGAGCGTGGTTTTAAAAGGATCTGAGCGTGGTTTTAAGAGTGTCTGAATATCCTTGCCTACTTATCGTTCTGTTTCATATGCTTGCGAAGTGTTGTTTTGATTTTATGGGAACATGATTTGTCACTCATAACAACAAACATTCGCAAGGCTTGGCCAACATGATTCTAGAACCACGTTCGGTCAATTGTGAAACGAACGGATGAAAGTGGGAGAGCTGGAGGATTGCCAATCACGGACGATTATAACATGCTTTTACTAGTGAAATTGATATGAAGACTCGAGCGTCTCCGTGCAGCAGTTAAGTCTATAGTACGTTCACGTTTTGGCTTAGCAAAACACACAAATAAGTCAAGGGAGAAGTAGTTTAGACAACCGTTGCCTGTAACAATATAAAGATGTTTCTCGGACTTGTCACGCGGCTGACAATTAGGGCAACGGGGCGATGATGGAACCAACCCGTTGATTACGAACGGTCTGGCGGTAGCAGTTCTCGAACGAGCCGTCGTCACCTCAATGATCAGTAGCTACTTGATGGATCACTATGATATATCAAGGTACAAACTGAACGACAACGATAGCGTGTTAGTTGTTCTGACTTTTACTGAGAGATATAAGCAATCAATCTACATGTGTTCTGAACTACTGTACTGTAAAACATACAAATGCCGAATTATATCCGGGTCTAGATTAATCTGTAGCCTTGTTGAGCCACACTGGTGACATTCCGCGTTAGGGCTCATACTGAAATAAACTGCCGTGGCTGATGATTGCCACTAAGCGCATCCTCCGCCAAGCTGCACCCTGGCTTTAGCTTCTCACCAAGCCTTGGCAAGATTCGTAACAAGCCTGAAAAACTTCGGAATTTCAATCATGTGGGCGTGGACGACATTGCAGCAAGGCTGTCATCGTCGCATGTGGCTCATCGTATCCAATGACCCGAGTACGGACAGTACAGTCTCTATAGATAGGCATCCGATGTAGGTCTAGCACCGCTTCCAGAACCATAATTACTGCGACCAGCGCCGTTAGCAACAAGTCCGCGTCTGGACGGATGTATAGTACTAGTTGGAGCTGTAGTAGGTTGTTCTACAGGCTTTGTCGTTGATGACTTATCTCTGTTTTTCGAGTCTTTCCCGCTGTTACCACCGCCAGGAGGAGATCTCTTACGGTCGTGTCTGGATGATGAATTAGATCTTGACCTTGAACGTGCTGACGAAGGAGATCGAGAATATGATTGTCGTCGTCGTTGTCGTCGCCGCCGTGTGCGAGATTGTGCTTCTGAGCGTGCAAGTGAACGTGAACGTGAACGTGAACGCGAACGCGAACGCGAGCGCGAACGAGGAGACCTTGACTTTGACTTATGTAGCTTTCTGGTACTTTTCTTAGCTCGAATTTGAGAACGCGATCTCGAAGAGGACCTTGAACGATCTTTGCTGGGTCGAGATGTAAATCGCCTGCTTCGCGAAGGTGATCGGGAACCTGTAGATCGATGCCGATCCTTTGATTTGCGGGCTGGCGAACGAGACCTGGATCCCGATGGACTTGCACTTCTCCTGCGATTCTGACGTGATGGTGGGGTTCGAGATCTTCTAGACGAAACTACGCGATTTCCACGAGTACGACGCTGTGTCGAGTAGCTGCGCGATCGAGATGAAGGACTTGAGCTACGTTGTCGTTGATGACGTCGTGACGATGTCCTTGATCGGGATCTTGATCGGGATCTTGAAGAGTCTCTTTTTCTACGCGTGGGCGGCGAACGAGATGGAGATGCTGAATTAGATTTAGATCTACTCTTTCGTCTTGCTGGAGGAGTTACAGATCGTGTTGGACTACGACCTCGTCTCTCACCACGTCGCGGTGAACGTGATCGACTAGAATAACTCGAGTATGATGATCCGCTGGATTCCGATCTAACGCTTCGACTTTCAGAGGCTGCCTTTATAGCTGGAATAACCGGTTGGGGCATATTCTTCAGCCATTCTCTCATGCTTTCAGTCAATGCACCCATACCAATAGCAGTAAAAAAATTGATACTAAAGCGTGTATTTCTAGGATTATCTGTAGGAAATAAGCCTGCGAATGAGGGCTGAAGGTTTTCATCTGCTAGTCGAGCTTGAAGCTTCTTCATTCCCAAATCCTGTGCAATATCTTCGAACAAAATCTTGATGAATATGCGGGATGAGGAGGTGGTTTCTTCTTCGTTAAGGTGTATTACGTTCATAGAATGCCAACCGATAGCATCGGATGAGAAAAGGTGACCAAAGAATTGACCGATGATTCGCAATTTGTTCGAATCGTATCGGTGAATAGTTTCATAATACTTGCCGAATTGTTGTTCGAAAAGATCTATCCACATTCGATTTAATTTACACAATCGCTCACCTATCAGGCCATGAAATTTATTATAAGATCTTTCTTGTGAGGCACATTCAATCAACATTGATGGCATTTCATGCTCCAAGCCGGCAGGAAGATTAATTCGCAGCAATTTATGTGTACATTCCTCAAAACCGCCAGAAGACATGATTGTGAGATATATAGTCCGTCGTAGAGTGACAAGATTCGTGTTTGTTTGATCTTTAATCTCCATTTGTTTCTGCCGCTCTTCTTGTTCCTCATCTTCAGCATCGGAACCATCTTCGCCACTCTCATCTTCATCGTCGTCTTCCCCTAATATCTGCGCTCTCAAATTCTTGTACGCTTGTTCAGTCTCCTCAAAGTCAGGGTCAAATTTGAAAACATTAAGACCATCTTCAACGTCAATCTGGCTGTTCAGATCTAAACGGTGCGTTATTTGATCTTCCTCTTCCACTAGATCTAATTCTTCCTTTATAGCTGGATAATCTTTGTACTTGTCTTTTCGAATCTGAAACAATACTTCAATCATATACTGCACTCGCTTATCAATGTCAGACTCATGTAAGATATTTCGAAATTGATCATATAATATCATGGTCACTTTGACTTGGAATTCCTCCAAATGTTGTCCTACTTCCTTCAGCAAACCTACAGCTATTTCTACACTATCGTCCGTTGGGTTGTTTAATAGAAGTAGAAGTATTTCAGCAGACAACATTTCGTGGGCAACTTGCTGATTTATAAGATGCGCCAAAAACGTGGTGCTGCTAAGACAAACATTCTTATCGTTGCGCTTGTAAGCTTTTCGGAACTGAACAATGAGTCTGTGAAGCAGTAGCGCTCCGACCTGTGGCAGTTTTGTGTTGACGATTGCTGCCATTGCTGCGTAAATTGGCGTGAATGGCAGACTCGCAGCTTGCGCTTTCATGATACTTCTACAAAATAAGCCCCTTCCTCGAACCAAGTTCTCACCGAATAGCTCGGGAACAATGTGCTTTATATTTGCAACGTTGACCTTGTTGATAAGACCGTTTATAGATTTCTTCAAGGCTTCCCAAGCCATTCTTTGATATTCTTTTGATTGGGGATCATTTCCTATCTCGGCTTGTAATGCACGTAATCGAGCAGGTGGGATATATGTTCCTCCAGATCGAGCTGTCAGGAGTCTTTCATATTCTTTCTTCGCTGCTGCTTGTTTTTCCGCGGCCGTGAGAGGTTTCTCTTCGACACTTGTTTGCGCCCGTTCATCTTGTTGCCTTTGACGCTCAAATGCTCTGGCGCGATTGACATCTTTTGGTAAAGGTCCGTTGCTGTCAAACCGGCGTGGTGAACGCGATTTACGTCTTAGTTGTGGTGCTTTTCGATGTGGAGAAGGAGATCGTGAAGTTGGAGATCTTTTCCGGCCATTAGATGAAGCTGTTTCCTCTTGATTAATATCATCTGGTTCAGGTGTTGGCAATCTGACAGCAGATTGTAGTACTGTAGCCATAATCTCTGTCTGATATCAATCTGAAGAAATAAAAAGCTTAGCACGATCATATAATATGCGAAGAACTTGTATACAACGAAAAAAACTCGGCTAGAGTTGCCGCAATACAATCTAACTACATACAACCACGATACAACAAATCACAAGTACTTTCTACTGAAGCTGCTATTCTCAAAAACTTTACATAAAGCAGTGCCGAATTTCAACCAGCGATACATCTAACACAATGGTGCGTATAATATCAGTCTCAATGCTAGGATCTCGGCAAAAGTTGATTGATATAAGCTCGATCGGTTAATTGGATTTGGAATGCTTGTAGCCGCAACAGTCGTCTTTGCGTATTATACAATATGGACACTCATAATGGTAGGGCAGCTCTTCAACGGAATGCATACTTTGGACTGACCCGCTTTGTAGCCATTTGTCGAGGAATCCCACACTTCACAACGATTATTCCCGCCGAGAGTTTGGGCAATACGTATTCCAGTAATGCTGATACTCATTGGAGGAGCCGTGGTTGGCAGTTTCTTGTCAATGGTTATGATAAAGAGCAACAGGAAACAAGCCCTCAAGGCACAAAAAGCTTTACAAGCAAAGAGTAAATAAGAAAACGGATTTATTTATATTACATTCATGCACTGTTTTACAAGTTTCTTTGTGTGTCACTTTGCTCAATCTGGATTGTCAAGGTTGTAAAGTTTGTCTTTGATTATGAGCTTGGTCTTGGGATGACTTTCCCATCAGAAGCCTCCAAATGGGTTGTCCTGGAGGTTTCGCCACAATATGTCTTCCAAGAAGTCCTGGGTCAGATGCTTAGCATCAATCACATGGTCGAATTCTTTGCATTACTGGTCAACATACTGGCATAAGCGTATCCGCTTCATAACGATCACAATCATTTCTTGCCGTAATCTCATTGAGATGATGCATCTCTCGACGACTGGATAGACATCCGGGCGGGACGCAATCCCCATTCATTCCTTCCCAGGGACCGTGTGTCTCGTGCAAACCCTCGCAATCTTGCCATCTACCGTATCTTGCATCTCTAATAGCGATAGAGTCAGCAGAGAATATCTTTATTGAATGATCAATACCGCTAACGGCCAACATCGGCTCGTGAGGATGACCCTGTATAATATTAACCACCTCTTGATCGCCCTTCAATATATTTAGTAATTTTGTAGTTTTTCGGTCCCAGATGAAGAAATTGCCATCATCTGAACCAGAGACTACATACTCATCATTGAGTCCGTAATAGTTTACGTCTTTTACGGTGGCAACATTACGATGTCCGCTATAGACTCTCGTATGCTCCGCGCAAACGACATTTATATTAGCGGTGTTACGCAGGTTCCGTTTGCGTAGGCCAGTTGTGCTCCAATATCCAGATACTGATAATGCATCATCGTCATAATCGTGATCGTCGTCATCATCGTAGTATTCATTATAGTCATCATTATAGTCATCATCATTGTCGTCATCACCACCGTCGTCATCATCGTCTTCTTCGTCTTCACTGCCATAATGCTCAGCATGGTCACGATTTGCAATCACATTCGTGTTCAAATCACCCTCAGCACCAGTCTCCTCGCTGACGTCTTTGCTTGCAATGCCCTTTGATAAGCCTGATTCCTCCATATGTGCTGTAGCAGATCCAAACGCCCTATTTATCATATCTGAATCGATTTTCCTGCCTTCTCTTTTTAATATCCCACGTGCAACACCTCCAGCCCAAAATTCAATAGCTACATCTCTTTCAGGCCCGATGTCGTCTATGTAAACGTCAGTTGCTGTCAAATCGGCAAAAGGTGTACGAGTGGCATCTAAGAATTCAAGAATTGCGTTCTTTTCCGACAGGTGTATGCACTGACGGTTTGGCACTCTCTCTGGGTCCATGCGAATGGTCGGTAAAGGTTCGTCGGTGATATCGCGCAACAAATGAGGTATTAGAGTCTGCTCAATGTCACGCTCATCTGCATCTGGGACTAGAGGAAAACGAAATCTTTGCGCTATACTCGGCGCAACAGATTTGCTGAAAAAATGGAGTAAGGCGCCGACTCCGCTGTCGAGCCATGAACAGATTGCCCTTACAAAGTCATACCGACATGTGGCCTCACTAGATTCGGTCGAACACTCCCAGTGATAGACTGCAACTTTTGCAAATGGACAAGACATTGAAGTCAGGTACTTAAGCGGAGCCTTTAGCAAACGACACAGTACGCCGGAAGCTTGCACAAATCTAATTATAGCATCACGATCTGCCTGAGTTTCGAAACGATCGTCTTCTGAATCCCTCAATGTCGTAGATTTACGGGTTTCATAGCGCTGGAGTTCCAGGAGATTAGGAAGCAGGTCACGACACAGCTGATAAGCTTCACGATAACATCGCCGATACAGGAATTGCATCTTGAGTTTCGTGATATCGCGCATCAGCTTCGAAAGCATAGTGTTCGGAGGCGACACCACTTCATCTGATTCAGTGTTTATGGCTGCAGGCTGACCAAGAAGAATCTCCTCGCATTGTCCGTTCCCATACTGGATCCTCAAAAACATGGACTCCTGATCATCCGTTGTTGGCGACGTCGAGTTTGCAATATGTCTGATCGAGCGTTCTATCCGTCCTAATGAGTTTTGACTTGACGAAGATAGTTTCCTTTTGCGGCTTTCGGTCAAGCTGCGATATGTGTTTTCTGAGTGCATCGTGATCAATCCAGTATATATTGAATCATCAGTACTTGACACACTGTTGACAAGATCAAAACTATATATCCGATCTCCAGACCAGCTGACAATCATTTCATTTGGATTCGCATCACTTATCTTGCAAGCTGTAATGTGACTACTGCGATGGCCTCCTACATTCGGTCTAGTCGCTGATTTGAATTTGCGCACACAACGAGTCGCTTCACCAATAGTTTCTTCGTCCTGTATCAACGTGGAGGTCGAGACTGCTTGGCCTTTTTCGTGATTTCTGTCCCTTCCAAGCATACGGCGGTCATGGAGAAAGCAATGCAAGGCATTGCCTCCAAGAGCAATGTAGTGTGGTTGACTTGGAGAGCAAGAGATAGTGTTGAGATCCAGTCCATATTTACTGTACGAGATCAATGGCGGAGGAAGTGAAGACGGATCATTATCAAGGGAAGGATAAAAGGAAGAAGTCTGTCGCAGATCCCATTGCCTCACATCGCCATCCTGAGAACAAGTAAGAAATAGATAAGGTGAGGACTCTGTCACTATTTTTTTCACACTGCCGTTGTGACTACGATAGACTTTACAGTTTGTATCTTGCGGACTTGACGATCTGCCACTGGTCACTCTGTTATATTGACTGTGCCGTTGACTGGGAGTGTAATGTCCTCCACTATATGTCTGACGTGAATACTCCAAATCAAATACACGAACCTGTTCATCACCTGCACATGACACGATTGTCTTGTCACCCGAATGTGGCATGAACTGAACAGAGAAAATATTGAAAGTATGGCCTGTATCAATCGTAGTCGACAGTGCGAATTGGCTGTCGAGATCAAGTGGATTGAACTGATGTATATTAATGAGCTTATCGTCCGATCCGGAGGCTAACAACCCTCCCGAAGCGGACCAGCTAATACCATCATCAGGAGTTGAATTTAGGAGAACAAAAGCACACATTCCTACCTGAGAGCGTTCACGCAGCCAGAGTGGCCATGTAGTTCGTTCACAATATCTAGATTGTAAATCCAATGCGTGTCGGCATAGATAGATTTTAATGCTTGGCCATAATCTCGTCGACTCTCGCGGTTCAAGAGACCAAGATACAGCCTACTATCTAGGTCATCATTATCTTGGAATTGAGATGAGTCGCTGAGCACTTTCCTTCCAGCTCTGATGATTGGCATCATAGATTCCCAGATTCCTACATTGAAATAATGAAAACCATTTATGAGGTGATACGAATGACCATGATTGTATTCCATTTCCATGTGAATAATTTAACCTTCTTGGCAAAACTCAAAGCTCATTATGTCTGTATAGCAGACTAGAAAGTATCATAATACGAAATTATGGCAACGATATGCAATTTCCGAGGTAATCATACAGCATCGAGCGTGAGGATGCCCAGTCTGGTCGCTAACATGTAATGCCACACAAGAATTTGGTTCAACAAACGTTCACAAACATCTATATTGTAGGCATTCTGGAAATGGTGGGTACGAATTATGCCACGTGATATAACGTAACGCGTTTCCACTCTATCCACTCATAAATTTATTCACTCGCGTTCACTTTTGACTGAGGCATTCCAGAAGCCGTATAGTTACTCTTCTATTTACTTTTATTTTACCGAACTCACAGCCTTAACAAAAATAGTCAGAGTTATACAAAACACTCAATCGCTTGCGTAGGTCGTACATTATGGAAACGTTCGAGGATATCTACCTTGATCTTTCAAAGCAGGCTGGAAGGTGTCGTATTGCAGAATCAGGCCTTGGATGGAAGCCGGCTGGTGGGGGTGATACCTTCACCTTGGACAAGGCAGAGCTTATTTCGGCCCAATGGAGTCGGGCTGCAAAAGGGCAAGAAGTGAAGATTATTTCACGTAATAATGGAGTCATTCAACTTGACGGTTTCAACGCAGATGACTTTGATCGTATTAGCAAGGCTTTGAAAATATGGTTCGGCGTCACACTTGAGCAGAAAGAACATGCTCTACGGGGTTGGAATTGGGGAAAAGCAGATTTTGCAAAGTCGGAGTTGGTTTTCAACGTGCGGAATCAACCAGCTTTCGAGATACCCTATTCGGAGATTGAGAACGTTAACATTGGTGGCAAGAATGAGGTTGCTCTCGAGCTGTCGGTACCAGCCGACAAAGAAGATACAGGCACCAATGGCAAGCTTGGCGGAGCTCGGGCAAGAGGAAAGAAGACTGGTGGAGCGGAAGATGAGTTGGTGGAGATCAGGTTCTATGTTCCTGGTACGACAATGGGAAAAGAGAAGAATGAAGATGGGGAAGAGGAAGACGATGCAGAAGATCAAGAGTTCAACGCTGCACAAGTCTTTCATGATACAATAGTAGCAAAGGCAGAGATTGGTGAAGTCGCAGGTGACACACTTGCTACGTTCACGGATATCCTACACCTTACACCGCGTGGACGATTTGATGTTCTATTCTATGAATCCGCATTCCGACTCCGCGGCAAGACTTACGACTACAAGATCCAGTATGATAACATCAAAAGATACTTCTTCATGCCCAAACCAGATGATATGCATTCAATGATCTGTATAGGGATAGATCCGCCTCTTAGACAAGGTCAAACACGTTATCCATTTCTAGTTATGCAGGCTAGATTAGATGAGGAGATTAGCATCGATCTGAACGTGTCAAAGGAAGACCTTGAGGGCAAATACAACAATAAAATGCTAGCACATTATGAGGCACCCGTAGCACATACCATTTCGAAGCTCTTTTCTGCCTTGAGTGGGAAAAAGGTACTTCAACCTAGCAAAGACTTCAGTTCTCATCACAATCAACACGGTGTCAAATGTTCGATCAAGGCGAACGAAGGTCATTTATTCTGCATGGAAAAGGCATTCCTTTTCGTGCCAAAGCCTGCTACACATATCGCATTTGATAACATTGTTAGCATAACGTTAGCGCGAGCTGGAGGCGTTGCTGCCTCAGTGACTGCCTCTCGGACATTTGATATTACGGTGTTGTTGAAGGGCGGCGCCGAACACCAATTCTCGAATATCAACCGAGAAGAACAAAAACCTCTAGAAAGCTTTTTCGAGCTCAAAGGTCTAAAAGTTAAGAATGATATGGATGAAGAGGTGAGGGTTTTCCATTGCATGTTGACCTAGAATCATAATACTAATCTTTACATAGAGCGCAATGATCGCCGCTGCGATGAATAATGATGAATTAGCCTCATCCGACGACGACGTTGCAGCTGTTGCCAGAGGATCAGCCGACGAAGATGATGAGTCTGTCGATGAAGACTTTCGTGATTCAGGTGAGTCGGATGTTGCTGAAGAATTTGATAGTGATCACGAAAGTGGCAGTGATGTTGAAATGGAAGACGAGCCTGGCAAGGATTCGGGAGATGAAAGACCAAAAAAGAAAGCAAAGACAAAAGACTGAACAGAAACATAATGTTATAAACAAACGACACTGTCATGGGTTTGATGTTCTAGCATTTCACGAAACAGCATTGTAACAATAAATCATACTAAAGTTCGTTGTATACAATAACCTACAACCTCTTTAGAAAATAAAAGTCAAACGACGTCCACTAAAAAAACATCTCGCGTCATGCCGTAATGTTTATTTTTTTTTAAGATTCTTTATATTAATTTAGTGGCTAAATTAATGATGCTCATCTTATTTTCTTGGACAATAAAAAATAAGATTATTAAAATTACTACAGTAGATTGATATTTTACCTTGAGGCTATCTTTTCCAGTCCTCAAACGAACAAGAATCAAACAAGTGTCACACAACTACCAACATGCAATCAATAATGCGCAGTCGATCTGAAGTCATGGCAAAGGTCTCATAATTAAAACTTCATCTTTGTGCCTATCCTGTCTCAAATACAAAGTTTTATTTGTTACAGAAAAATAATGGACGCGTTGGCCAGAGCTTTCACGCTAAGCCAACCTCTTTTTGAAGTGACATCACCCGTCGAATTTTTCCCGGCGTTCTCCCTTTTCGTCATTATTACTGAGCAACGTTGACTTTTTGTTTTTATTTGCAGAACACTGTTGCTACCGCCGTCAAGCTTACTTCTACATTTTCTTTCACTTCCTTACCCTACAGTACATACATATATTTTCGAAATAACAATCCTATACACATCTCTTTGGCTTCGTATTGCTAGAGCGCATTTTCAAGATGTTCGAATCCGGTGCTTTCAGACTTGGACATTCTGTCATCAGAGGATTGCAATTTCTATTCGCCCTTGTCATCCTTATTTTGACCGCAATCAGTAAGTATATTATCGCATTGCGCATTCTATCGCGTCAGTCAAATTGACAATGGAATATAGTTGCACATCTTAGACATGGCATAACCTACAATAACTTCGCGCTCTTCACCTCTTTGTTCACGATTTTATTCCTTATCTTTGCTATGATCGTTGTCGAGAGAATGACCTCACCAATGCTATTGTACGTTGTCCTTGGGGTAGAGGTTATCGTTACTATTTTCTGGATTGCCTGCTTCGCCTCATTCGCCAATCATCTTCACTACTTCTGTCCTACCGGCACTGCTGAAAAATTCGAGTGCGGTCGCGCCAAAGGCATAATTGGAGTCTCAGTCGTTGAATTGTGAGTCTCTCGAAGCATACCATTATATCTAAGCGTTGACTGACCCAATCTCAGCATTTTATTCCTCATCACCCTCGCTCTTGTTGGCATCTTCGGACGTGGCGCTAATGCTGGTGGGCCACGAACAGGCGGTGCAGGTTTGGTCCGCTAGATACTCCTTCTCACGTGTGTAACCAGATCGTTGTATATTCACAGGGATTATGTCCAAGGATTGCACGGCATCAATAACTATATATCCCTCATTGTCCCCCTTTAATCTTTGGCTTATTGATCATTTCGACTATGTATTCATTATAATTATATTGTTATAATCAACTATGTATTCATCATAATTTTTACATGTTGTCATGTTTAATCAAGTATTTTCTGCCTCGGGCTTTTCAGGCTGCTTAGTATTTGTTATACTATTCCTATATCATATTCTTTTACGTATGACTTAATTTGCAAATACAAGTGATCGACTGTAGCCGCTCAAAGCACGTATCAACATCTGGTTGCATTATTAACACGCTGGATTTTGCGATGGATTCGCGATGGTTAAGATTTACGCTCAAACAAAAACCATTCAGAAGAAACTAAAAAAAATTCTAGCGAAAATAATGATAGATCGATCGTGGAGTCGAAAGGATCCTTTTTCGATAACAATCTCCTAGCGTGCCCCGTAGACAGATTCTTTCCGTCATTCCGATCCCTTGTAAAGACTTTTTCACCCTTTTCTCATTTCTTTAAAACCATGTTCGACTATTCGGCGCACGGAGCTACTACCAGCCACAAGTTTGGTGGTCGAGATGCATCAAATGACATCATTTCTGCCACATACTCAAACCTGTTCCAAGTTTCATGTGTTTCTAATTTTTGACCACATATATCAAGTTTTTTTTTCATCTGTTTTTTTCACTTGACCTTTTCTTATAATTACCAGACGCTTTCCTCATTTAATTTCCCTTTCATCACCTTTATCACCAATACTCACCGACTTCTCAAATTTTTTAAGTCAACATCTACTTCATCTTCAAAATGTTCGGTCGTACACACGCTCCACCGGCAGGGACAGGTCCTGCGCCAACCCACGGTGGTTTGAGTGCTACACTCCATAAAATCGCCAGCATTGTCGCATTGCCATTTGCCATTGTAGTCCTTGGTTTATCCGCATTCTTCAGACATAAACATCTCGCTGTACAGTCGCACCATAACTTTGCCATCTTCACTTCGGTCATCACAATCGTCATTCTGGGTTATCACTATTTCCACCATTGGCGAACCAGCATCAATCCAGGCGCCGCTGTCGACAAACTTCTCCTGGTCGGTGGTCTCGCTGATCTTCTCTTGACCATTTTCTGGTTGATAACATGGGCTTTATACGCACACGACATGAACAGATATTACCCAAAGCGTAACACCTACCACAGTCGCTTTGCTGCCACCTTTGCACTTTCACTCATTGAATTGTAAGTTTACATATCTACTATAGTAAACGTAATTACGACTTCTAACATGTATAATAGCATCATCTTCCTTTTCACCCTATTCTCATGGGGAGCAAGAGCTATGGCTCGTCGCTCAGCGAACTCTGGCGCCGCTAGACCTTTGGTCGTAAACGCTTAAATCATTCCAATTTCGGAACAAATGGCAGTTTGAAAAATGGTCATATGATTAGCTTGCAACTTGAGCTTGCGAGCGAGTAAAGACAGAATTACGGTCTTCTGTGATATGGAGTTGTTTCTTTACACAAAAATATACCCTATTGTTTTCATCTTTGTGTTTTCATCTTTGTTGTTTAGACAGAGCGTAATAATAATTTTCTCGCTTTTCAATATCAATTTCATTTCCAAATTATACCTAATACTACCACTCCGTTGCGTTCCGTAAATGGTCAGTCTATAAAAAATATTGAGATCATGACGTAGACATACGGATATCTCTTGTACCTCGGTTCTCCAGGTTTTGATCACAATGTTGTGCATCACAAGCCAAAGACCTGTATAACAACGGCTAAATAGCACAGCCACTGCTATGCAAGATCTTTTGCATCTCCATTACGACTGAGATAGAGAAATAATGTCTCCCGAAGCAAGAGCTAAAGCAAAGCAGATACAAAGACCACCCCCACCAAATGCGCCTCATAGTGTAGCTGTTCCAAATAGCGAAAGGCCCGATCGAAGCGCCGTTTATAGACATTGGAGGTTCAAAGATGAGCTTTTGGCATCACTCGACCGGAATGTCAGTATCTCTTTCTTAGCAAGACCAAAGGTTGATAAATTGACTTGCTCTATCTCGCCAGGTTCGTACGGGACATGACATGTTTGAGAATGCCGGTATCTACACCTGAATCGACACAATTCCATTGTTTTTTCCTAACTATTTCCAAGCGAATCGATATCCACAAGGGCGCTGCTTGGGTAAAAGAGTCTACGATACTCAAGAAAAGACTTGGAGTCCATATATATGGGAAACCTATAGTGAAGTGCAAAAGCGAAGAGGACATTTAGGAGTTGGACTTGCACTTCTCCACGAGGAGCTTGGTATAACAGGTACACAATATGGAATTGGGCTATGGTCGCAAAACAGACCTGAGTGGCAAATGGTCGATCTTGCATGCGTCTCTCAGTCTCTATACAGCGTTTCGATTTACGACACGCTAGGGCCGAATACAACCGAATATATCATTAACCATGCTGCATTGGCTTGTGTTTGTTCTTCAATCAATCACATTCCTACTTTGATGCAGATAGCAGCTAGGTGTCCAACGCTTAAGCTTATTGTATCATTAGATTCACTGAGAAACGACAATGATCTGCCTGGTCAGTCCAAGGGTGAAATATTAAATGCTTTAGCATCTCAAATTGGAATCAAGATAATAGATCTGATTGATGTGGAGTCAATGGGTGAAGCTAAACCTAGACCATATACTGCCCCTTCTCCAGAAGATATCACCACAATCAACTACACATCAGGCACGACTGGCCCTCCCAAAGGTATATCTCCCTTCCCGGATAACAATAGTCAGATCTAATGCTTACTCTTGTCCAGGTGTTATTCTTACCCACAAAAACCAAGTCGCGGCATGTTCAACATCGCTGTGTCTGATTCCACAAAGTAATCGTGATGTACATATGTCATATCTTCCGCTTGCCCATATCTATGAGAGGACTGCCGAAGGTGCAGCGTTGTGGTCAGGAGCGGCAATTGGATTCTTCCACGGCAATGTCGCAGAACTTGTGGACGATCTCAAGACACTAAAACCTACATCATTCATATCAGTCCCCAGGTTATACAATCGTTTCGGTGGTGCAATAAAAAATGCAACTTTAGAAGCGTCTGGTGTATCAGGTATGCTATCACGTCATGTTGTAGCTGCGAAAACTGCTGCAATTGAGAATCCAAACACTGCTAAAGCGACCAACAAACACGCATTATATGACAGAATATGGAGTAAAAAGGTTGTAAGTGCGTTTGGTTTACAAAGGGCAAAAGGTATGATTAGTGGTAGTGCTCCGATCGATCCTACTTTACATACCTTTTTACGAGCAGTATTTGCAAACGATTTCTTGCAGGGCTACGGCTTGACGGAAACCTATGCTGTTTCCTTGGCGCAATTGAGTTATGATATGTCAAGTGGAAACTGCGGAGCTGTCTCACCATGCAATGAGCTTTGTTTGATGTCTGTGCCCGATATGGAATATCTCGTGACAGACAAGCCGAGACCTCGTGGTGAGCTGCTAGTTCGAGGACACAGCCTATTTCGAGGGTACCACAATAATGATCAAGAGACAAAACAGTCCATGACCGAAGATGGTTGGTTCAAGACGGGTGATATCGCCGAAATCGATGAGTTGGGACGGTTCAAAATAGTTGACCGGCGGAAGAACGTACTAAAACTTGCTCAGGGGGAGTACATAAGTCCAGAACGAATTGAAAATGTATATTTGGGCAATTTGGCATATTTAGCACAGGCGTACGTTCATGGCGATTCGGACAAAGCATTTCTTGTCGCAATCTTCGGCGTCGCCCCAGATCTTTTTGCGGTCTTTTTGAACAAAACTCTAGGTCTGAATTTGAGTGCTGACGATCTACCCGCTATCACGGCTGCAGCAGAAGATCCAAAAGTCCGACAAGTTGTGTTAGAAGAGCTGGATCGTGTTGGAAAGAAGAACAAGTTCAATAGTTATGAAAGAGTCAGAAACTTGAGATTAATGGTAGAACCTTTCACTGTTGACAATGAGTTGTTGACACCAACGTAAGTTAGAAATTACAAGTGCCCGCTTGGACACTGCTGACTGATGTTGAATCTCCAGGCTTAAATTGAAACGACCACAGACGGCGAAAAAGTTTAGAACTGTCCTTGATGAAATGTATGCGCAAGCGGAGATGGGGGCAAAAGCAAGGTTATAGTTATGGTCGAGTTTGATCGTTGCAAATCAATTTAGGATTCATATGAATTTGGTCATGGTCATGCTATATAGAAGTCGAAAGGTCTTGATTAATAAAAATAAAACCTTGTTGTAACTTATATGAAGTCAATTTTTGCGGGGAAGTGAATTTATCAATGATCAACAATACTTCGCAAGTAGTTTTGACAGGTCAACACAACATCTTCCCTTCGCATCTCCCTTGCCATGGCTCAAAGTACAGACAGTATTCTGCTCTCGAGTATACGAGATGTAGCTCAGACCAATGATTCTGTTATACAACTGGACTGCTTGTTACGAATTAAGAATACCATTTTTGGACATAGCTTATGGAAAGAGATGGCTGTAGAGAACGGTCTGGTTCCGGTTCTAGAGCGCATACTATCAGCAACATCTAGCGAGAAAGTAAATACATCAATGGACGATCAAAGCTCAGGACTTCCCGGCAGGTCCAATTATGATGAGCTACGCCTCCAAGCAATTTTAATTGTTGATACGCTGGGAAATAAACGCGCTTCAATTGCTGCACCAATCATGCATAGTAACATACCTGGTCACCTTCTCGATTGTATGGCTATCGATAATACACCCATTGAAATCAGCATATATGCTCTTAGGGCATTAAATACTCTGCTAACTTCGATGACTCTACTCAGTATGCAATTAGACGTCAAAGACAACACATCTTCTTTCGCATTACAATTCTTCACTCCAAGAATCAATGGCAGACTGAAAGAACTTCTACTACGTCCTATAATGACAGAAGATCAGAGGAGAATGGTTTCAGAAGCGATAAAGCTGTTGGGCCTAGCTTGTGATAATCAGACATCTCGGGCTGCTGCGGTCGATACAGGGCTAATGAATATCTTGGTCGATAGCTTGACAGACGCTGCGCTGATAGAGACGAGACATAACCTAAAGCATGGTGAGGCTTCGAAGAAAGGAGCATTGTTGATATGCACTATGATTGATGCATTGATCAATATCACTCGCAATTCGCACTATCGTATATGGCACATGATTATGAGACCCAAGCTACGTCGTACGTTTATCTCCGAAGGGCTTTCGAACTTATGGTCGACAAACACTGTTCCTGACTCACGCGATGTACAACTATCGAGATTGCGACAAGGCCTGCTTGAGAACCGCATCTTGTCCGCCGTACTCATTCCAAACATTCCATTTGATACTACAAAATCTTCACCCGCGTCTCCAAATCCAACCACAAAAATGTCCCGACATACAACCTTTGACGCTCACTCGGAACCCTTTTGTAGTTGGCTGATTTACTTTGCACGCAGTCTGGAGACGCCGTCGGCACAAGAATCACCACTTGCGCTTCTAGCTGCTATAAATTGCTCTTTTGACAAGATAATGAGGACAGGCGAGATTACAAAGTCTTACTCTCTACGTGAAAGTCAACTGAAAATGCTTGTTATTCCGTTGATCGAGAAGCTTGTTCAGGAAATGGCGAATGAGAACCACTGGAAAGAGATGTTGACGACATTGCAATACCCAAACAAAAGTGCGTGCAGAACGTTGGCTACCTTGATTGAGGGTAACTCCAAATTACAACAAACAGCCTATGATGCTGGTGTCCTTAAACATATCATAACTATATTACGTAAGACCTTTGAACCCATAAGCATTTCACAGCCCATGTGGTCTTCAAAAGACCGAGAATGGGCCAGTGAGATGGGTACGGATGTTACCAGTTTACAATATCCAGATTTGCCAATAGAAGTCTCAAATCTCATGACAATACGTGCTGATGCGCTCTCAGCACTGGCAGCAATATCAAACAATGAAACATATAGAAAACCTGTAGTCGAAAAGGGAGCTCTACCTCTGATTGTCAATTCATTACAGCCAATAACTCAGACGTCCTTGTCCAATCTAACCTCTTCCCGTAAGGTTTGCACTTTCAATACGAGAAAGGTTCTAATAGCTGCATGTACCGCTGCACAGACAATCTCTAGATCAGTCGCAATGCTGAGGACTAGTCTTCTCGATGTCAGCATTGTAGAACCCGTGCTGAATCTGGTAGATCATGCAAACATCCTAGTTCAAATTGCCGCTACGAATGTGATATCGAATTTGTTATATGAGCCGAGTGCATTGCGACAGGTGAATAGACTATTATCGAATATTAAAAGATGGCAAGTTTGCTGACCTTCCTTTGACAGGACTTGATCGATGGAGGTATAATCAAGAGGCTATGCTCACACGCAAAGAGCTCAGTTTACAAATTACGCGAGGCATCCTTATGTGCTCTGAAACAAGTAGTAAATAATGCCAGCGTCGATTTGAAGCGCCAAATTTTGAATGATGTAGGTCCAGCTTGGCTGATGAGCCAGCTGACAGATACCTCAAAAGTGGAATTACTAGCAGGCTCAACAAACACGATGAGTGACACTAATCCTGCTGGGCAAAAGATTGATATACTAAACGTTTCAAACGACGTCGAAATGGATATCGATGCTACACATGACAAAGCCGCAAATTGTGGGGACACAGAGAACGGTGCTAGGATGGACACGGATGAACAGAATGGCAAGAATGATGACGATGATAATGAAAATGATAATGACAATTATGATAATGATGACGATGATGATAATGATAACGACAACGATCAAGATTCGTTGGGTACGAATTTCAAATTATCGGATTTACGTACAACCGCCGGAAAAACGCGGCCAATCTCCAAGTGGTTACTAGAAAACCTGCAAAACCGTGAATCTAATCCACTTATGACAGCCAAGCTAGAAGGGGACGAGATACAGCGACAAATACTAGATATTTTTCGCAATTTCGTGATGGATCAGGATGGTGCATCAGCTGACTTGATTGATTCATTAGCGAAATCGGTCGGCGGTATTCAGACTATATTTGATGCCACACTTTTGATACTAAAAGTACAACATCGTTTTGATCAACGGACTGTAGCAATAGCATTGCAACATCCGAAACAACAAGTCAGGCAAAGTCCAACAGATGATTTAAATTGGAAATGTGACTCGGTCATACTTTCTGCTATCATGCTTGTGGTACATATCGCAGCAGGTTCTTCAGCTATCAAGCAAATTCTGTCTCAACAAACAGATTTGTTCCGAGCCTTGCTCCACTATTTTTCTCATCCAAATTGGCAGATTCGAGATGCTTGCATTTGGGTCGTTATAAATCTGACATGGCTTGAAGATCAAAGCGATAGAGATAACGCAAGATTGCGTGCTTTGGAATTGAGGACGACTGGAATCGAAGAGAAAATCAGATCTTTGAAAGATGATCCCAGGATGAATGTTAAAGAACGTGTGAAAACTGCTATCAAATATATGGATGAAGTTTTAGGAGCTTTAGGTCCAGTACAACATGGACGATTTGCACATTAGAGACCATTACTACAGAGAGTCTCTAAAATGTCATGTAGAAGACCAATTATCCTTAACCATGTGACAAAAGATAGTTTGTTATGATTATAATATTGTGCTGTCCAAGTGAAAGTGAATTATTATCGTGACAAATGCTGATTGGAATAGAGTTTCTACTTTCTTGAATTCGCCCGTAATTAAATTCGCGTTCTTTTAGTAGGAAGTGTTATTGTCCGAACACTAATCATCGCGATCAATCTTGATAGGCTATATACAGGGATACGGAATGATAAAATTTATATTAGTAGTTACTACTAGGTGTGATGAAATCATCACTTACGAACAATGTTGACGAAATTAAACGTGCTTCGTAACCTGTAACATTGATGTAAATCATATATTCTTGTAATAATCGTCATCATGGATCAACGTAATAAGGACATGAACGAGGTCATAAATGTAGCTGTTGGACCCCAGCATCCACGTCTAGATCCCAATAATGGTTCGACAGAACACCGTTCAAAATCTACATCGAATGCGCGCTCGACGGATCCTGGTACCAGACCATCATCTAAAACGCCACAAGACAGTGTTCGAAAACGCAAAGCATCAGAAATTGAAGATGATGCTGGACAGAGCACATCTCGCAACAAAACTCCCGAGAGCCCTAACCATGCCAAAAGATCGAAACACTCTTCCACGAGCAGCCAAAGCCAAACAACTCCGACTCATGAAGTTATACAAGTCAAGGTAACAAAGTCAAACAAGCCAATCACGCTTGATCACCATACCGCTTTAGTATCGTTGGCGGACCAATACATAACCGCAGCACGATCCATGTCACGAGCGATAGTCCAAGATCAGGAAACAGAAGATGTAGAGCACTATCAGAAGTTAATTTCAAAGGGTCTCAGTTGTCTGGCAGCATCTTTAAAGGTAATTCCATGTAATCAGCAAAGAAATCACTGAACAAATTAATAAGAGACTTGTAGCATTGGACTCTGACAGATCCTAAATATGAAGCGCATCTTCGACTAAGATATGCTACTTTACTCTACGATGAAACCGAAAACGATGACGAAGCAATAGACATACTTACCCAAGGTATAGCTATTTGCGAGAGAAGTCGATTTATTGATGTCAAATATAGCATGCAGCATCTATTGGCACGAATACAATTCGAAAAAAACTTCCAGGCTGCTTTCAAGACTATTGATAATTTAATTGACGATGCTAATGCTTACACTAACACCATTTGGATCTATTCGAGTCGTCTTTTCCGTATTTCGTTAGCTCTGAGGTCATTTGAAATAAAAGACATGGTGACGACTTTGACACATATCCGTGCTCTCGGGACTTTGGCGCAATCGAAGAAACATGTTGCCATATTTGTCTTTTCTCAACTACTAGAAGTGTTTCTTCATGTCAGGTATGGTCATGCAGATGCATATGCATCAGCTCAACGTGCTATCACCGCTGCGAGGACACATCAATTAGACCCAACGTTGAAAAATACGCCACAGTTACGAGCTTTGTTCTTACTTTTGGACATTTGTGTTGATCTGAAATGGACAGTACGAAAGCAAATCAACAGTAAATTAGCCGTGTTTCAAGAAATGATTGATCAAATTAGTGAAATGGATGATGTTTGGACATCGGGTACATGGGATTTACCGACATCTATAAAAGCATCAGAAGATATGACTCGTGACACTTGTGAGCTCATCAAATCCGGTAAGGATAGTAGGTGTACGTTGACTGTGAAATGGATAAATAAGAATGATATGCTTGTATTAGCATTTATGATTTGTGCAAGTAGTTCGCATATGAAGGATATGTCAAGTGAAAAGACGGATGGGTTTCTTCGTGAAGGACTTAATTATGCTAAAAGTGAGCCACGATTATATATTTTTGTTTGAATAATACTGATTTGTTGAAAAGGGGATCTTGTTAGTGGTGATAGTAACAAATCACTACAATCCACTGTGTCGAACTCGAAAACAGAAAACGAGCTACGGGTAGCGATGGAGTTGTTCGAAATTATTAGACTAACACTTTCTTCGAACTGGCATGAAGCACAAAGCGAGCTTTCACGCTTCTTAGATGCTGAAAGTTATTTTGGTATTTTGACCTACGGAAAGCTGCTTTATTATGTCGAAGCGATTGTCAGTCATGGCTCGGGAGAGCTCGAGACAGCACTTTCGAAATACAAGAAAGTCATAGGGTATACTGACAAGCGCTTACAGACAGGTCTAGCTAATGATATGTATTTACTTGCCAAGATGAACATGATTACCATCTTTGCAAGCATGCCGGATCGTATCGACGAAGCAAAACCTATTCTAGCTGAAATCGAACCAATATGCAAAGCGCATCACGACATTGCATATCAAGCAGCAGGTTTATTTCTCAAAACTCTCGACTTTAATAAATACCCGGTTTATGACCTCAGATCAGACTTTGGAAAGGCAATCAACCTTTCGAAGGACTCTAGTAATCTTCACATCCTTGCCGTCATCATGGCTAACATGACGACACAATTCTTCGACGGTATTATCGGTACGCAAACCGAGAAAAGTGCGCTTGTTCGTCTAAACATGGCAAGGAAAGTACAAAGTCCTTTGTTGATGGCTGGTGCACATGAGTTTGTCAGTAAAGTTTTGTTGATGCAGGGTAAAGTCGACTCGGCAGAGAAGGATATCACTAATGCTATGAAAGCGATGGATGATGCTCCAGAAAAGATTAGAGAAAAGTTTCTGATTGAGTAAGTAGTAATAACGATGGACGTGCCTTGTCTTTGTTCAAACTAAGTAAGAGGCAATGATTGGAAATGACTTTGATGTAAACATTATTATAACCTGTACATTTTACTGTACATATTTTTTACTGTATATTCTACTTGTATCATTTTAGTCAAGAATTATATGTATCAATTACTTTATAACTACAACTCGCTGTCCATGCATCATCATTATTTAAATAACTAACTACATTCATTGACCAATAATGCATCATAACGAAACATTTATACACTCGGAAAGATCTGAAAGAGACAGAAATCAAAACTCATCCTGTTGTCTAAAAAACATGGTGAAACTTATTATAGTTCCATAGATCAACAATCCTCCTACTATAGACATGATCATAGCCGTGACTGTAATCTCTGCCGCATGAGCCAATACAATCGGTAAAGCTAGTACAATCACAATCAGTTTTGTTTTTTTTTATTATATCATCCTCGTACTCTTCTACTCATCAACAGAGAAGAAAAGTAAAGAGAAAGTAAAAAAGGGAATGTACTCACCAACACCCATGACGACTAAAAACCCAGTCAACCACCTCCCAAAACCAACCCAGCCGCCCATCCCACCGCCTTCGTTACTCGACATCATGAAATCATCCGCGTCTCGCGCTGCTGCTAGTCCGCATAGCCAATTCGGTATAGGCGCTGCGACAAACGTCCCTACGACGAGGAGAGGTCGGTAGTTACCGTATAGAGCTGAGGAGAGAATTACAAGAAGG
>Ga0160429_1000635_pt1 | contig 26420 bp, 20 predicted proteins | sample SolpanmetagenomR_FD_108199 | JGI IMG/M metagenome (GOLD analysis project Ga0160429, IMG submission 108199) | Solar panel surface microbial communities from Lawrence Berkeley National Laboratory, California, USA - R | ecosystem: Engineered > Built environment > Solar panel > Unclassified ... | reverse complement strand
GTCGCCCACGAGCTGGATTTTCTTGCCCACCTGGTCGGTGATGCTCTTCCAGCCCGCCCAGTCGTCCTCGGCCAGGCCGTCTTCGATGCTGATGATGGGGTATTTCTTGGTCCAGTCCACCCAGTAGCTCACCATCTGCTCGGGCGTCAGCTTGTCGCCGGTGCTCTTCTTGAAGTGGTAGTGGCCATCTTCGAAGAACTCCGAAGCCGCGGGGTCGAGGGCAATCATCACCTGCTCGCCGGGCTTGTAGCCGGCCTGCTCGATGGCTTGGAGCACGATTTGAATGGCCTCTTCATTCGACTGAATGTCAGGAGCAAAACCACCTTCGTCGCCCACGTTGGTGCTGTAGCCCTTCTTCTTCAGCACGCTCTTGAGGGTGTGAAAGATGTCGGTGCCCCAGCGCAGCGCCTCCGAAAACGAAGAGGCGCCCACCGGCATTACCATGAATTCCTGGAAGTCAATCTTGTTGTCGGCGTGCGAGCCGCCGTTCAGGATGTTCATCATCGGCACGGGCAGCGTGTTGGCACCCACGCCACCTACGTAGCGGTACAGCGGCTGGCCCAGCTCCTGCGCGGCGGCGCGGGCGGCGGCCAGGCTCACGCCCAGAATGGCATTGGCGCCCAGGTTGCCCTTGTTGGCGGTGCCGTCGAGCTCGCGCATGATTTTGTCAATCAGGCCCTGCTCGTATACCGAGAAGCCCACGAGCTCTTCGGCGATTTTGGTGTTCACGTTTTCGACGGCTTTCAGCACGCCTTTGCCCTGGTACATGGCCTTGTCGCCATCGCGCAGCTCCACGGCTTCGTGCACACCAGTGCTGGCGCCCGAGGGCACGGCGGCGCGGCCCACGGTGCCCGAGTCGGTAGTTACGTCAACTTCAACGGTCGGATTGCCGCGCGAGTCAAAAATTTGGCGGGCATGAATGGCTGCGATGTAGCTCATGTCTTTTGAAAGAAAGATAGGAAGTGCAAATGTAGGCCGCTCGGGTAAAGAACGGCGTACATTCTCGCGGGGCTTCGCAAACGTTGCCGGAACCGATGCGGGAGCGACGTAGCGTGGCTAGCCAGCGGCGGGCAGCCTTGGCGGGCTCTGCTTCGTCCTTAGCGCAACGCTTTTATAGCTTATTGCCAGCTACCCGCATGAATAGATTTGACCGCATCACCGCCATCCTCCTCCAGCTTCAGGCCAAGCGCGTGGTGAGCGGCCCGGTGCTGGCCGAGCGCTTTGGGGTGAGCCTGCGCACGATATACCGCGACCTGCGCACCCTGGAGCTGGCCGGCGTGCCGCTCTTTGGCGAGGCCGGCGTGGGCTACTCGCTGGCCGAGGGCTACCGGCTGCCGCCCGTGCTCTTTACCCGCGAGGAAGCCACCGCCCTGCTCACGGCCGAAAAGCTGGCCGCCCGCCTCACCGACGCGCCCACCGCTAGGCTCACCGGCGCGGCCATGGACAAGCTGCGCGCCGTGCTGCGCCCGCCCGACCGCGACCACATTGAAAGCCTCACGCCCCACATCCAGGTGCTGGGCCCAGTGGGCCCGCCTGGCCCGCTGAGTGCTTACCAGCAACTAGTGGCGGCCATTGCCAGCCAGCAGGTGGCTAGCCTGCACTACCAGACCGCCGTTACCGACGTGCCCACCGCCCGCGAAATTGAGCCCATCGGGCTGTACCTGAGCCAGTACTGGCACGTGGTGGCCTACTGCCGGCTGCGGCAGGCCTTCCGCAATTTCCGCCTCGACCGCATCAAGGAGTTGACTATCAAAGGTGAAGTATTCGCCGCCCGACCCGAGACCTTGCAGCATTACTGGGCCGCCGAGGCCGTCCGTAGTGGCCGCGAAAAGGTGGTGCTACACTTTCAGCCAGCGGCCGGGCCAGCCGAGGCTACCCAGCGCCTGCACGATACCAAGCACCAGTACGGCTGGGTAAGTGAGCGGCCCCTGCCCGATGGCCGCCTGGAAATGACCTTGCTCGTAGGGTCGCTGCCCTACCTGGCGGCGTGGCTGCTGCCGCACGCAGGTACCGTGGCCGTGGCCGAGCCACCCGCCCTGCGCGAGCACCTGCGCGAGCTGGCCCGGCGGGCGCACGATTTTTTTGGCTAGCCCGGCCAGGCTGCTGACATAGGGCTGTCAGGAGGTGCCCGGAATTTTGTGGCGTTCGGCGAATACCCGCCGGGCATAAGCCCCATTTTTCTCCAGTCCGATGCTTAACATCTTTGCTACCATTAACTGGCTCAGCGTGCTGGCCGCCTTTATCGCTTATTTTCTGCTGGGCCCGTTGTGGTACCTGGGGCTGTTTGCCAAGCCCTACCGGGCGGCGCTGGGCAAGGAGAACGAGCCGGTTGCGCCGCCCGCGCCCATCTTCATCATCGGCCCGGCGGTGTGCTCACTGGTAGTCACCGTTACCTGCGCTGTGCTGCTATATGCCTTGCACATAAACTCTTATGCTAACGCGCTGGGCTTCGCGCTGCTGGTGGGCCTGGGTTACTTATTCGCCAATACTGTCAACGTGGCCATCAACCCTAATATCCCCCGGCCGCTCTTCTACGGGCTCATCACGGGTAGCTTTCACCTGGTAGGAGTGGTACTCGTTAGCCTGATTTTAGTCGCCATGAAATCAGTAGCTTAGCTGGCTGGCCCGCCGCGTCGGGCGGGCCAGACAGCTTGGGCTAGTCGGCCGCCACCTCGACCAGCAGCGCGGCTAGCCGCGCAAACAGCACCTCGTTGCCGGCCTGTCGGTAGCTGGCCAGCGCGGCCTCAAACTGCGGCAAATCGGCCAGAAACGCCGCCACGTTGGCCGCCGTGATGGCTTCGAAGCGGCGGCCGTAGCCCAGCTTCTCAATTTCGGCGGCGTTCAGCCACTGCTCAAACTGCGCCGGAATGGGCACTGCGCACACCGGCTTGTGCAGGTACACGGCTTCCGAAATCAGCGAAAAGCCGCCGTTGGTGAGCACGGCGCGGCAGCCGGCCAGGTCGTCAATGAAGCCGGCCTCCGAGAAAGGGCGCAGCCGCACGTTGCCGTGCACTTCGTCTTTGTTGAAGCCGTAGACGCGAAACTCCTGCTCGGGCATTTGTTGAAGAATGTCGGCCAGGTCGGTTTGGTTGGTGGCCGTTTGGTACACCAGCACGTAGTCGCCCCGGGTGGGCTGGGCGGCCTGAATCTCGGGCCGGATGATGCCGGGCACCAGGGTCGTGTTCTCGGCGTAGCGCAGGCGCAGCGGCAGCTCAAAAAAGGTGGTGATGAGGTAGTGCCGGGCGCGGGGCAGCTTGGCCCGCACGAGGTAGCGGGCCACGTCGTAGTTCTCGCGCTCGTCGCTAGGTACCGTTACATCGAGGTGGGCGCGGCTGATAATCTGCATGTTGTCGATGCTGATAACCGGCACCCGCAGCAGCTTGGCAAAGAAGTAGCTGAATGACTCGAAGTCCGAAATCACCACCTCGGGCCGGAAGCCGTGCAGCAGCTGCCGATACTGCCGAAAATTGACTTGCAGGGCCTCGGGCGCGCTGCGCAGCGTGAGGCCGATGGTGCGCGACTTCGACACCGCCAGCTCTTTGTAGGCGATGTGAAAGCCCTTAATTTCGAGCACCCGGCCCGGAAACGTTTTGTCGAGCAGTGTAAAGGCGCGCGAGCTGCTCACCACGCGCACGTCGTGCCCCTGCTCCAAGAGCCAGGCAATGAGAACTTTGCTGCGCGTGGCGTGGCCGAGGCCCTCGCCGGGCACGCCGTAGAGAATGGTCATGGGAAGATAAAAAGGGAGAAGAAGCGGCAATTACGGCCCGGCTAATACGTTGGGCGGCCGGGCCGAGTCGAGGAAACCGGCCCGTTGAGCGAGAGAAGGGCGCCGGCTGCCGGCCCCACGTTTCGTGGGCAGTACAAGAAGCCGGGTTGGCCCGGTTTTAGTTTTGCGCTTCGTTACTGGCTTTTCAGCGCGTTTATTATGATGAATTCACCGACTTCTTTTTCGCGTTTTCGCTCCCTGGCGGGCCGGGCGGCGGCCTTGCTGCTGCTGGCGGCCACGGCCTGCACCGCCCCGCGCGGCATCACTACTTCGGGCAAGGTAACGCCCCAGGGCGAGTTCCGGCTGGCTTACAACCAGGGTTTCAACGTAGGCTCGGCGCCCCTCAGCAAGGCCGGCGCGGCGGCCAAAAGCGCGGCCAGCCAGCTCGGCAGCCGCGCCGCCAGCGGCGACACCGTGCGCTACTCGGGCACCGTGAGCAGCCTGCAAACGGCCGCGCTGGCCTACCTGCTCGACCCCCTGCAAAGCACCGCCGACTTCAGCATTCGATACGGCGTGGTGCCGCGCCTCGACGTGGGCTATAAGTATGCCTTCGGCTCGCACGTGTTCGACACGCAGTACCAGTTGCTGGGCCCCACCGGCTCGGTCGAGAACCCCGCGCGCGGGGCAGCCAGCGGAACCACCTACGCCAGCATCGGGCTGCAATACGCCATTCAGCGGGCGTCCATTCCGAGCCTGCCGTTTTTGAGCGACGTGAACAACCTGCTGGGCCTCTCGGCCTCGCGCCACGACATTCTTATTCCGCTCACGGTCAGCCAGTCATTTGGGCCCGAGGAAAGTATTGGGGCCATCAGCTACGGGGCCGTGTATGCCCACTCGTGGGTGACGTACGGCTTCCGCCCCAGCAACCTCTACAACCGCGCCGGCACCGGTGTGTTGCCCACGCTGGAGAATCAGAGCCGCAATTTCTCGTCCTACGGCCTGTTTCTCAACCTCAAGCTGGGCTACAAATACGTGTACGTAGTGCCCGCCCTCAGCCTGTATTACCAGAACTACGGCGACTACACGCTGCTCGACGGCAGCACCGCCTCGCTGAGCGGCGTCACGTTCATCCCGTCGCTAGGGGTGCAGTTCCGCATTCCCAACCTCTCGCGCTAACGATGGCTAGCCAGCCAGTTTAACAAAAAGCCCCCGCCTATTCGCCAGGCGGGGGCTTTTTGCAGCGGGGGAGGCGAGGGACTACGCTACTTCAGCTACCGCGCCACCGGCCACCACCGTCACCATATCGGCGGGGCTGAGGTAGGTGCGAGCCAGGGCTTGTAGCGCGGCGGCGGTGGCGTCCTGGGTGCGGCGCACCAACTCGGCGTAGTAGTCGGGGCGCAGGCCGTTCAGCACCACGTAGCGGTAGCGGTCAGCCTGCTCGAATACGGTGGCCGTTTCGCCCAGCAGCTTGCCCAAGGTGTAGTTTTTCACGGTTTCGAGCTCATCGTCGTCCAGCGGCTCGTTTTGGAGGCGGGTCAGCTCGTAGGCGATTTCGTGGCGGGTGGCTGCGGCCTGCGCGCCGTTCACATCGGTGCCGATGACCAAGGCCGTGGCCTGCTCGCGGGCCACCACGCTGGCGTGGATGCCGTAGGTAAAGCCCTTGTCCTCCCGGATGTTACGCATCAGGCGCGAGCCGAAGTAGCCACCCAGCACCTTCACCAGCAGCAGCAGCTCGGGCGTCTGAGCTTCGGTGAGGGCCGGCCAGTGGCGCCCCACCCGCAACGAGGCCTGAATGCTGCCCTCCACGGGCACCTCAATCAGGCTGCCGGGAGCGGCTGAGGCCTCCACGGCCGGCGCCCCGGTAGTGGCGCGGGCTGTGGACCCGTCAGCGGGAGCGCTAGCCGTGGCTGGCTGCCACTGGCCTAGGCTAGCAGCCACTGCTTCGGCGGCAGCGACCACGTCGCCGCTCAAAAAAATCTCGGCGCCGGCCGGCGCATAGGCCGCCGCGTGGAAGCGGTGCAGGTCGTCGGCCGTGAGGCGGTGGAGGGCATCCTCGTCGAAAGGCCGGCCGTAGGCCGAGTCTTCGCCAAACAGCTGGCGGTTCATTTCCTCGCTGGCCCGAGTGCTGGTTTTCTGGCGCTCGACGCGCATATTTTGGGCGATGCGCTGCTGCATCTGGCGCAGCTCTTCGGCCGGGAAGCTGGGCGCCGCCAGCACCTCTTGCACCAGCGGCAGCAGGGTGGGCAGGTGGCGGGCCAGGCAGTAGAGCGTGAGCGTGGCGCGGTCGGGGCCAGCCTCGCAGTCGAGCGAGGCGCCGTAGAAGGCCACCATATCGGCGATGTCGCGGGCCGAGCGCGTAGCCGTGCCCTCGGTGAGCATGCGGGCCGTGAGCTGGGCCAGGCCGGGCAGGGGCTCCTGGCGCTTGCCAGCGGGCAGCACCACTTGCAGGCGCAGCACGGGCTGGGCCTCGTGGGCTAGGGTGTGCAGGCGGGCGCCGTTGGGCAGCGGCTGCACCGTGGGCGTGGGCAGCACTAATTGCGTGAGGGGGTGGGTAGGCGGGGGCTGAAGGCGGTTGAGCACGGGGTAATGAGCTAGTAACGGGTAATTAAAGCATAAACATAAAGAACGTCATGCTGAGCTTGCCGAAGCAGCTCGCTCGTATCGTTGGAGGTAGTACCCTCAACGGCGCGAGCGAGCTGCTTCGGCAAGCCCAGCATGACGTTCCTACTTAAACGTGTTGGACGTCGCGGCCGGTCAGATTAGTTAGGCAGCGTGCCCTGGGTGCCGCCGGCGCCCTTCTCGTCGAAGGCATCGGCCAGCTTGTTCAGATTAAAGTGCAGCGATACCCGGATGGTGTTGGCTACGGGGTTGGCCTGCGAGTTGGGCACCAGGTAGGTGCCGTCGATGCCGAATACCGACAGGCGCGCGCCCAGGCCGAAGCTCAGGTACTGGCGGTTGCCGGTGGTTGGGTTTTCGTAAAAGTAGCCCACGCGGGCCGCGATGGTGTTGTTGTACCAGTACTCAAGGCCAGTGTGCAGGTTGATTTCCTGCAACTCACCCTTGAAGCCGTTCGGCGCGTCGTGAAAGGAGCTGAAAATACCCGAGATAATGCCCTGCTGCTGGCGCTCGCGGTTGGTTTGCGCCACGCGGTTCACCTGCGCCTGGTCCTGGTTGTTGTAGGGGTCCTCGTAGTAGGGCGAGGGCACCAGCAGCTTGGTAGCGTCGAAGGCCAACGTGATTTTGTTGTACGAGTCGATTTCGCGGGTCAGGGCCGTGCCCAGGCGCAGCTGCGTGGGCAGGAAGCTAGCGTTGGTGGGGTCGGCGTACACCATCTTGTTGCCCAGGTTGGTGAGGGCCGCGCCGAAGGCGATGTTGTACACGCCCGTGCCGATGGTGGCATCCTTGCTGTAGTACGCGCCCAGGTCGGCGGCGAAGGAGTTGCCAGCCTGCGCATCGTTGCCGGGCGTATTGCCCACCAGGTTCGAGCGCACGTAGCGGGCCGAGATGCCCAGGCCGAAGTTTTCGCCCAGCTTCTGGCCGTACGAGACCGTGAAGGCGTATTCCTTAGGGTTGAAGGTGCCGGTGGGCAGGTTGCTGCCGTCGCGGTAGTCAATCTGGCCCAGGCTGAAATACATCAGCGAGGCCGCGATGGCCCCACGCTCGCCCACCTTGCCGTAGCCCGAGAGGTAGCTCAGGCTCATGTCGTCGGTTATCTGGCGCAGCCAGGGCGAGTAAGAGGGCGAGAAGGCGTACTTGTAATCGACAAAACCCAGCTTGCCGGGGTTATAAAAGGCCGCGTTGGCATCGGGCGAGGTAGCCACCCCGGCGTCGCCGAGCGCCGCGCCCCGGGCGTCGGGGCTGAGCGTGAGGATGGGCACGGCCGTGGTAATCGTATGCGTTTGGGAGTTGGCTACCTGCGCCTGGGCGGCCGAAGCGCCCAGCGCCAGTAGGGCCGAAGCCCCGGCTAGGGTACGAAAAAAGGTCATAAGGTTCGGTAAAGAGCTATTTATAAGAGTATTGGCGCCCGGTAAAGGGTTGCAAGCAAAAACGTGGGAAAGCAGCCAGCGAACAATGATACTGCGAAATAAGCCAGCGGCCCCCGCGCCGCTTAGTTCAGCAAAACGAGCTTCTCAAACTTGGTGGCGGCCTGTCCGTCGGGGGTGCGCACGCTCACCCGGTACACGTACACACCCCGCGCCAACTGGTCGTTGTAGTCGTCGCGGCCGTTCCAGGTCAGGGCGGCGTCCTGGATGGTACTAGGTACGTGGCTGGTGCTCGCCGGGATTGTGGTGCGCAGGGTTTTTACCAAGCGGCCCGCCACCGTGAAAATCTGCACCTGCACGTCGAGCTCGGTGCCCGGCCGCGACTGGTCGAAGTGGAACGTCGTGACGTTGCTGAACGGGTTGGGGTAGTTCAGCACGTGGTCGAGGGCCAGCTGAGCCGATTGCTCCGCAAGGAAGTCAATCGTTCCTTCCGCCGAATTATTGTAAGTGTCCCACGCTTTTAGGCGAATGGTGTGCGGGCCGGGCGCCAGGTCTTTGTACAAATAACGCACCCGGCCGGCCCTAAAGTTGTCGACGTCAGCCGTGTACGAGTCGTTCACGGTCACGAGCTTGGTAGGGTCGTTGTCGAGCGTAGCCGTGATGTCGTGCCCAATACCGGCGCTCGACGTGTTGATGCCCGACTGGTCGGTGAGGCGGGCTAGGAACAGCGGGCTCAGCCCCGTGATGCCGCCCGACACGAACGTTTCGTCGGTCATGAAGAGCTGCACCACCGGCGGGGTGGTGTCGCCGGGAGCCGAGCGCGAGGCCCCGCCCACCAGCGCCGGCTGGTAGCCCTGGGCATCCACACGGTGGGCCATGTCCTGGGCGTAGAGACTGATTTTGCCCTGCCCCACGTTGTAGGCAATGTCCTTTGGCACCACGAATTGTACTGAAAAGCGCCCGCCCGTCACGGTGGCCTGCCCGCCGTAAATCACGTTTTCCTGGGTTTCGACCGGCACTTTGGCCGAGCCCGCGTCGCCGAGGGTAGTGGCCATCACGGGCTTGTCGAAAATGGTCACGTCGGCCGTGCCGCCGAAGGTGGCGTTCAGGCTGCCGGCGTTTTCGACGTGGCCGCTCAGCCGCACCCGGGCCAGCGATTGCAACGTATCGGCGGTGGCAAAGGTGTGCGCCCGCTTGGCATCCACCTTTATCGAGTCGAGCACCACGCGCTGGCTGGGGTAGGCCAGCCGGGTGGTGGGGTCGGCCAGCAGCGTGTAGTTGCGGTTGTTGATGTCGCCGCTGGCCGACTGGTTTTTGGCTACGCCGGCCGCGTAGCCCAGGTAGGGCAGCGCGCCGGCCGCATTGCGGGCCAGCACCTGGGCGTAGAAGTTATTGACCAGCACCGTATTATTGGTCGAAAGCACGACCCGCGTAGTAGTGAACAGGCCCACCGCGCCGCCGGTCACGTTGTCGGTCAGCACTTGCTCGCCGGCCGAGGTGAGGTCGGGGTTGTCGTAGGTGCTCAGGTCGCAGGTGCCGGTGACGAGGAACGTGAGGCGGTTCTGGTTGCGCAGGGCCAGCAGTGAGGCGCGGGTGATAAGCTGCTCGTCGGCCAGGTAGTTGGGGCTGCCGTGGCCGGTGTAGCCCAGCAGCAGCGTGCCCTGCTCCAGGGCCTCGTCGATGGCAGCCACGGCGGCCGGCGAGCGCTGCCCGGCGGCCAGATTCACCTGCGGAAATAAGTCCAAATAGTCTTTTTGCAGGTTATAAGCCGGCTCGGCCTGCTTGATGGTGGCGGCAAAAATCGTTTCCGACTCGGTGGCAAACTCGTTGGTTTTCTCGGCGTCAGTGTCGTCGGCGGTAAGCGTAATGCGGTTGCGCCACTTGCCGAAGCTGGCCGGCGAGTCGTAGGCAATGAGCTTATCGACCACCTGGCGGGCCTGGCTGTCGTCGGTGCGCTGGCCCACGGCCGTGCGCACCGGCAGGCGCCCGATGCCAATGTCGGTAGCCTCGAAGGTGCCGTTGTACGTTTCGAGCCACTCGCCCTCGTTATCGTCGAGCAGGCCGTAATAATCCTCTGAGGAATAGCTGCTTTCGCCCTCCAGGTTAGTGCGCCCGGCGAACTGCTGGACCGGCAAAAACGACTCGCGCGATTCGTAAGTGGGTACGAAATTCTGGTTGGCCGCGTCGGGGTTGCTGCTGGTGGTGAAGGGCCGGCGGGTGGCCCACCACGCCGGCTCCTGGGCCGCGTCATTATAAGGCGAAGCCTTGTAGTCGTACGACGCATCACCCATCAGCAGCAGGTAGTTGCGGCGGGCGCTGGGGTCGGGGTTGCGGTCGTACACCTGCTTCATCAGGTCGCGGATGGCCGTGGCGTCCTGCCCGCCCGAGCTGTACTCGTTGTACACTTCCTTGGTCGTTACTACGGCCACTTGCAGGTTGTTGTAATCGCGGCGGTGCTGGGCCAGCCGCTCGGCCTGCGCCCGGAAGGGCGGGTAGGTTACGATGACCAAATCGAGCTTGCCATCCTTGTTAAGCGCGTGCAGATTCTGATTGGCAACCTTCCCAAAAAGCCGGGGCGCCTCGAAGGTGCCGCCCGGCTGCACGGCCACAAACTCGCGCACCGAGTCGGTATAAGCCAGAAAATTGCCGCTGGCGTCGAGCGCCTGCCCCAGCGGGCGGCGCGGGTTGGTGACGTCCCACACCTGCGCGCCGCTGGCATTGGCCAGGGCGAAGGTGCCCACCGTGCCCGCCCCGCGCTGATAATTCAGCGAGTTAAATTCCAGATAAGCCCCACCCAGCCGCAATTGCCGCTTCGCCACCAGCTCCAGATAGTCGAGGTAGCCGGTGCCGCTCGGGTCGAACGACGAGAAGCGCAGCGTCACCTTCGGGTCGGTGAGGCCGGCCGGCGTGGTAGTCGTAAAGGTGCGAAAGTCATTCACCGCTACCGAGTTGAACGAGCCGGTGGGGATGCCCGGCAGCGACTGCGTGCCCAGCGCCGCGCCACCCAGCGCCGCCGCGAAGGTGCTGCTTTGCAGGGCCGTGCTGGCTACGGCCACCGTCAGGCGTAGGGTATCGCCGGGCACCAGGTCGGTGAGGGCCGGGTAGCCATCGGCGCTGAGCGAAAACTCGCGTGAGGAAGTAGTACTGTTCGTAAAGGCCTCGCCCAGCCAGCGGCGGCCCGAGCGCAGCACGTTCACGAGGTCGTGCTCGTAGAAGCGCCGGTCGAGAAACGTGGTGATGAGCGCGCCGGTAGCCGGCCGGCCCGGGGCCGCTGCGGTGGCGATGCGCCGCCCGTTGGCCGCGCCCACCCGCACGAAGTAGTAGGCCGTGTCGGAGTAGAAATTGGTAACGTGCTTCCAGCGGCCGCCCTCGCCCAGCAGCCCATACAGGCCGGGCTGCCCCAGCGTGGCCGCCCGCCCCGGCTGGCTGGCCCGCCACGTGTGCGGCCCCTTCGCATAGAAGAGGAAATACTCGTTGGCATCGAACGTCGCGTCGTTGTTGCCCACGAAGAGGATGTTGTTCTCGGTGAGGTCGTCGGGGCGCGGCGCGGCGTTGGCCTGGGGCAGCAGGCCGGCGGCATTGCCGTAGAGCTGCACGCGGCGCGGGTCGAGGCTAGCCACGGGCAGGCCCAGGTTTTTGAGGGCCGTCTGGTCGAGCTTGTAAACGCCGCTGCGCGGCACCCCGATTTTATACCAGTCGCCGCTGCTCAGCACCGAGTTGTCGAGGTGGGTGCGGGCGGTGAGGCGGGCCGTGGCGCCGCCCGCCGCCGTTTGGTAGGCATAAGTAAAGGACAGCAGGCGCTCGGCCTGGCCGGTCTGCGGGTTGCGCCGCGCCGGCTGAATAAGCACGTAGGAGTAGGGCCGGCGGGCCTCGGTGCCGGTGCGCAGCTGCACCGCGGGTGCGGCCGGCAAGGTGCTGTTGCCGAGTAGCTTAACGTCGGCCGCCGGGAAGGCCTCGTATACAGCGTCGCGCAGCTCGCCGCTGGCCAGGGTGCCGGGCAGCCGCAGGGTATAGGTGCCGATGACTTGGCCCGCGCCGTGGTAGGCCCCCACGAAGCTGGGCACCCGGCGCGGCTCCGCGTCGGGGTCGGCGGCGGGGTTGCGCAGGCTGGCGTAGGTGGTCCAGCGCAGGGCGATGGGGGCCGTTTGCGCGCTGCCGCCCTGGGCCAGGGCGGGCCGCACGAGGCTAGCCAGCACGCCCAGCAGCAACATCGAGAAAAGCTTTCGCATAAATAATCCAGCTGAGGCCCGTGGGCACTGCTCAAAAATACGCATAGGTTCGCGCATTTTCGCGCCGGCCCAGGGCGCGCTGGCTCAGCCTATTGCGAGGCGCCGGGGCTGGCTTCCAGGCCCTCGCGGCTGCGTACCCGGCCCGGCACCGACAGCAGCACGTACAGCAGCACCGCCAGCGGAATGCCCGCCGCCCGCAGGGTAAGCACCAGCACCAGCGCCAGCGCCACAAAAATGAAGCGCCGCCGGTTGCCCACCCACTTCAGGTTCTTGAATTTGAGGGCGAACAGCGGCAGCTCAGCCACGAGCAGGCCCGAGAGGAGGATGGCGAGGCCGAGCAGGAGCCAGGGGTTAAGGATGATACTTTGTAGGCTAAAAGAGTCATCGACCAAAATCAGGGGCAGCGAAGCCACTACCAGCGTGCAGGCCGGCGTGGGCAGGCCGATGAAAGAAGTAGTTTGCCGGGTATCGTTGTTGAACTTGGCTAGGCGCAGGGCCGAGAAGATGGTAATAACAAATGGTAAGTACAGTACCACTTGCATTATCCAAGCAGCCGACCCGACCCAGCTATGCCAGCCGGGCTCAGCCAAGCCGAGAGTTTCATACATCAAGCGAAACATTATCGCGCCCGGCACGACCCCAAACGATACCATATCGGCCAGTGAGTCAAGGTCTTTGCCGATGGGCGATGACACGCGCAGCGCCCGCGCCAGCAGCCCGTCGAAAAAGTCGGCCACGGCAGCCACGCCCACCAGGTAGGCGCCCATCACCAGCTCGCCCCGAAAAATGAACGTGAGCGCCAGGCACCCGCACAGCAGGTTGAGGCAGGTAACGGCGTTGGGAATATGTCGTTTCAAAGTAATGTCATCCTGAGTACAGCGAAGGACCTCCTCACGCCCACGCCGCTGGGGTTACTAACTTCTGACGAAAGCAGCCGTGATAAGATGCTTCCTTCGTCAGCATGACAGCAGGTTGGAGCTACTAAGTTAAAAACGGGTTGCCGCGCCGCTCGTCCCCAATAGTAGTACTCGGCCCGTGTCCAGGGTGCACCACCGTAGTATCGGGCAGCGTGAGTAGCTCGCTCTTAATGCTTTGAATAAGCGTGGCGTGGTCACCCCCCGGTAGGTCGGTGCGGCCGATGCTGCTCTTGAACAGCACATCGCCGCCCACCAGCTGCCCGCCCGCCGCGTCGTAGAACACCACGTGGCCGGGCGCGTGGCCCGGCGCAAAGCGCACCGACAGCTCGCTCTCGCCCAGCTTGATAACCTGGCCCGCCGCCAGCGCGCCGGTGGGCTCGGCTGGCTCGTAGGCCGCGAAGCCGTAGGGGCCGGCGTAGGTGCCCACGGCCCGCAGCGTGGGCAGGTCGAGGGCGTGCAACAGGAACGGAATGCCCGGGTACTGCTTCAGTACGAAGGCGTTGCCGAGCACGTGGTCGATGTGGGCGTGGGTATTCAGCAGGTACTGCACGTCCAGCTTTTCGCGCTCGATGTAGGCGCGCAACGTCTGCTGCTCGGCCGGCGAGTAGGCGCCGGGGTCCACGATGGCCGTGGCGCGGGTCGCCTCATCAATGAGCAGGTAGGTGTTTTCGCTGAACGCGTTGAAGGTGAAGCTAACAATCCGGAGCATGGCGGCAAAGGTAACGGGAGGCGACAGGAGTAATGACTAATGCCTAGTGAATAGCGTGTAACGGGGTAAAGCGGCGGTAGCGCCCTTGTTACAGTCGTCACTAGGCATTCATCACTAGTCACTGCCCCGTACTTTGCTGCTGCGAATGACTGACTTTACCGACTACGACTACCTGCTCATCGGCCACGGCATTGCCGGGGCGGTGCTGGCCCGCGAGCTGCGCGGGCGCGGCCAGCGCGTGCTCGTCTACGACGAGCCGCGGCCCGATGCCGCTTCCCGGGTGGCCGCCGGCCTCATGAACCCCGTGGCCGGCAAGCGCTTTGCCCTCACCTGGCGCGCGCAGGAAACGCTGCCCGCGGCGGTGGCTTATTACCAGCAGCTTAACGAAGAGCTGGGCGAAGAATTTTTCCAGGCTAGCCCCATTCTCAAGGTGTTTGGCTCGGCCCAGGAGCAGGCCCAAATGCTGGCCCGCGCCGCCGAAGACCCCTGGCAGGGCTTCGTGGAGCGCATCGAAACCGAGCCCATAATGCGGCCCGGCCTGCTGGCCCCGCACGGCGGCGCGTGGCTGCGCGGCGGCGGCCACCTGCGCGTGGAGGCCCTGCTGGCCGCCCTGGCTAGCCAGGGCAGGGCTGAGGGCTGGCTGCGCGAAGAAACTTTTACCTGGCAGGCGCTCGTTGCCGACGGCGCGGGGGTGGCCTACCCGCCGGGCCGCCTGCGGGCGCGCCGGGTGGTGTGCTGCACGGGCGCCGCGGCGCTGGCTAGCCCTCATTTTGGCTGGCTGCCCCTCACGCCCAACCAGGGCGCGGTGCTCGACGTGGCGGTGCCCGGCCTTAGCCGGGCGCAGGTTCTCAATCGGGGGGCCTACGTGGTGCCGGCGCCCGCGGCGGGGCAGTTTCGGGTGGGGGCCACCTACCGCTGGCCACCCTTTGCCGAAGTGCCCGATGACGGCGACCAGCGCGAGCTGGCTGACCGCCTGGCGGGCCTCACGCCGCTGCCCTTCGAGGTGCTGGGCGAGCGGCGCGGCGTGCGGCCCGCCGTGCGCGACCGCCGCCCGCTGCTGGGTACCCACCCGGCCCTGTTGTGGCTCAGCTTCTTCGGGGGCTTTGGCTCGAAGGGCGTGAGCCTGGCCCCGCGCCTGGCCAGCCAGCTGGCTGACTACCTGGGCGGTAGCGGCGAGCTGTGGCCCGATGTTACCTTAGCCCGCTACTACCCACTTTTTTCCGCCGCCTCGGCCTAGCCCGAACACCAGACCGGCCCCGGCGGCGTTGTCGTTTTCGTTGTTCGTACATTGTTATTCGTTGGGCGTTTTCCTGTTCGTTGCTCGTTTCCTGATAGGCGTTGTTCGTTGGCAATCGACATAGCTCAGCAAGAGACGAAAAACCAAAAACCAGAACCGAAAAACGAACAACGCCCCTTCCTTCTGCCATACTCTGACGCTATTTGCTGTGAATTTTTTCCAAACCTTCGGCCCGCGTCCCGCCGGCTTTTATCGCGGCAAAAGCCTGACGCTGGCCGTGGGCCTGCTCGGGCTGCTGGCGGCCACGCCGGGCCGCGCCCAAACCGCGCAGGAGCCCTTCGGCCGGGTGCGGATTCAGTACAAGAAATTTGAGTGGTCGCAGTTTTCGACCCAGAATTTCAACGTGTACTACTACGCCGGGGGCGAGGCCAGCGCCCGCCGCACGGCCCAGTACGCCGAGCAGGAGTTGCAGCGCATCACGGCGCTGGTGGGGTATTTCCCCTATAGCAAGACCACGCTCATGCTCTACAACTCGGTGGGCGACCTGCGGCAGAGCAACATCAACTTGCCCGTGGCCAATGCCGTGAGCGGCGGCGAGGCCCAGCTGGCCCGCCAAACCAAGGTGGAAGTAGCTTTCACGGGCCGCCAAACCGATTTCAAGCGCGACCTGAGCTACCAGATAACCCAGGTGCTGCTCAATGACATGATGTACGGCGGCTCCTTGCGCGAGGTGCTGCAAAGCAACTACCTGCTGCAGCTGCCCAGCTGGTTTGTGGAGGGCGCCTCGTCCTACGCCGCCGAGGGCTGGAGCGTGGACATGGACGCCTATATGCGCGACATGGTGCGCGAGTACCCCACCGGCAACCGCACGGCGCCGTTCTTTTTGCGCAACCCGCGCCTGGCCGGCCACAGCATCTGGAACTACATTGCCGAGCGCTACGGCTACGGCACGGTGCAGAACGTGCTGAACCTCACGCGTATTACCCGCGATGTAGAGGTGGGCATTGCGTCGTCCTTGAACGTGCCGTTCAAGGTATTTCTGCGCAACTGGATAAGCTACTACCGCGACATCAACACCGGTGGCTCGCTGAATAGCCTGGTGGTGCCCACCGAGGCCAACCGCATCAGCAGCCGCAACAAGCGCGGCCTGGAGGTATTCTCGCAGCCCGTGTTCAGCCCCGATGGCCAGCACCTGGCCTACGCCGTGAACGACCAGGGCCGCTACCGCGTGGTGGTGGCCAACCGCGACGGCTCGCACCGCCGCACCATTCTGCACGGCGGCTATCGCACCCCCGACCAGCAGGTCGAAAACCGCCTGCCGGTGCTGGCCTGGCGCGGCAGCTCGCAGCTGGCCGTGGCCGAGCTGCTGCACGGCCGCATGGTGCTGCGCCTGCACGAGGCTTTGGGCCTCGACCTGGCCGGCCGCCTCAGCCGCACGCTGCGCCTCAAGCCGCCCACCACCATTTTCGCACCCTACGACCAGGTGCTGGATATGAACTACTCGGCCGATGGCAAGGCGTTGGTATTCACGGCGGTGCGCAATGGGCAGAATGATATTTACCTGCTGCGCGCCGGTAGCCGCCAGCCCGAGCGCCTCACCGACGACCTGTTCGACGACCAGCAGGCGGTGTTTATGCCCAATGGCCAGGCCATCGCCTTCAGCTCGAACCGCTACCTTGACTCGACCGGCCGCGCCCGGCCCGCCACGTTTCCCAACGTGGTGAATAACTACGACTTGTTCCTGTGCCACCTCGACGGCCGGGCCGTGCCCATCGAGCCGCTCGTGAGCACCATCTCGAACGAAACCCGGCCCCGCCCGCTCTCCGACGACGAGATTGTGTACCTGGGCGAGGAAAACGGCATCCGGGGGCTGTTTCGCTACTCGCGCAAGACCGGGCAGCACCAGCCGGTCAGCAACTTCGCCTATAATATTCAGGACTTTGACCTGAGTTTGCCCTCGGGCGCGCTGGCCTTTATTCCGCAGGTGCAGGCCCGCGACCAGCTCTACCTCTATCCGCAATTCCCGCTGCCTACCGACCTGGCCGTGAGCAAAACCTCGCGCCAGCGCATTCTGGAAAACCGCTCGCAGCCGGCCCCGGCCCCCGTGCGGCCCGCCGCCACGACGCCCGCCGCGCCCGCGCCGACCACCACGGCCGCCGATACTGCGCCCGCAGCCGTTGCGCCGGCCGCTACTACGCCGGCTAGCCCCACCGCGCCGCGCCGTAGCGCCACGGCCCCGCTCAACCCCAACAACTACCAGTTTGAGGAGGATGAGGACGTAGCACCCGTGCGGCCCCGCCGCAGTGCCCGCGCCACGCCGGCTACCTCGGTAGCCACGCGCGCCACCACGCCCACCCTGACCGGCCCTTATCGCTACGACACCCGCTTTATGGCCGACAACCTGGTAACGGGCGTGGCCATCGACCCGCTGCTGGGCTTCGGCTTCTCGCTGCAAGCTAACTTGTCGGATGCGTTTGAGAATCAGCGCTTCCAGGCCAGCGTGTTTGCGCAGCTCGATTTGCGCACGAGCAACATCAACGTGTCGTACACCAACGTGACGCGCCGCTTCGACTGGTCGATAGCCTATCAGAAGCAGGCGTATTTCTTCGATGCGGGCGGCGCGGGCGAGCAGTTTCGCTACGGCCGCCACTCGCTGGCGCCTACCCTGGCCTATCCGCTCACCCACAACCTGAGTTTGCGCGGCGGCCCGCGCTACGACAATATCGCCCGCTCGCTCACCGGTGTGGCCTCGACCGAAAACGACCTCAATCGCAACTACCTGGGCTTCAATGCGGAGCTGGTGTTCGACAACTCGCGGTCTACGGGCGTAAACATGCTGCTGGGCACCCGCCTCAAGGCCGGGGTGCTGCAAATGAATAACCTGGGCAATAACGGTAATAACTTCGGCAAATTCTACGTCGACCTGCGCCATTACCAGAAGCTGCACCGCTCACTGGTCTGGGCCAACCGCGTCAGCTACGGGCAGTTTTTTGGGGCGGCCGAGGCTGGCGACGACCCGCAGCAGGTGTTCCGCCTGGGCGGTATGGACAACTGGGTCAACCAGCAATACGCCGGCCAGCGCCTGCTCACGCCGACCGGCCAAACCTCGCCCGACCCCACCAGCATCTTCTACCAGCAGTTCGTAACCAACCTGCGCGGCTTCGACCTGAGCCGGCAAACGGGTACGCGCTATGTGCTGCTTAACAGCGAGCTGCGCTTCCCCATTGTGCAGTATTTTTCGAACAAGCCCATCTACTCGGGCTTTTTCCGCAACCTGCAACTCATCGGCTTCTTCGACGCCGGCACGGCCTACCGGGGCACCAACCCCTTTGGCGAGGACAACTCCAATGCCACGGTGCGCTTCGGCGGCAACGGCAGCCCGTTTTCGGGCACCGTTACCCGCTACACCAGCCCCTTGCTGATGGGCTACGGCGTGGGCATCCGCTCCACGGTGCTGGGCTTCTATACCAAGTTTGACCTGGCCTGGGCCCAGGAAAACTACGTCACCTCGAAGCCCAAGCCTTATTTCACGCTCGGCCACGATTTCTAGGCAGTGGGGGAGTGAGTGCAGGAGAAGCGTTTGGGCGCTTTGCCAGCGCGGGCTACCCCATCGAGTGAATAAGTGAGGGGGTGAAGGAGAAACTCGTCAGCCTATGGTGGCGCACGCTTCTCCTTCACCCCCTCACTCATTCGCCCCTCGTATCTTTGCCCCCGTGTCGCTGCCCGCTGAAATCTGGTTACTGCTGCTGAAAGACCTGCGCCTGGAGTGGCGGCAGCGCAGCGCGCTCGGTGGCCTGCTGCTCTACGTGGGCGGCACGGTGTACATCAGCTACCTCAGCTTTAGCTTTCGGGGGGGCACGCCGCCAGCCCCGGCCTGGAACGCGCTGTTTTGGGTTATTCTGCTGTTCGCGGCGCTGGGTGCGGCGGGTCGGGGGCTGGCCCAGGAGTCGGCCGGCCTGCGGCTGTACTACTACACCGTGGCCCGGCCCGAGGCGGTGGTGCTGGCCAAGATTATCTATAATGCGCTGCTGCTGCTGGCGCTGGCTGCGCCGGGGCTGCTGCTCTACACGCTGCTGCTCGGCAACCCGGTGCAGGACTGGCCCACCTACGCGCTCAGCATCGGGTTGGGGGCCATCAGCCTGGCCTCGTCCCTGACGCTGGTGGCGGGCATTGCCGCCCGGGCGGGGCAGGGGGGCGGCGGCACGCTGCTGGCCGTGCTGGGCATTCCGGTGCTGGTGCCGGTGCTGCTGCTGCTGGTGAAGGTGAGCAAAAATGCCCTCGATGGCCTGCCCTGGGAGGCCAGCCAAAGCTCAATAATAACCCTGGTGGCCCTGAACTTTATCGTGGGCGCGGTGTCTTATCTGTTGTTTCCGTTCCTCTGGCGCAGCTAGGGGCTGCTCGTTCCCAACAGCACATTATGGCCGATTCCGCTAGCCCGCTCACGCTGCCCCCACAAGCCTTCGCCCGCCGCGACGAGGCGCCCGATGCCGAGTTTTACCGCTTCGAGCGCCTGGTAACGCACATCGACGACGCGGCCGTGGCGGCGGTGACGCAGCTCTACCGGCAGTTTTTGCCGCCCGCCGGCGCCATCCTCGACCTGATGAGCAGCTGGGTCAGCCACCTGCCCGCCGAGGTGCAATATGGCCGCGTGGCCGCCCTGGGTATGAACGCCCGTGAGCTAGCCCACAACCCCCGTCTTACCGAGTCGGGCCTCGTGCAAAACCTCAACGAAAACCCTAAGTTGCCCTATGGCGACGCTGAGTTCGACGGGGCGGGCATCTGCGTGTCGGTGCAGTACCTGACCCAGCCAGTCGAGGTATTCAAGGAGTTGGCCCGGGTGCTGCGGCCGGGCGCGCCGCTGGTCGTCACGTTCTCCAACCGCTGCTTTCCCGACAAGGCCGTGTACGCCTGGCAGGCGCTCGACGATGCGGGCCACGCCGGCTTGGTGAAGCACTACTTTGCCGCCGCCGGCTTCGGCCCCGCCGAGGTGTACGCCCACCGCCCCCAGTATGGCGACCCGCTCTACGGCGTGGTGGCGCGCGTACCTGAATACGTTAACTAAAGTGCTATGCTTCTACTAGAAATTACGTTGAGCGCGATTGTATTTCCGATACTAGGGCTCCTGGTTTTGGCCGCTTTCACTTGGTGGATTCTCAAGCAGATTGACAACCGCAAATGGGGTTGGAAATACCTGACCATCGGGCTGCTGCTCTACACCGCCGTGATGGGCCTGCTGGGCCACGTGCCGCGGCTGGCCATTCTCAACGAAACGGAGCGCAACCTCTATTTCCACGTGCCCATGTGGTTTGGGATGACCATCCTGCTGTTGGTTTCGGTGGTAAATTCTATCCGCTACTTGCGCGAGCCTAGCCTGCGCCTCGATACCCTGGCCCACGAGTCGGCTAAGACGGGCATCCTGCTCGGCGTGCTGGGCTTGCTGACCGGCAGCCTGTGGGCCCGCTACACCTGGGGCACCTGGTGGACGACCGACGTGAAGCTCAACTGCGCAGCTGTCACCATGCTCATCTACGCGGCCTACCTGGTGTTGCGCGGCGCGGTGCAAGATGAGCAGCAGCGGGCGCGGCTGTCGGCCATTTATAATATTTTTGCGTTTGCGGCGGCCATTCCGCTGTTGTTCATCATGCCGCGCATGGCTTCGGCTTCGCTGCACCCCGGCATGGGCGGCAACCCCGGCTTCTCCAAGTACGACCTCGACAGCGCCATGCGGATGGTATTTTACCCAGCCGTGATTGGCTGGACGCTGCTCGGGGTCTGGATTACGGAAGTGGCCTGCCGCTTCGCTTTTGTCAAAGAGAAAGTTTATGAAAAACAGGAAAAACAACTGGCTTAGCCGCGCTGCGGCGTTGCTCTTGCCCCTGCTACTAGTAGCCGGCCGCGTCCTGGCTCAGGCCACTGCTACGGCCGCCGAGCAGCCCGAAATGGCCGACGCGATGCGCGCCAACGGCAAAATTTACGTGGTAGTGGCCGTTATCGTCATCATCCTGAGCGGCCTGCTAACCTACCTCGTGCGCCTCGACCGCAAGGTGAGCCAGCTGGAGCGCGAGGTAGAAGGCCGGTAGCGAATGTGGAAAATGAGGAAATTTGGAAACGTGTAGATTGGGAATCAGTACCTTAATAAACGCTTTCTAACCTCATCAGCACATTTCCGCATTCAGCACATTTTCACATCAAATACTATGAAAAAGTCGCACATTTTCGTGCTGGTAATCATCGCGGCGGCGGTGGGCATCATCATCAGCACCATGTCGGATGCCAGCTCGTATTCGACCTTCACCATCGCGCGCCAGCAGGCCGCGAACGGCAACCTGACTAAGGTACACGTGGTAGGCACCCTGCCCCGCGATGCCGACAAGCGCCCCGTGGGTCTCGAATACGACCCGATGGTGAACCCCAACTACTTCGCCTTCACAATGGTTGATACCCTGCACGTGGCCCAGCGCGTGGTGTACCGCAACCCCAAACCCCAGGACCTCGACAAGTCGGAGCAAGTGGTAATCGTAGGCGCCATGAAGGACGGCGTGTTCGAAGCCGACCAGATTCTGACTAAGTGCCCCAGCAAGTACGTGGAGAAGGACCTGGGCGCCACCGGCCCGCCCGCCACGGCTATGAACACGACCCGCTAGGATGATTGTTGTTTAATAGCTTCGCTATTAACACTATAGAACGTCATGCTGAGCTTGCTGAAGCATCTCGCCCGCGCCGTTAGGATAGTATCCCTAGCGATGCGGGCGAGACGCTTCGGCAAGTTCAGCATGACGTTCTTTTGGGTTGTAGCAGCCTTGATAGCAGCCCCGGCCCGCGCCCAGGTGCCCAACGACAACATCGAAAACCGCCGCCTGCTACGAGCCGAGGAAACCATCACCTCCAGTACCGTGGGCTGCACCGTGCAGCGCGCCTGCGTCGATGAGCGACTCACGGGCAAATGCATCGAGTACCACAACGACCAGTGGTTTGAATTTCGGCCGCCCGCCTCACCGACACGCTACCCGGCCCCGGCCAGTACCTCTACCAGATAGTGGCCGAGGGCGACGACCCGACCGCTGGCCCGCCCGCGCTGCTGCGGCAGCAGTGGGTGGCGTACAGCCAGCTGCGGCCCATTATGCCGGGGGCGGGGGCGGCCGGGGTGGCTTTTCTGACGCTGCCGCTGGCCCGCTACCCGCGTGGGTCGCAGCTGGCAGTGGTGGTCAGCAACCCCGAAAATGGCCACGTGCTGCGCCGCCTGCCGCTTGCCCCGCTGGCTACCGGGCCGCGGCCGGGGCGTATCTACGCGCAGCCTTGGTTCGACGCGGGCATCCGGCAAGTCGCCGTAGCTGTCACCTGCTACCCACCCGGCCGCCCAGCTTATAGCGAGCAGTTGTTGCTGCCGCTGGCCCCAGCCGACATGGAATAGCGGGCGGCGAGCTAGCTCGTCAGTAAGGATTGTGAATCAAGGTGTTTGCTTCGCAAACGTTTGCGTTAAGCGAAGACATGGGGAAGCTGAGCGGTGGCGGCGGGCGGCGGGCGGCCCGGCCACCAGCCTTGCCGATAGCGCTTTTAGCTCTATCTTTCAGCCTGTTTACAGTTAGTCTTCTTTTTAGGTACCTTTGTTATGAGTGTCTCCGCTAGCGCCACAGCTCCTCTTGCCCAGCTGGCCTGCGTAGTGGTGGATGATAATGAGATGAACCGGCTCACGCTGGAGCATTATGTGGGTATTACAGAAGGCCTGACCTTGGCCGGCACCTTTGCCGACGGCGTGGCCTGTCTCAATTATTTCCGCACCGGCGGCGAGGCCGATATTTTGCTGCTCGACATCAGCATGCCCGAGCTCACGGGCCTCGACCTGGTGCGCATTCTGCCCGAGCCGCTGCCGGCGGTGGTCCTCGTCACGTCGCACCGCGACTATGCCGTCGATGCCTTCGAGCTGCACGTGGCCGACTACCTTGTGAAGCCGCTCGACTACGCCCGCTTCAGCCGCACCGTCGACCGCATCCGGAGCCAGCGGGCAGCCGTGATGCCCGCGCCGGCTAGCCCCACCGAGGGGGCCGAGGCTATGTTCGGGGCCGATGGCAACTCACTGTTTCTCAAAGTCAACAACCGGCTGGTACGCATCAACTTCGACGAGGTGCTCTACATCGAGGCCATGTCGATGTACTCGGTGCTCGTCACGGCCAAGCACAAGCACATTGTGTACGCCACACTCAAAACCTTCGAGGAGCGGTTGCCCTTCGCGCACTTCGTGCGGGTGCACCGCTCCTACATGGTGAATACGCAGCTGATTGAGGCGGTTGAAGACAACCAGCTGCAACTGCCCGGCGGCCACGAGGTGCCAGTAGCGAAAGCCTATCAGGAGAGCTTTTTCAAGCGCCTGCGGGGCATTTGAGTGACTTAGCGGATTACGCAGCCAGAAGGAGTGGGGTCCCAGCCGGCAGCCCACTCATTCCTGCTGCGTAATCCGCTAAGTCACCTCTGCGGGTAGCTCGGCCAGCACGGCCTCGACGGCGGCTAGCAGCTGGGTGGCGGCCAGCTGGCGGGCGGGCTCGTCGGGGGTGGGCAGCAGGGTAGGGGCCGGCTCCAAGACGTGCATGGCCGTGACGGCCCCCTCAATGCTGAGCATGAGTAGATTGGGCTTAATGTGGTGCACCAGCTCAGCCACCAGCAGCCAGTCGCGGGCCTCGGCGGCGGCCCGGATATTTTGCAGGCTGGGGGGCATGTGCGTCAGGAACGAATTGAGCATGCCCGCCACGAAGGCCGGGTTGCCGTGCGCCTCGTGGCGCAGGCGGGCCAGGTTGTAGGCGGGCGGCGGTGGGGGAGCTGTGCCCAGGCCGGTGGGCTGGCGCAGCAGGTTGACCAGCTTGGCGTAGAGGTGCTCCTCGGCGAAGGGCTTGGCGAGGTAGTCGTCCATGCCGGCGGCCAGGTACTTCTCGTTGTCGGTGCGGAAAACGTTGGCCGTGAGGGCCAGTACCGGCACGGCGGCGCGGGCGGGGTCGGGCAGCTGGCGCAGGCGCTGCGTCACTTCAATGCCGCTGAGATGGGGCATTTGGATGTCCATCAGCACCACGTCGTAGGAGCTAGCCAGCAGCTTGTCGAGGGCCACGCGGCCGTCCTCGGCCTCCTCTACCTCCACGCCCCACTGCTGCAAGTGCAGGCGGGCCACGGTGCGGTTGATGGGGTTGTCCTCGGCCAGCAGCACGCGCACGCCGCGCAGCTGCCCGGTGTCGAAGGCATCGGTCACGGTGGGGGCGGGCTCGGCCGTTTTGTGCAGCGGAATGGTGAAGGCAAAGGTGCTGCCCTGGCCCAGCTTGCTCGTCACGCTGAGCTCGCCGCCGAGCTGCGTCACGAGCGCCCGGCTGATGGTGAGGCCCAGCCCCGTGCCGCCGTAGCGCCGCGTGGTGTCGGCATAGGCCTGGGTGAAGCTCTCAAAAATGCGCTCCAGAGCCTCGGGCCCGATGCCGATGCCCGAGTCTTGCACCGTGAAGCGCACGAGGTATTCCTCGTCGGTTTCATCCACCAGAAAGCTGCGCAGCCACACACTACCGCTGGTGGTAAACTTGATAGCGTTGGAAAGCAGGTTGAGCAGAATCTGATTGAGGCGGAAGGGGTCGCTGAGTACCCAGGGCACCTCGTCGATAGCAAAGGGTTTGAAGCCGAACACCAAACCTTTCTCCTGCGCCTGCAAGGTGAGGGTGGCGACGGCCTGCTGCATCGAATCGTGCAGGTGAAAGGCCACCGATTCCATTTCCAGCTTGCCCGAGTGGATTTTCGACACGTCGAGCACGTCGTTCAGCACCCCCAGCAGGTGGGTGCCCGAGCTGCGGATGGTGCGCACAAACTCCTGTTGCTGCGGGCTAAGGCGGGTTTTGGCCAGCAGCGCGGCCATGCCCAGCACGCCGTTCATGGGCGTGCGGATTTCGTGGCTCATGTTGGCCAGGAAGTTTTCGCGGGCCTGGGCGGCTTCTTCGGCGGCCAGCTGGGCCGCCTTCAGGTCGGTGATGTCGGTGCTCACGCCCAGCACCTGCACCGTGCCATCGGGCCGTACCAGCGGGCGTTTGATGGTGTAAAACCAGCGCTCCTCGCCGGTAGGGGAGGTCGAGCGCTCCTCGGCCACCACCTCGCGGCCGGTGGCCAGCACCTGGGCATCAATGGCGGCGTACTCGGCTGCTTCGCGCTCCTTGGCCCGCAGTACCTGCTCGCTGAGCGTGCGCTGCACGGCCAGCTCGTCGAGCCGAAACAGCGCCCGGTTGCCAAATACCACCTCGCCAGCCCCGTCGCGCACGTACACCGGGCTCGGAATGGTGTCGAGCACCTGCTGCATAAATTCCTGCTGCTCGCGCCGGGCGGCCTCGCTCTCCTGGCTGCGCTCCTCGGCCAGCACGCGGGCCGTCACGTCGAGGCCGCTGCCCAGCATGTAGGGGAGGCCCCGGCCCGCGCCCGAAAGCAGCTTGAACTGCCGCTGGTGGTATTCCGCGCCGCCCGGCACGGGGGTGCAGTCGTCCCAGCTCACGGGCTCGGCGCTGGCCTCGGCCAGTTCAAACATGCGGTCGCGGTAGTCGGCCAGCTCCAGCGGGAAGCCGTAGCGGGTGCAGTACTCGGCCAGGGTGCGGCCCGGCAGCCAGGCGCGGTGCTCGGGGTCGGGCACGGCCTGGGGGTTCACGTACACGTAGCGGCGGTGCTCGTCGAGCACGGCTATCTCCACGGGTACCTCGTCGAGAATGGTTTCGTAAAATTTCTGCTGCGCCTCGCGCTGGCTGGCGGCCTGGTGCTGCGCGGTCACGTCGCGGTAGCTCAGCAGCCAGCCGGTAGCCGTGCCCAGGGTCACGGAGCGGGCATCGCGCTCCAGGGTGCGGCCATTGCGCAGGGCCAGCAGGGTATTGGGAATAGAGCCGTCGGATTGAGCGGCCAGTTCGGCAATGTACGCGGCGGGGTCGGCCAGGTAGGGCAGCAGCATAGCCGTGAGCTGGCTGGGGTGCAGCCCCGGACATTGGCTGGCCGCGATGGGCAACCCCAGCAGGCTGCAAAACTGGTCGTTGGCCAGCAGCACCCGCTGGTCGGCATCGAGGAGCAAAATGCCTTCGCGCAGGCCGCTGGCCAGGGCCGCCAGCTGCTGGCCGGCATCGGCGAGGGCAGGTGGGGTGGGCGAAGGTGGGCTGGGGGCGGGCTGGGAGGGGCTGGCCGAAAGAGCGGAACCAGGAGCGGACATACAATGTAGAACTAAACCAGGGCTCAAGGTAAACAGAAAAAAGCCCGGCCGCCGGGCCACCCGGCCAGCCGACGCGGCGCACCCCCGCCCGCTGGGCGGTACCTTTGCCAAAAAACCAGCTAGCTCGTGAATTTACTTATCGGAAATCTCGGCCAGGCCAGCGTCATTCTGGCCTTCGTGGCGGCGGCGGTGGCCGCCTACGGTTACTTTCAGGCGGCGCGCGGCCGGGCGCTGGGCCAGGCCGACGCCAGCTGGCTGCGGCTGGCCCGCGGCGCGTTCTTCGTGCACGGCGCGGCCGTGGTGGCGGTGGTGGCCTGCTTGTTCAACATCATCTACGCCCACCGCTACGAGTACTACTACGCGTGGTCGCACTCCAGCAACCACCTGCCGGTGCAGTACATGATTTCCTGCTTCTGGGAAGGCCAGGAGGGCAGCTTTCTGC
>Ga0160429_1000632_pt1 | contig 26540 bp, 26 predicted proteins | sample SolpanmetagenomR_FD_108199 | JGI IMG/M metagenome (GOLD analysis project Ga0160429, IMG submission 108199) | Solar panel surface microbial communities from Lawrence Berkeley National Laboratory, California, USA - R | ecosystem: Engineered > Built environment > Solar panel > Unclassified ... | reverse complement strand
GCGAGGCCCCCCCGATCGACGCCGGGCCGCGAGCCTTCGGGCTCAAAACTAATTTGCATAAGTATTCAAGGACCCGATCTAATGTAGGCTCTTGATCCCACGCCGACGCGGAGCAGCAGCCGTGCAAAATCCGCTTGTGCGCAAGTTAGATCGCTACATCCATCTGTCGGAAACGGACCGACACTGCTTGGCCGAGGCCGTCAGCCCGGTCCGCATGGTCGCGGCCCGCACCGACATCATCCACGAGGGCGACGACCCGCGCGCCGTCAACGTCATCCTGGACGGCTGGGCCTGCCGCTACCGGCAATTCGCCAACGGCCGCCGCCAGATCGTCGCGCTCCTGCTGCCCGGCGACCCCTGCGACCCGCACGTCTTCCTCCTCGACGTGATGGATCACGCGATCGGCGCGATCACGCCGGTCGCGCTCGGTCAGATCAGCGGCGGCGCCCTGCAGACCCTGACGGCCCGCAGCGCGGGCCTCGACATCGCCTTCCACCGCGAGGCGCTGGCCACCGCGGCGGTCCAGCGCGAATGGACCGTCAGCCTCGGCAGCCGCACCGGGATCGAGCGGCTCGCCCACCTGTTCTGCGAACTGCACGCCCGGCTGGCAGCGGTCGGCCTCGCGGACGACACGACCTGTCCGATGCCGATCACCCAGAACGACCTCGGCGACGCGATGGGTCAGACCAGCGTGCACATCAATCGTACGTTGCAGGAGCTGCGCGGCCTCGGACTGATCACCCTGCGCAGCCGCCGCCTGACCATCCACGACCCGGCGGCGCTGGCCCGGCTCGGGCATTTCGACCCCACCTACCTCCACCTGACGGCCGAAGCCGGTTCCGCCGCCGCCCGCCGCGCCTGAGCCGCGATCGCCCCGGCGGAAGCGAAGCCCGTTCGACGACCTCCGGAGAGCCCGGCATGACAGACCCTCGCGACCCGGCGGAGCGCCTCGCGGCCGTGGAGGCCGACAATGCGCGCCTGCGTCGCCTGCTCGATGAGGCGGGCGTGCCCGACAGTCTGCGCCACGGGATGCGCAACACGATGGCGATGATGCGCACGGTCATGCACCGATCCGCCGAGAGCGCCGCCGACGTCGAGACCTACGTGGCCCATCTCGACGGCCGGTTCGGGGCGGTCATGCGGGTGCAGGCCGCCACGGACGCGTTCGGCGACGCGAATCTCCACACCCTGATCTCGGACGAGCTGATGTTCCACCTCGTCCGGGAGGGCGAGCAGGCCATGATCGCCGGCCCGCGGGTGCGGCTCCGGCCCCGGGCCGCGCTGGTCCTGGCGCTGGCGCTGCACGAGCTGACCAGCAACGCGGTGGAGCACGGCTCCCTGGCGCTCCCGCAGGGCCGGGTCAGCGCCACGTGGCGGATCGCGGAGGCGGAGGCGGGGATGCCGGTGCTGACCCTGGCCTGGGTCGAGACCGGCGGCAGCGACGTGCGGCCCCCGGCCCGGCGGGGCTTCGGCACGGACGTGCTGGAGAACATGCTGGCCTACGATCTCGGCGCGCAGACCACCGTGAGCTACGCGCCGGACGGGCTCTCCTGGACGATCCGCCTGCGGCTCACCGCCCGCATCGGGCACCAGGCGGTCGAAGACCCCGCCGAAGACCCCGCGGAAGACCCGGCCGAGGATCCGGAGGTCGCCTGGGACGACGAGGGCCGGTGAGTTCCCCCGCCGGCGCCCCGGGTTCGCGGGTGTCCGGCCACCTCAGCCGGCCCCCGCGTCGCCGTAGACGACGCCCGCCAGATCCTCCAGCTTCGCGCGATCGATCACCGTGATGCGCCCGCGCTGGGCGCGGATCATGCCGGCGCCCTCGAGGATGTGGGTCGCCGTCGTGACGGTGGGCCGGCGCACGCCGAGCATCTTGGAGAGCACCTCGTGCGTGAGGGGCAGTTCGTCCTGCTCCAGGCGGTCGTGGCTCATGAGGATCCACCGGGCGAGCCGCGCTTCGACGGTGAGGTCGGCATTGGCGTAGACGGTCTGCCCCACGTGGACGATCAGGCTCTGCACGTAGCCGCCCAGCACCCGGCGCAGGCCGGCGCTGGCATCGAGGGCCTCGCGGAGGGTGCCGGCCGGGATGCGGAGCGCCGCGCCGCGGGCCTGGACGATGGCGGTGTGGGGCGTGGACGCGGCCCCGAGCGCCAGCGGCACGCCGACGAAGCCCTCGCGGCCGGTCAGGCCGACCTCGATGCGCCCCGCGCGGCTGTCCGCCACGAGGGAGACGAGCCCGTCCTCGACGAAGTGCGCCTGCGCGATCGGCTGGTGCGGGACGATCAGCACCGCCTGCAGCGGCAGCGGCACCGGCTCCAGCGCGGGGGCGAGGCGGCCGAACTCCTCCGGCGCCAGGGTGGCCAGCAAGCGGTTGCGGACGGCTGATTGCTGCAGCAGCGCCATGGGCTCCTCCGGGTCCGGGCAGGAGCACGGGCAATCTCCCAGTCACCCGCGCCCGGGGCGTCCGGCGGATGATCGACCAACCCTCTCACAGGGAACTTCACCGTAGTATGGATTAGATTAGTTTTGGCGCACCAATACATCCAGATAGGCGAGCCAATACCGCAGCGCGCGAGGCTGCCGCCGCCGGCCCTCCATCCCCGGCGACGGCAAGGGACGGAGGCCCCGAATCCCGGAAACGGCCCGCGGGGCCGCGACTGCCTAAATTTGTGGCACACGATTTGCGAGCCCCTTTCCCGTCTCAACGAAGACGACGAAGGGCACCGCCGTGAAAGCATTTGGAACTTGGGGCCCGGCCGCCGCTCTGGCCGCCGGGCTCGCGATGAGCGCCCTGGGCGCGGGGGCCGCGCGGGCGCAGGAGACCATCAAGGTCGGCATCCTGCACTCGCTCTCGGGCACGATGGCGATCTCGGAGACCACCCTCAAGGACGCGATGCTGATGCTCATCGCCGAGCAGAACGCCAAGGGCGGCGTGCTCGGCAGGAAGCTGGAGCCGGTGGTGGTCGATCCGGCCTCGAACTGGCCGCTCTTCGCCGAGAAGGCCCGCGAGCTGATCAGCAAGGACAAGGTCGCGGCCGTGTTCGGCTGCTGGACCAGCGTGTCGCGGAAGTCCGTGCTGCCGGTCTTCAAGGAACTCGACAACATCCTGTTCTACCCCGTCCAGTACGAGGGCGAGGAGAGCGAGCGGAACGTGTTCTACACCGGCGCCGCCCCGAACCAGCAGGCGATCCCGGCGGTGGACTACCTGATGTCGGAGGACGGCGGCGGCGCCAAGCGCTGGGTGCTGGAGGGGACCGACTACGTCTACCCGCGCACCACCAACAAGATCCTCGAGGCCTACCTCAAGGCGAAGGGCGTCCGGGACGAGGACATCCTGATCAACTACACGCCGTTCGGCTTCTCGGACTGGCAGACCGAGGTGTCGAAGATCAAGGCGTTCGGCTCGGCCGGCAAGAAGACCGCCGTGGTCTCGACCATCAACGGCGACGCCAACGTGCCGTTCTACAAGGAACTCGGCAACCAGGGCATCAAGGCCACCGACATCCCGGTGGTGGCCTTCTCGGTGGGCGAGGAGGAGCTCGCCGGCATCGACGCCAAGCCGCTGGCCGGGCACCTCGCCGCCTGGAACTACTTCGAGTCGATCAAGACGCCGGAGAACGAGGACTTCATCAAGAAGTGGCAGGCGTTCCGGAAGAACCCCAAGGCCGTCACCAACGACCCGATGGAGGCCCACTATATCGGCTTCAACATGTGGGTGAAGGCGGTCGAGAAGGCCGGCACCACCGACCCCGACAAGGTGATCGCCGCGCTGCCCGGCATCGAGCAGAAGAACCTCACCGGGGGCACCGCCAGGATGCTGCCCAACCACCACATCACCAAGCCGGTCTTCATCGGCGAGATCGAGCCGACCGGCCAGTTCGACGTGGTGTGGAAGACCGAGGGGCTGATCCCCGGCGAGGCGTGGTCCAAGCAGCTCGAAGGCTCGAAGGAACTCGAGGCCGACTGGGTGAAGCTCAACTGCGGCAACTACAACACCAAGACCAAGAAGTGCGGCGGCGCCTGAGCGCGCCGCAGCCCGGTGTTGCCGGCTGGCCCGGCAACACCGGATGGACGTCGAGCGCGGGCCCCCTCGGCCGTTCGGGAGCGGGGCAGGGTGAAGGATCAGGTCTTCCCGGATAGGGCGCACCCCGCACCCCAAACCCTCTCCCGTCCGGCTGAGGGGGCCTGTCGCCCCCCGCCCGGACCGATCCGTACAGGCCCCGGCCGCGCATCAGCCATCCCGGGTGCCGCCCGCGTCGCCATCCCAGCTTCCAGGCCCACCGAAAGTCTCGATGCTCCGTCTCCTCACCCTCCTGCTCCTGCTGCACGGCGCCCCGGCGCTGGCGCAGACCCCCGATCCCTACGCGCAGCTCGCCGGCGACGGCTATGCCGAGATCGAGGCCGGCGTCTCCGGCCTCGCCGCGAGCGGCGACCCGCGGGCCGGCGCGATCCTCTCGGCTCTGTCGGACGGGCGGCTGCTGGTGCGCCCCGGCGACAAGGCCCTGCTCGTCCGGCAGGGCGGCGCCGTGGTCGATGCCCGGACCGGCGCGACCGGTACCGACACCCCCGACCTCAAGCCCGTGCGGGCCAACAACCGGGTCCGGCGCAGCATCGAGGCGGCCCAGGGCCAGCTCAATCTGGCGAGCCCCGATCCGGCCCAGCGCCGCGCCGCCGCCGACGCGGTGTTCAAGGCGCGGGACGCGGCCGCGCTCGCCGCCCTCGACGCGGCCCTGGCCCGCGAGGCGAACGCGGGCGTCCGGCAGGCCCTGACCGAGGCCCGCGCCGCCGTGCTGCTCGCCAAGCCCGGAACCGCGGAGGCCGACCGGATTGCCGCGATTCCCGCCATCCAGGCCCGGGGCGATGGCGACGCGATGGGCATCCTGCGCGGTCTGGCGGCGGATCCGAGCGAGGCTGTGCGGGCGGCGGCCGCCCGCGGCATCGCGGCGATCGAGACGCGGCTGGCGATCCTCGGGGCCCTCCAGAACGTCTGGTACGGCATCTCGCTCGGCTCGGTCCTGCTGCTCGCCGCCATCGGGCTCGCCATCACCTTCGGGGTGATGGGCGTGATCAACATGGCGCACGGCGAGATGGTGATGCTCGGCGCCTACACGACCTACGGCGTGCAGGAGCTGATCCGCACGAAGGCGCCGGCCCTGTTCGGCTGGTCGCTCGCCATCAGCATCCCCTGCGCGTTCCTGGTGGCCGGACTGATGGGCGTGCTGATCGAGCGGTTCATCATCCGCTTCCTCTACGGGCGCCCCCTGGAGACGCTGCTCGCCACCTTCGGCGTCAGCCTCGCCCTGCAGCAGGGGGTGCGCTCGCTCTTCGGCCCCTCCAACCGCGAGGTCGGCGCGCCGGCCTTCATGAGCGGCGCCGTCGACGTCTACGGCCTGTCGATCACCTGGGGCCGGATGTGGATCATCGTGTTCGCGTTTGCCCTGTTCCTCGGGCTGCTCTTCGTCCTGCGGAAGACGTCGTTCGGCCTGAAGACCCGGGCGGTGACCCAGAACCGCCGGATGGCGGCCGCCATGGGCATCCGCACGCCCTACGTCGACGCCCTGACCTTCGGGCTCGGCTCCGGCATCGCCGGCATCGCCGGCGTGGCGCTGTCGCAGATCGACAACGTCTCGCCGAATCTCGGCCAGGGCTACATCATCGACTCGTTCCTCGTGGTGGTGTTCGGTGGCGTCGGCAACCTCTGGGGGACGCTGGTGGCGGCGCTGACGCTCGGCGTCGTGAACAAGCTCGCCGAGCCGTATATCGGCGCGGTGCTGGCCAAGATCGGCCTCCTGATCTTCATCATCCTGTTCATCCAGAAGCGCCCGCGCGGCCTGTTCGCGCTCAAGGGCCGGGCGGTGGAATCGTGAGCGGGCCGGCGCGCGCGCCCTGCCATCCCCGCAGAGGGGGGAGGGCGGTGGCCCGGCATCCCCGGACCGCCCATCCTCTCAGGCTGAACGAAGCCGATCACCTGCGCGGGCAGGGGATCGGGCACGAACAGGGAAGCCCGGCATGACCCCCCGCACGCCCCTCATCGACCGCAAGGGCTGGATCTTCCTCGCCGTGCTGGCGGCGTTCTGCCTCGCCGTGCCGGTGCTGAACCTCGCCGCGCCGGAGGGCTCGGGCCTCCACGTGCCCACCTACCTCGTGTCGCTGTTCGGCAAGTACCTCGCCTACGCGCTGCTGGCGGTCAGCCTCGACCTCGTCTGGGGCTATTGCGGCATCCTCTCGCTCGGCCACGGGGCGTTCTTCGCGCTCGGCGGCTACGCGATGGGCATGTACCTGATGCGCCAGATCGGCGCCCGGGGCGTCTACGGCAACCCGGTCCTGCCCGACTTCATGGTGTTCCTGAACTACAAGGCGCTGCCCTGGTACTGGTACGGCTTCGACCACTTCGCCTTCGCAGGCCTGATGGTGCTGCTGGTGCCGGGGCTGCTCGCCTTCGTGTTCGGCTGGCTCGCCTTCCGGTCGCGGGTGACCGGCGTCTACCTGTCGATCATCACCCAGGCGCTGACCTACGCGCTGATGCTCGCCTTCTTCCGCAACGACATGGGGCTCGGCGGCAACAACGGCCTCACCGACTTCAAGGATCTTCTGGGCTTCTCCGTCCAGTCGCAGACCTTCCGCGTGGGCATCTTCGTCGCCACCGGGGTGGCGCTGGCGCTGGGCTACCTCGTCGCCCGGGTCATGACGGTCTCGGCCTACGGCAAGATCCTGATCGCCGTGCGCGACGCCGAGAGCCGGACCCGCTTCCTCGGCTACCGGCCGGAGCACTTCAAGACCCTGGCCTTCACGGTCTCGGCCATGATGGCGGGGGTCGCCGGCGCCCTCTACGTGCCGCAGGTCGGCATCATCAACCCGGGGGAATTCGCCCCCGGCAACTCCATCGAGACGGTGATCTGGGTGGCGGTGGGCGGCCGCGGCACGCTGGTGGGCGCGGCGCTCGGCGCCGTGCTGGTCAACTACGCCAAGACCGTGCTCACCGGCGTGATGCCCGACGCGTGGCTGTTCGCGCTCGGCGGCCTGTTCGTGATCGTGACCCTGTTCCTGCCCCGCGGCCTCGTCGGCACCGTCATCGAGCGGTTCGGCGGCCGGCGTGCGGCGGCCAAGCTGCCGCCGGAGCCCGAGATCGCCCCGGAACGTGTCGAACAAGGGCAGGGCGCATGAGCACCGACCTCCTCGAACGCCCGGACGCCGCCCGCGGCCCCGCCAACCGCAAGCGGGAGACGGAGGCGCTCCTCTACCTCGACGATCTACGGGTGACCTTCGACGGCTACAAGGCCCTGCGCGGCCTGTCGCTGACGCTGGCCCGGGGCGAGCTGCGGGCGATCATCGGCCCGAACGGCGCCGGCAAGACCACCATGATGGACTGCATCACCGGCAAGACCCGCCCGGACAGCGGCATCGCGCTGTTCGACGGCAGCCACGACCTCCTGAGGAGCGACGAGCCCGCGATCGCCGACCTCGGCATCGGCCGCAAGTTCCAGAAGCCCACCGTGTTCGAGAGCCACACGGTGGCCGACAACGTCCTGCTGGCCCTGAAAGGCCCCCGCGCCGCCTTCGCGTCCCTGTTCGGCTGGCGCAACCGGGTGGAGCGCGAGCGGATCGACGCCCTCCTGGAGACCGTCGGCCTCCTGGCCCATCGCGACCGCCCGGCGGCCGACCTCAGCCACGGCCAGAAGCAGTGGCTGGAGATCGGCATGCTGCTCGCGCAGGACCCGAAGCTCCTGCTGGTCGACGAGCCGGTGGCCGGCATGACCGATGCCGAGACCGCCGAGACCGCCCGCCTGCTCCGGCGGATCGCGGGCGAGCACGCCGTCCTCGTGGTGGAGCACGACATGCACTTCGTCCGGGATCTCGGCTGCCGGGTCACCTGCCTGCACGAGGGCGCGGTGCTGGCCGAGGGCTCGATCGACGCGGTCTCGGCCGACCCGCGGGTGGTCGAGGTCTATCTGGGGCGATGACCATGCTCTCCGTCGAAGACATCGACCTCTATTACGGCGCCGCCCAGGCGCTCCGCGGCGTCTCGCTGACGGCCGAGGCCGGGCGGGTCACGACGGTTCTGGGCCGCAACGGTGTCGGAAAGACCTCGCTGATGCGGGCGATCGTCGGCCAGCAGCCGGTGCGCTCCGGCGCGATCCGCCTCGACGGCCGGCCGATCCAGGGGCTTGCCCCCTACGACCGGGCCCGCGCCGGCATCGCCTTCGTGCCCCAGGGGCGGGAGATCTTCCCGCTGCTCAGCGTCAAGGAGAACCTCGAGACCGGCTTCGCGCCGCTCAAGCGCCGCGACCGCCACGTCCCGGGGGAGATCTACGACCTGTTCCCGGTGCTCAAGGACATGCTGCACCGGCGCGGCGGCGACCTCTCGGGCGGGCAGCAGCAGCAGCTCGCCATCGCCCGGGCGCTGGTGACGCGGCCGAAGCTCCTCGTGCTCGACGAGCCCACCGAGGGCATCCAGCCCTCGATCATCAAGGATATCGGCCGGGCGATCACGTACCTGCGCGGCAAGGGCGAGATGGCGATCGTGCTGGTCGAGCAGTATTTCGAGTGGGCCCGCGACCTCTGCGATTCCTACGCGGTGATGGATCGCGGGCAGGTGGTGCTGGCCGGCCCCCGGGCCGGGATGGTGGAGGCCGACGTGCTCCGGTGGATGTCGGTGTAGAACGCGCGCCGCCGCAGGGGACGCCGGTCCGGCGCGGGGGCGCGTGCCCTCGCGGCCCTCGAGGTTAATGGAGGTCCTCGAGGCGTTCTCGATCGCGTGGCGCCCGGGGCCGGCCCCCGGAACCCGGCCGGGCGCACGCCGCCCCTCGACCGGATCCGTCCCCGCCGGGGCGGGCGCCGTCTCCAGCGCGATAGGATCTTCAGGTCGTCGATGAGCGAGCCTGAGGAATATCCATGCTGTGGATTCGGTGTATTCCAATCTGGAAGCGGGAACATGAGCAGCGGAATCTGTTTACGGCCCGGCCATCGGCCAAGGTTAAACCACAATTCAGGTTCGCCATGGGGCTCGAACCCCGGGAGCGCCCATGACGATCCTCGATCCGATCACCGGCCGGTTGGTCACCATCACCGTGCCGCAGCCGCGCCCGCGCTGAGCGCCGGAGACACGGTGAGCGTCGCCTGGCCGCCGTGCCGGGCCTCCTGGGCGGGCAAGAGGCCGTCCGAGGCGCAAGGCAGGCCGGGGACGCCGGCGGCGTCGGGCTTCAACCTGGGTGGCGTGATGGTGGAACCGACCGATCGCAGGATCCCGCGCCGGCAGGGGCGCGCGCGGCGGCCTCGGGTCCCGACGGCGCCGCCGATCCTGCTGCTGGCCGGCCCCGGCGGGGAGCCGGGCCTGAGCGGCGAATCGACCGCCGCCGAGCTGATCGCCCTGGCGCGGGCGGCCCGCCAGGACGCCGCCCGCCGCACGGAGACGGGCTGACGCGCGCCGCTCGCGGGAGTCCGGCCCCCGGGCGGCGTCAGATCCGCCGCCCTTGAACGCCGGGGCCGACGCGGTCGGCGGCCGCGGAGGCGCATCCGTGCTCGAAGACGGCGGCCTGCCGGACCGGATTCAGCCGGCCCGGCCGCGCCGCCTCGGGCGATCCCGGAAGCGCCGGGAGCATGCCGATCTGCGGGGCCAGCCGAGCCCGGGCCTCCGGAGGGGCATCATGCGGATCCACGAACCGCGGGCGCGCGCCGACCATCCGGCGCACCGCCTCGCGCAGGTCGCCGTCCGGATACGGCCGGATTCGAGACGACCAGAACAGGCGCCCGCGCGGCCCCGCGCCCGGGATCGGCCCGGCCGTGCCGCTGCCCCGGCCCGCCCGGCGGCGGAGCGCGCAGAGCAAGATCGGGCGGCCAAACGGGCAGGCTCATCTCAGGAGGTCGGGTGTACGGCCGCCAAGGGCCCGAGCGGCGACACCTGTCCGCGGCCCACGCGCGAAGCCCGCAGCAGCGCGCTCTTCGTGCGGATCCTCCCCGATCAGCCGAGGCGGCCCGGCGTGATCATGGACGTGCCTCCGGCGCCGCTGTCCGCACCTGCCTCTGGACATCGCGGCCGCATCCCGGTCACGTGCGACCGAAGGAGCCGCGCGTCCGCCGGCGCGCGCGCGTCACGAACAGGCAGGCGGTCCATGCCTCCAAGGGACGAGGAAGCCGTGAGGGACGAGGAAGCCGTGAGGGCCGCGTCGGCGGCGTACGGCAACGGGACGCTGCCGGCGGGCATCCGGTCGCGCCTCCTGCCGGGGATCAACGGCCTCACCGTCCACGTGCTGGAGGCGGGGTTCGAGCCGGCCGGCCGGCCGCTCGTCGTGCTCCTGCACGGCTTCCCGGAACTGGCCTACAGCTGGCGCAAGATCATGCTGCCGCTGGCGCAGGCCGGGTTCCACGTCGCGGCCGCCGACCAGCGGGGCTACGGAAGGACGACCGGATGGGATCCGGCCTACGCGGCGAACACGCATCCCTTCGGCTTCCTCAACGTCGTCACCGATACCCTGGCGCTCGCCGCCGCCCTGGGGCACCGGCAGGTGGCCTGCGTGGTCGGCCACGATGCCGGCTCACCCGCCGCCGGCTGGTGCGGGCTCATCCGGCCGGACGTCTTCCGCTCGGTCGTGATGATGAGCGCCCCGTTCGCGGGGCCGCCGGCCCTTCCCGCAGGGGCCGGAGCCGCGCCCGCGGAGAGCGACGACGCCCTCGACGCGGCGCTGGCCGGCCTGCCGCGCCCGCGCAAGTTCTACCAGCGCTGGTACAGGACCCGGGAGGCGAACGACGACATGCTGCGCGCGCCGCAGGGTCTGCGGGACTTCCTGCGCGCCTACTACCACGCGAAGAGCGCCGACTGGCCGGACAACGCGCCCCGGCCGCTGGGATCCCGCGCGGCCGAGGAATTCGCGCAGCTTCCGACCTACTACATCATGGACCGCGACCGGGGCATGGCGGCGACGGTCGCGCCCGAGATGCCGTCCGCCGACCAGATCCGGACCTGCGCGTGGCTCACGGATCCCGAGCTGGACGTGTACGTGGCGGAATACGCGCGGACCGGCTTCCAGGGGGGGCTGCAGGGCTACCGCCGCTACACCGATGCCGCCTGCGTCGACGACCTGCGCGCCTTCGCGGGCCGCACCCTCGACGTGCCGTCGTGCTTCATCGCGGGCCGGAGCGACTGGGGCGTCTACCAGACACCGGGCGCGGTCGAGGCGATGCGCCATCAGGCCTGCACGAACATGACCGGCTTTCACCGCGTCGAGGGGGCCGGGCACTGGGTTCAGCAGGAGCGGCCCGACGAGGTGGCCGATCTCATCCGGGCGTTCCTCCGCGATACCCCGTGAGGTCCGGACGCCCGACGGCGGGGCGGCCCGCGAACCCTGGGGGGACGGGCGATGAACGCCCACCGGAGTCACGATCGGGCCGCGATCGAAATTGCCAGCCCCCGGGTCCGGGCCCATCCTGACGCGGATGACCCCGACCGTGCCCCTCTCCGCCATCCGGATCTTCGAGGCCGCCGCCCGGCGGCGCTCGTTCAAGGCCGCGGCGGGCGAGCTGAACCTGTCGCCCAGCGCCGTCAGCCACGCCATCCGCAAGATGGAGGCGATGCTCGGCGTCTCGCTGTTCGAGCGGGCCGGGCCCGGGATCGCGCCGACCCCGGCCGGGGAGGCGCTGTGCGACCATGTCGGACGCGCCTTCGCGGAGCTCAACCGCGGCTTCGACCTCGTGGCGAACCGGGGGCCGCAGCTCCTCCGGCTGCACTGCGCCCCGAGCTTCGCCGCGCAGTGGCTGGCGCCGCGGCTCGCCCGCTTCCTCAGCGCCCATCCGGGCTTCGAGGTGCGCCTGGCCGCCGGCATGGATTACGCCCGCTTCATCACCGACGAGTTCGACGCCGACATCGTCTACGGGCCGCCCCGCGGGGAGGGCCTCGTGCGCATGCCGCTGGGCCTGGAGACGGTGACGCCGCTCTGCGATCCCGCCCGGGCCGCCACGATCCGCGAACCCGCCGACCTGCGCGCGCACACGCTGATCCAGAGCGACAACAAGCAGGTGCGCTGGACCCATTGGTTCGAGCACAACCGGCTGCCGCCGCCGCCGTCCGCGGCGATCCGCTTCGACCGGAGCTTCCTGGCCCTGGCGGCCGCCGCGGACGGGCTCGGGGTCGCCCTGGAATCGACCCGCCTCGCCGAGCGGGAGGTCGCGGCCGGCCGCCTCGTCGCGCCGCTGGCCGGCCGCGCGCAGGACATCGCGTATGTCGGGCATCACTTCGTCTGCCCGGCCGACGCCCGGCGCCGCGCGCCGCTCCGGGTCTTCGCCCGCTGGCTCGCGGGGGAACTCGCGATCGACCTCAGCCCGGATCTCGCCTGACCGCTCCGAGGTGAGCGGGATTCACCTAGGCGTGCAAATTCCGCGTTTGTCGCGGGCGTCCCGCGCCGTCACATTCATCCCAACGAGACAGACGGGAGGAGACGCCGCAGGCCGCACGATCCGCAGGATCGCGGTCGCCGGCCCGCCGCACCCTCCGTCGTGACGACAGGTTCGATCCCGCGCCGTCGCGGGTCACCGGGAGGAATCCATGCTGCTGAACGATCGGGTCTGCGTGATCACCGGGGCGGCCTCCGCCCGCGGCATCGGCAAGGCCACCGCGCGGCTCTTCGCGCGCCACGGCGCCCGGGTCGCGATCCTCGACCTCGAGGCCGGGCAGGCCGAGGCCGCCGCCCGCGACCTCGGCCCCGGCCATGTCGGGCTGGCCTGCGACGTCACCGACCGGGCGGCCTGCACGGCGGCGGCCGACGAGATCGTGGCCCGCCTCGGCCGGATCGACGTGCTCGTCAACAACGCCGGCATCACCCAGCCCCTCAAGATCATGGAGATCGGGCCGGAGCATTACGACGCGGTCACGGACGTGAACCTGCGCGGCACCCTCTACATGAGCCAGGCGGTGATCCCCGCCATGCGCCAGCAGGGCTCGGGCGCGATCGTGTGCATGTCGTCGGTCTCCGCCCAGCGCGGCGGCGGCATCTTCGGCGGCCCGCACTACTCGGCCGCCAAGGCCGGTGTGCTCGGCCTGCAGAAGGCCATGGCCCGCGAACTCGGCCCCGACGGCGTGCGGGTGAACGCGGTCACCCCCGGCCTGATCCAGACGGACATCACCGGCGGCAAGCTCACCCCCGAGCTGAAGGTCGAGATCGCCAAGGGCATCCCGCTGGGGCGCCTCGGCGTCGCCGACGACGTCGCCAACGCCTGCCTGTTCCTGGCCTCCGACCTGTCCACGTACATCACCGGCGCGGTGATCGACGTGAACGGCGGCATGCTGATCCACTGAGGGGGCCGCCATGACGACGGGACTGCCGACAGGATCATCGACCGGGGCCTCGCCCGAAGCCTCGTCCGAAGCCTCGACCGAACGGCCCCGCGCCGGGTCCAACGTGCCGCTCAGCGAGCGCGCCTACCGCATCCGCCGCCACGCCCTGCGCATGGGCGAGGTCCAGGGCCAGGGCTACATCGCCCAGGCGCTCGGCATCTCCGACGTGCTGGCGGTGAGCTACTTCCACGCCCTCGCCTACCGGCCCGGGGACCCCGAATGGGAGGGTCGCGACCGCTTCCTCCTGTCGATCGGCCACTACGCGATCGCCCTCTACGCCGCGCTGATCGAGGCGGAGATCATCCCCGAGGACGAGCTGACGAGCTACGGCGGCGACGACAGCCGCCTGCCGATGTCCGGCATGGCCGCCTACACGCCCGGCATGGAGATCACCGGCGGGTCGCTGGGCCACGGGCTCGGGATCGCGGTCGGCATGGCGCTGGGGCTGAAGCGGAAGGGCTCCAAGAGCTTCATCTACAACCTGTTCTCCGACGGCGAGCTCGACGAGGGCTCGACCTGGGAGGCCGCGATGTCGGCCGGATCGTTCAAGCTCGACAATCTGATCGGCCTCGTCGACGTCAACGGCATGCAGGCCGACGGCGCCTCCACCGGGGTGCTCAACTTCGAGCCGCTGGCGCCGAAATTCGCGGCGTTCAACTGGTTCGTGCAGCGGGTCGACGGCAACGACATCGACGCGCTGGTGAAGGCCTTCGACGCCGCCCGGCACCATCCGGGGCCCGAGCCCCGGATCATCCTCTGCGACACCCGCATGGCGAAGGGCGTGCCCTTCCTCGAAGCGCGCGAGCGCAATCACTTCCTGCGGGTCGAGCCGGACGAGTGGCAGCGGGCCCTGGCGATCCTGGACGAGGGGAGGGTGAAGTGAGACGCTCCAAGTACGAGAAGCCGGCCCCGCGCGCGGGCGGCGGCGCCAAGACCTCGGCGATGATCGCCTCGCTGGCGGCGCCCGGCCAGCGCACCAAGCCCGCCCCGTTCGGCCACGCCCTGGTCGAACTGGCCGGGACGCGGCCCGACATCATCGGCCTCTCGGCGGACCTGTCGAAGTACACGGACCTGCACATCTTCGCCCAGGCCTACCCCGAGCGCTTCTACCAGATGGGGATGGCCGAGCAGCTGCTGATGAGCGCGGCCGCGGGCCTCGCGCGGGAGGGCTTCACGCCGTTCGCCACCACCTACGCGGTGTTCGCGGCCCGGCGCGCCTACGATTTCATCTGCCTCGCGATCGCGGAGGAGAACCTCAACGTCAAGATCGCCTGCGCGCTGCCCGGCCTGACCACCGGTTACGGCCCCAGCCACCAGGCGACCGAGGATCTCGCGATCTTCCGCGGGATGCCGAACCTCACGATCATCGATCCCTGCGACGCCCACGAGATCGAGCAGGTCGTCCCCGCGATGGCCGCCCACCAGGGGCCGGTCTACCTCCGGCTCCTGCGCGGGAACGTCCCGCTGGTCCTCGACGCGTACGGCTACACGTTCGAACTCGGCAAGGCCAAGACGATCCGCGACGGCCGCGACGTGCTGGTGATCTCGTCGGGCCTGATGACCATGCGCGCCCTCGAGGTCGCCGAGGCCCTGCGCGACGACCGGGTCGACGTCGCGGTCCTGCACGTACCGACGATCAAGCCCCTCGACACGGCGACGATCCTGCGCGAGGCCGGGCGCGGCGGCCGGCTCGTGGTGGTGGCCGAGAACCACAGCGTGATCGGCGGCCTCGGCGAGGCGGTGGCCGGCCTCCTGATGCGCGCGGGGGTGATGCCGGGGCGCGGCTTCCGCCAGATCGGCCTGCCGGACGAGTTCCTCGAGGCCGGCGCCCTGCCGACGCTCCACGACCGCTACGGCATCTCGGCCGCCGCGATGGCGGGGAGCATCCGGGCATGGCTCTGAGCACGGATCTGAGCCGCATCGCCTTCATCGGCCTCGGCGCCATGGGCCTGCCGATGGCGACCAACTTGGTCGCGGCGGGCTTCGACGTCCGCGGCTACGACCTGCGGCCCGAGGGCCGCGCGGCCCTCGCGACCGCGGGCGGGACCTCGATCGCGACCCCAGCGGAAGCCGCCGCCGGCGCCGACGCGCTCCTCCTGATGGTGGTGAACGCCGCGCAGGCCGAGGCCGTGCTGTTCACCGAGGGGGCCCTCGACGCCCTCGCGCCGGACGGCCTCGTGGTCCTGATGGCGACCTGCCCGCCGCAATCGGTGGTGCGATTGGCCGGGCGCGTCGCGGCGGCCGGCCGCCGCTTCGTCGACGCGCCCGTCTCGGGGGGCGTCGTCGGCGCCCGGGCCGGAACGCTCACCATCATGGCGGCCGCGCCCGCCGGGACGCTGGCGGCCCTGCGGCCCGTCCTCGACGCCCTGGGCGACCGCATCTTCCAGGTCGGCGAACGCCCAGGACAGGGCGCCACCGTCAAGGCCGTCAACCAGCTCCTGTGCGGCGTCCACATCGCGGCGGCCGCCGAGGCGCTGGCGCTCGCCGGACGCGTCGGGGTCGATCTCGACGTGGTGCTGGAGATCCTCTCGGGCTCCTCGGCGGCGAGCTGGATGCTGCGCGACCGCGGCCCCCGGATGCTGGAGGACGCGCCGACGGTCACCAGCGCGGTCGACATCTTCGTGAAGGACCTCGGCATCGTGCTGGAGGCCGGCCGCGGCGCCGGGGCGGCGCTGCCGCTGGCGGCGCTCGCCCACCAGCTCTTCGTCTCCACCTCCGGCCGCGGCGACGGCGCCGCCGACGACAGCCAGGTGGTGCGCGCCTACCGCCTGCTGAACGGCGACGACGCGCCGCCGTCCGCACGGCCGTCCGCACAGTCGTCCGCGAGGGACGCGCGCCACCGGGGCTCGACCGCCCCGGACTGAACGCGGGACCCAGGATCCACCGGCGGGCAACGGCGGGGATCGCGGGACCCGGACCACCCAGGGAGTGAAACCATGCGCGACACGCGTCTCAGCCGCCGCAGCCTGCTCGTGGGTGCGGCGGCCCTGCCGGCCTTCGGCATCCTCACCCGGCGCGGGCAGGCCGCCGAGTTCACCTACAAGCTGGCCACCGGCCAGGACCCGACCCATCCGGTCAACGTCCGGGCGCAGGAGGCCCTCGACCGCATCCGCGAGGCCACGAACGGCCGGCTGGAGATCAAGCTGTTCCCCGCCAACCAGCTCGGCTCGGACACCGACCTGCTGGCGCAGGTGCGCAACGGCAGCGTCGAGTTCTTCAACCTCGCGACCTCGATCCTGGCCACCTTCGTGCCGGCCGCGAGCCTGCCGAACACCGGCTTCGCCTTCAAGGATTACGACGCCGTCTGGGCGGCGATGGACGGAGGCCTCGGCACCTATGTCCGCTCCGAGATCGCCAGGACGCCGATCCTGACCGTCTCCAAGGTCTGGGACAACGGCTTCCGGCAGATCACCTCCTCGACCCGCGAGATCCGGACGCCGGAGGACCTGAAGGGCTTCAAGATCCGCGTCCCGCCGGCGCCGATGCTCACCTCCCTGTTCAAGGCGCTCGACGCCGGGGCGGCCCCGATCAACTTCAACGAGCTGTACTCCTCGCTCCAGACCAAGGTGGTCGAGGGCCAGGAGAACCCGCTGGCCATCACGGCCACGGCGCGGCTCTACGAGGTGCAGAGATTCTGCAGCCTGACCGGCCATGTCTGGGACGGCTACTGGATCCTCGGCAACAAGCGGGCGTGGCAGCGGCTGCCCGAGGAGCTGCGCCAGGTCGTGTCGCGGGAACTCGACCGGTCCGCGACCGACCAGCGCGCGGACGTCGCCAAGCTCAGCGTGTCCCTCCGGGACGGCCTCACCGCCAAGGGCCTCACCTTCATCGACGTCGACCGGGCGCGGTTCCGCGAGGCCCTCGGGCGGACGAGCTTCTACAGGGACTGGAAAACCAAGTACGGCGACGCGGCCTGGTCGCATCTTGAGGACGTGTCGGGCAAACTGACCTGAAGCGCTTCCCGCCGGATCGAAAAGCGGTATCGGAGAACGAAGGCGCGCCGAGACGCACCGCTGGACATACGAGACGACACATTTGGGGCTGTTCCCGCCGGCGACGGCACGGGACCGGCCCCGACGGGAGGGCGCCATGCAGATCGATATCGCGGCCGTCGAGACGACGGCAGGAATTGAGTCGTCCGGCCCGCCCCTGCGCGCCCGGACCTGGCTGCGCCGGCTGGACGACGGCCTCGGCCATCTGGTGGAGATCCCGGCGGCGCTGCTCGTGCTCGCGGAGATCGCGGTGCTGCTCGGCGGCGTCGTGAGCCGCTACGTGTTCCGCGAACCCCTCGTCTGGTCGGACGAGCTCGCCTCGATCCTGTTCCTGTGGCTCGCCATGCTGGGCGCCGTGGTCGCCTTCCGCCGCGCCGAGCACATGCGGATGACCGCCTTCGTGGCCATGAGCGGGCCGCGCCTGCGCGCCTTCCTGGAGACGGTCGCCCTGGTGGCGGGCCTGATCTTCGTGGCGCTGCTGCTGGAGCCGGCCTGGGAGTTCGCCAGCGAGGAGACCTTCGTCCAGACGCCCGCGCTGGAGCTGAACAACGCGTGGCGCGCCGCCGCCCTGCCGGTCGGGCTGGGCCTCATGCTGCTCGTCGCGGCGATCCGGCTCCTGGAGACGGCCGACTGGAAGCTGACCGCGGGGGCGCTCGTGCTCGGCGCCGCGGTCGCCGCCGGACTCGTGGCCCTCCAGCCCTGGCTGATGGACCTCGGCAACCTCAACCTGCTGCTGTTCTTCGTCCTCGGCGTCGGCGCGCTGGTCTTCTCCGGCGTGCCGATCGCCTTCGCGTTCGGCCTGTCCACCTTCGCGTACATCACGCTGACCACCCACGCGCCCGCGATGGTGGTGGTCGGGCGCATGGACGAGGGCATGAGCCACCTGATCCTGCTCGCCGTGCCGCTGTTCGTGTTCCTCGGCCTGCTCATCGAGATGACCGGCATGGCCCGCGCCATGGTCGGGTTCCTGGCGAGCCTGCTCGGCCATGTCCGTGGCGGCCTGCACTACGTGCTGGTCGGCGCGATGTACCTCGTGTCGGGCATCTCCGGGTCGAAGGCCGCCGACATGGCCGCCGTCGCCCCCGTGCTGTTCCCCGAGATGAAGGCCCGGGGCGCCAGGGAAGGCGACCTCGTGGCGCTGCTCGCCACCACCGGCGCGCAGACCGAGACGATCCCGCCCTCCATCGTGCTGATCACCATCGGCTCGGTCACCGGCGTGTCGATCACGGCCCTGTTCACCGGCGGCCTGCTGCCCGGCCTCGTGCTCGCCGCGACCCTCTGCGCGCTGGTCTGGTGGCGCTACCGCGGCGAGGACCTCAGCCACGTCGCCCGGCCGTCCGGACGCATCATCGGCCGCGCCTTCCTGGTGGCGATCCCGGCGCTGGCCCTGCCGTTCGTGATCCGCTTCGCCGTGGTCGAGGGCATCGCCACCGCCACCGAGGTGTCCACCATCGGCATCGTCTACGCGGCGCTGGCGGGACTGCTGATCTACCGGCAGTTCGACTGGCGGCGGCTCTACCCGATGCTGGTGACCACCGCCACGCTGTCGGGGGCGATCCTGCTGATCATCGGCGCGGCCACCGGAATGGCCTGGGCGCTGACCCAGTCGGGCTTCTCGCAGACGCTGGCCGAGGTGATGAAGAGCCTGCCGGGCGGCGCGCTCGGCTTCCTGTTCGTCTCGGCCCTCGCCTTCATCGTCCTGGGCTCGGTGCTGGAGGGCATCCCGGCGATCGTGCTGTTCGGCCCGCTGCTGTTCCCGATCGCCCGGGCGGTCGGGGTGCACGAGGTCCACTACGCCATGGTGGTGATCCTCGCGATGGGCATCGGCCTGTTCGCCCCGCCCTTCGGCGTCGGCTACTACGCGGCCTGCGCCATCAGCCGGATCCACCCCGATGCCGGGATGCGCCCGATCGTCGGCTACATCGTGGCCCTGCTGGTCGGGCTCCTCGTCATCATCCTCGTCCCCTGGTTCTCGATCGGCTTCCTCTGAGGCCGATCGATCGGGACGGGCGTGCCGGGCGCGGTCAGATCATGCCGGCGCCGCCGGTGCGGACGATCCGGTCGCGCTGCTCGGCGTAGCGCCCGGCGGCGGCGCGGCGCACGGCGACGCCGAGGCGGCCGGCGATCTGCGCGAGGAGCGGCGCGGCGCTGTCGGAGCGGAAGCCGACGAGGTTCGCGAGGGTGGTCATGGAGCCCGATCCCGGTCATGCCCGGGCGCGTCGCCCGGCTTGCTGCAGCGCAATATGATCCTGCCGGCCCCGACGCGTGAGGGGTTTCGCGCGTGGGCTGTCATGCAGCGACGTCATGAGGCGGGTCGGGTACCGCAACCGGTTTGTGCCCCACGCCGGGATTGGGGCCGTCGCCGCGGGTGCGGCGCAGCAAACGCGGTGCGTGCGGTGCGGCGGGTGCGATGCGCCCGAGCGGCCACCCGGTTTCCGGGCAGCGGGCCGGCGGCGGCCTCCGGGCGGGCACCGCGACGCGATCCGGCCGGCGCCCCACGCCGTGCCGGCGCGCCCCGGTCACCGCGCTCGCGACGACGGGATGGCGTCGGGCCGAAGCCTTAGCCGCGCGGCGTCGAGGCCGGGTTCTCGAGGGGTAGGTCGCCCCGCGCCTCGAGGCCCTCGCGGATCGCGCGCTTCGTCACCTTGCCGTAGCCGGATTTCGGCAGGGCCTCCCAGAAGAACACCCGCCGGGGCAGCTTGTAGCGGGCGATCGCGGCCGACAGCCACGCGATCAGCTCGCCCTCCGCCACCGGCGCCCCGGGCCGCGCGACGCAGACCGCCACACCGACCTCGCCCCAGGCCGGGTCCGGCACGCCGAGGATCGCGGCCTCCGAGATCGCCGGATGCGTCAGGAGCTTCTCCTCGATCTCGCGCGGGTACACGTTCGAGCCGCCGGAGATGTACATGTCGGAGGCGCGGCCGGTGATGAACAGGAAGCCTTCCGCGTCGCAATGGCCGAGGTCGCCGGTCCGGAACCAGCCGTCGCGGAACGCCGCCGCGTTGGCCTCCGGGTTGTCGTAGTAGCCGGCGAACACCGCCGGGCCGCAGACGCAGATCTCGCCGGTCTCGCCCGGCGGGAGCGCACGCCCCGCCGCGTCCTGGATCTGGACCTGCATGCCGGTGCGCTCGATCCCGCAGGTGCCGACCTTGACGTCGGGCCCGTCCTCGGCCGCGTGCAGGCGGGGCGGCAGCACGGTGATGTTGCCGGTCACCTCGCCGAGCCCGAAATACTGCACCAGCACCGGGCCCAGGACCCGCAGCGCGTGCTGCTGATCCGCCCGGTACATCGGGGCGCCCGCGTAGATCACGTGCCGCAGGCTGGAATGGTCGTGGGCCGCGACCGCCGGATGCTCGGTCAGCAGCTTCACGATGGTGGGCACGGTGAACAGGTTGGTGATGCGCCAGCGTTCCACGAGCGCCCAGACCTCCTCGGGGTCCAGGCGGGCGCCGCCGGTCAGCACCGTCTTCGTGCCGGCCGCGACCTGGGCCAACTGGTGGATGCCGGCGCCGTGCGAGAGCGGCGCGACGACGAGGGACGCGTCGGCCTCGGTGGTGCCCGGCATCAGGTCGCAGAGGTGGTTGGTGACCACGAAGGCCATCTGGCCGTGGGTGAGGACCGCCGCCTTCGGGCGCCCGGTCGTGCCCGAGGTGAAGAAGAACCAGCACGGATCGTCGTGCTCCACGTCGGCGGTGGGCGCGGCCTCGCCCAGGTGCTCCGCGACGAGGCCGTCGTAATCCGTCCCGAAGGCCCGGCCGCCGATCTCGACGACGAGGCCGAGGTCCGGGCAGGACGCCCGCACGGCGGCGGCGTGGTCCGGAAAGCCGGCGTCGCAGATCAGCGCGGAGGCGCCGCTGGCGCGCGCGAGGTAGGACACTTCCGCGGGCGTCTGCCGGAAGTTCGTCGGCACCCAGACGGCGCCGATCCGGAAGCAGGCGAACATCGACTCGAACAGCGGGTTGCCGTTGCGCGCCTGGACCAGCACGCGGTCGCCCTTGGCGATGCCGCGGGCGGCGAGCGCCGCCGCCGCGGCGTCGACCCGGGCGTCGAGTTCCGCCCAGGTCCAGGACCGCGCCCCCCAGGCGAGGCCCACCGCGTCCGGGAAGCGGCGCGCGGACCGGCGCAGGAAGTGGGCGAGGTTCATGACCCGCCGGGAGCACGGCGCGACGCCGCCGCGCGGCGCGACGCTGCCGCGCGGCGGCGTCGCGGTCCCCATCAGGTGAGCTTCCCGCAGGCCTTCTCCAGCAGCGACCAGCCCTCGTCGCCGTACCGGCCCTTCCACTCGGCGTAGAAGCCGGCCTTGCGCAGCTTCTCGCGGAAGGGTTCGGGGTCGGGCTTGTTGAAGACCATGCCGTTCTTCGAGAGGTCCGCCTGCAGGTTGGCGTTGAGCTGGGCGACGTCCGCGCGCTCCTTCAGCCCGGCGGCGTCGATGTGTCGGGCCACCATCGTGCGCAGGTCCGGCGGAAGGCGCTCCCAGGCGCGCCGGTTCGCCAGGAACCAGTAGCCGTCCCACATGTGGTTGGTGAGCGAGCAGTATTTCTGCACCTCGTAGAACTTGGTCGTGGAGATCACCGCCAGCGGGTTCTCCTGGCCCTCGACGATCTTGGTCTGCAGGGCCGAGTAGGTCTCGTTCAGGTTGATCGAGGCGGGGGCGGCGTCGAACGCCTTGAACATCGAGGTCCAGAGCGGCGAGACCGGGACGCGGATCCGGAAGCCCTTGAAGTCGTCGGGCGTGGCGATCGGCCGGGTCGACGAGGTGGTCTGGCGGTAGCCGTTGTCCCAGATCTTCTCCATGGCGACGAGGCCGGCCTTGGCGATCTGCTGCCGGACCCAGGCGCCGAGCTCGCCGTCCATGGCCGGCCAGACGGCCTCGTAGTTCGGGAAGGCGTAGCCGATGCCGTTGATCGACGCGTTCGGCACCAGCGTCGAGAGGATCAGCGGCGACATCGTGAAGAACTCGACGCTGCCCGAGCGGAGCTGGCTCAACGTGTCGGTGTCGGAGCCGAGCTGGCTCGTCGGGAAGATCTTGAGGTCGAACCGGCCGCCGCTCTCCGTGCGCAGGGCCTCGGCCATCTCGCGGGCGCGGATGTTCATCGGGTGCGTGTCGGGCAGGTTGTTGGCGTACTTGTAGGTGAAGTCCGCCCGTTGCGCCCGGGCCACGTGCGGCGCCGCCACGGTGCCGGCGAGGAGCGCCGTCGAGCCGGTCGCCAGGAATCGCCGGCGGGACAGGGCATAGCGGGACAGAAGCATGGCGGCCTTTCCTGAGCGGGCACGACAGGCCCGACGTTTCCTCCGGTCCGCGTCGTTCGTGCGCGGACTCGATCTGCAGGGTACGGCCTCTAGCCGCTGGCCACGCGCAGTCAACGGGGCGCCGGGGGCGGCCCTATCGGATCGGGGGACTTTCGTAACGGGTGCCGCGCCCAAGCCCCGGCCGCGCCCCCGTGACCGGCCGGGAGGGTCCGGCGCCCGGAGGCGCCGGGCCGTCCTCCCCGCCCGGCCCGGTCAGGCGGCGGCCTTCCGGGGCGCCCCCGAGAGGGCGTCGATCAGCTCGGCCTTGACGGCCTCGGCCCGGGCATTGGGAATCTGGCAGGTCCCGGCCGCCCGGTGACCGCCGCCGCCGTAGCCGAGGCAGAGGGCGCCGACATCGACCTGCGAGCCGCGATCCAGGATCGACTTGCCGATGGCGAAGACGGTGTTCTGCTGCTTCAGGCCCCACATGACGTGGGCCGAGACGTCGCAGTCGGGAAACAGGGCGTAAACCGCGAAGCGGTTTCCGGCGTAGATGACCGCCTCGTCGCGCAGGTCGATCAGGGCCAGCTTGCCGTGCACCGACGTGCAGCGGCGGAGCTGCGCCGCGAAGGGCTCCCGGTGGGCCTCGTAGAGCTCGACGCGCTCCCGGACGTCCGGAAGGGCCAGGACCTCCGCGATGCCGTGGTCGCGGCACTGCTCGATGAGCTGCATCATCAGCTCGTAGTTCGAGATCCGGAAGTCGCGGAACCGGCCGAGCCCCGTGCGCGAATCCATGAGGAAGTTCAGCAGCACCCATCCCTGCGGGTCGAGGATCTCCGCGCGGGTGAACTGCGCGGCGTCGGCCTTGTCGACCGCCGCCATGAGTTCGTCGCTGACCCGCGGGAAGGAGGCGGCGCCGAAATGCCGATAGACGACCCGGGCCGCCGAGGGCGCCGTCGGGTCGATGATGTGGTTCGGCAGGTCCCGCCCGGCATTGCGCGTCGTCTCGCTCGAATGGTGGTCGAAGGCGAGGTGGCAGCCCGCCACGTAGGGCAGGTTGGTGATGATGTCGCGGTCCGTGACGGGCACGAGGCCGTCCTGCATGTCCTTGGGATGGACGAACTTGATGTCGTCGATCAGGTCGAGTTCGCGCAGCAGCATGCCGCAGACGAGACCGTCGAAGTCGCTGCGTGTCACCAGACGGAATTTCTGCTTCGGCATCACGGGTCCCTGCTCAAACGGATGCGGGACTGTCCCAGCGCAGGCTGAAGGTCCGGTTACGGCCGCCCGATCCGTCGCGGGCGTGGTTTACAGTCGATGTCGCGGCCGGCCGGATCGGACCGCGCGGGGAGGATCCGTCGTCCTCCCCGCGCGGCGACAGCCTCTCCGCGCCAGCCGCGGTCCGGCCTCAGAGCCGTCCGGGCACCGCCTCGCGCAGGACCCGCTCGGCGGCGGCGTCCTCGATCTTGTTGATCAGCCGGCTCGCCTCGTGCTCGTCGCGCAGGGTCTTGGCCAGCGTGAAGGTCGTGCCGGTCAGGAAGATCGCCGCCATGGCGAGGTAGCCCTTGATCCAGATGTCGGCGGGCAGGAAGAAGATTCCCATCGCCAGCATGGCGGCGGCGGCGGCGAAGCTGACCAGCGTGAAGGTCTTCCAGGCGGCGGTATGGGGCATCTGCGGTACCATCTCGTGGGCTCCTCGCGTGCAGGCGGGTGTGAAGGCGGGCGATGAGGGCGGGTGAGGGCGGGGCGGTCAGGCCTGCGCCCTGAGGCGGTCGAGGACCGCCCGGGGGTCCGTGCGGCGGCGGCCGTAGCCGGCCGCGTCGAGGTCGGCCTCGACCCCGGCGGCCGCGGCGGCCTCCAGCTCCGCCAGGGCGTCGGCGACGTCCGCCTCCGCGGCCTGGCGCTCGCGCAGGCGCGCCAGCGTGCGTTCGGCCTCCGCGAATGCTCCGGCCGACAGGGTCGTGACCCGGCGGCCCTCCAGCCCGGCCCGCCGCAGCGCCTCGGTGGTGCGGGCGGTCTGGAGCCCGCGGTCGAGGTCCCGCAGCCGCTCGGTGCCCTGCGCCACGAGGCGCTTGAGCCGCTCGGTCTCGGCGGCGAAGCGGCCCGCGGCCTCCCGCCGGTCGGCCCGCTCGTCCTCCAGGGCCGCGATCAGGCTCGCCGCCTCGGTCCCGAGATCGTCGCGCCCGTCCCTGAGGGCCCGTCGGGCCCCGTCCGACAGGGTGTCGACGCGGGCGGTGATCGCGTCGAGCGCCCGGGCCTCCGCGGCATGGTAGGCGAGCGCCACGGCGAGTTCCCGGCGCGCGGTGGCGAGCGCCCCCGCGGCGTCGCGGATCTGCTGGCGCAGGATCGTCACGGCGTTCGCGTCGTGGATCGCCTGGGCGTTGTCGGCGATCGCGCCCCGCATCAGGATGGAGAGGGTTCGCATCACGGCTCACCTCGCGGAAGGGCGCTCCGGACCCGGTCCGGATTTTGTTGAACGCCGTTCATGAAACAACTAATCATGGGCTGGTCCCATCCGCAAGGCTTAAAATGAACGGCGTTCAGAAAAAAGTGCGCGGCCGGCCGCGCAAGGGGCAGACCGACCGCGCCGCGGATCGGCGGGCTCTGATCGACGCGGCGGTGACGATCCTGAACGCGGGCGGCGCGGGGGCGCTGACGGCCCGCGCCGTCGCGGAGCGGGCGGGCACCGCGGTCGGCTCGGTCTACACGCAGTTCGACAGCCTGGAGCTGCTGCGGCTGGAGGCCAGCGCGGTCACCATGCACCGCCTGCGGGATGCCCTGGCGGCGGCGCTGGCCGCCTGCCCGGCGGTCGGGACGGCGGACCGGCTCCTGTGCCTGGCCGACGCGTATCTCGCCTTCGCGGCCGCGAACCACCCGGCCTGGGCGGCGATCTTCGAGCGGCGCACGGTGGCGGCGCCCGACGCGGTGCAGGCGGACATCGCGGTCCTGTTCGGGATCCTGGAGGATGTGCTGCGCGACGGCGGCCGGCTCGCCGAGGCGGAGATCCCCGTCATGGCCCGGGCGCTGTGGTCCAGCGTCCACGGCATGGCCTATCTGGCCGATCTCGGCAGCCTCGGGCCCCTCGGCGTGGACGACGTGCGCCCGATGATCGACGCCCTGGTGCGCGCCGCGGTGCGAGGCTTCCCGGGCGGGGAGGGGCCGGGGGCGCATCAAGGGGGTCGGTGAGGCCGGCGGTCCACACGTCCCGTCCGGAGCAGGGAGCGCGGGGCGTTCCCCGAGCAGGCCCCGAGCGCGCGATGTCGGCCCGGAGCCAGGGCGCGGGGCGCGCCCGGCGCGCCGCCGCGTGAGATTTCCTGACACGACGCGTGAGACATCGGGAATTGTCCGGCTCGAACCCCGGGACTAGGGTCGGCCGGCTGCGGAAGGTATGCGCGGGGTACGGCGTGGGCGACGCGATCATCCGGACCGGCCAGTGCCATTGCGGCGCCGTGCGCTTCGCGGTCACGCTCAGCGACGGCTTCGACTCGATCCGCCGCTGCACCTGCTCCTTCTGCCGGATGCGTGGCGCCGTCGTCGGCATGGCCGAGATGGGCGGGATCACGATCCTGCAGGGCGCGGAGACGCTGACGCGCTACCGCTTCCACACCCGGTCGGCGGAGCACTTCTTCTGCGCCCGCTGCGGGATCTACACGCATCATCAGCGCCGCTCGGACCGGAACCTGTACGCCGTCAACGTGGCGTGCCTCGACGGGGTAAGCCCCTTCGACTTCCCCGAGGTGCCGGTCGTGGACGGGGTCAACCACACGAGCGACACCGGCCGGCCGGCCCGGCGCGCCGGCACGCTCCGCTTCATCCGCGCGGGACAGGACCCGCTCCGGCCGCCTTCACGGCCGCCAGGACCGCCTTGACCGCCTTGACCGCCTTGACCGTCTTGACCGCCGGATCGAGCGCCTCCGAGCCGTGCGCGAGGCCGCGCGGCCGTCAGCACCCGGTCCGAGGCCGCGCCGGCGCCCCGCGCACGATCTCGGGGATCG
>Ga0160429_1000630_pt1 | contig 26626 bp, 32 predicted proteins | sample SolpanmetagenomR_FD_108199 | JGI IMG/M metagenome (GOLD analysis project Ga0160429, IMG submission 108199) | Solar panel surface microbial communities from Lawrence Berkeley National Laboratory, California, USA - R | ecosystem: Engineered > Built environment > Solar panel > Unclassified ... | reverse complement strand
GTCTATACCTAGTAGCTCACAAGCTTTGGCCAATGAAGGCTCTTCTGCTGATAGTGATGCTTCTGTACGCGATGCGGTAATCTTGATATTGCCTAGATGCAACAGCGCTGCCAGCAGCCTGAAGATCTGATGTTGTTTGTCTACGTTCACTCCAATAGTCAATAGAGACTTCCTGAGTGCTTCAAATTCTTCCTTGTCGTCTACGCCTTCAATTACAGGCGCATTACCCTGGTTCAAGTAGTCGATATGTTCTACTGGCACAAGACCTAGCTCTTCTCTTTCTGCATCAGTGGCTCCTGCAAGCAATTGGTAGAAGACGTGATAATTCCGCTCCTTGAGTGGTTGGAATACAAGTCTGGATCGTTCAAGAAGATATGTCCTAATCCTTGCGCCAACGATATCCGTCTTCTTGTCAAACATAATCTCAATGTACTTCCCGAAACGAGACGAGTTGTCATTGCGTGTCGTTTTGGCGTTACCGAACGCCTCCATAATAGGGTTAGTAGCCAGAATCTGCTGCTCAGTATCGCTCATGTCGTTCCCTCGTGATCGAGAACCAGGCTGATCTGGAGATTCGCGTGTTGCAAAGTATCGCATGATATATTTGGCACTAACAGTCTTTCCAGCACCAGATTCTCCAGAGACGACAATGGTCTGATTCTTGTTGTCACGTAGCATGTCACTGTTTCTATGTTAGCAGTAGTCTTCACTACAGGCCTACATGAAGTGTCTCTTCTTACGAAAATGCCTCCTCGGCAATGGCGAATAAATGCGGTGCTTGTGTTGACCGCTGCTTTCCAGCATATACTTGTATCATACCAGGCACATATAATGAGTCGACTCGAGCAAATGGATTCGTGGCAATGAGGACAATGCCAGAGTATGTGTAAATCTCTTTCTGCGCGTATCGAAGTTTGATAGCTTGTAATACTGTTCAATCTGGTGTCAATACTTGCTCCAAGTTCTCATTCCGGCCAGACATACCAGCAGGTTCATTGAGATGTGAAAGATTCGTTAGATCGTCGCTGGCTTCCAGCACTGTAGGGTTCATGAGAGGAGGTAGAGTAGCGTCATTGTCGTCTTGTATCGCAGCGAGTGTCGTCTCGACTGTTTTGCCCTGAGTTCACTTAGCCTCTGGAAACACTGCATCCCATCTTTCTTCCGACGACCTACCTCTCCATTGGCCAGTCTGAACAGCAATGTCACTTTCTCGCCCGCCACTGTCTTCTCCTCCACTTCGGATGCAATCCATCCCTCATCTACATCCGGCTGCCACGCCCGCGTGCCAATCTCATATCGATGCGCCATGGTGTCTCGCGCTGTATTGTGCTATTGTATCTCCAGAAATAGAAAATCCTAAACTCCTCGCTAAAAGAATGACAAGGTTAGTAAGTATGACGTGGGCGCGGGGGTCATAATCGTGTGTCGGCCATAGAAAGGACAATGTTGTAGAAGAGAGGAGTTGTTGGTGGGCAAGGGTTTCGATGTTGTTGTAGGGCTAAGACTGAATCTCTCCTTTATGCGCGTGAGTATGCAGGGTCAAACATGGGATGGACGAGTCTGCAAAAGCTTCTTTGACTTTCAGAAGAACACATTTATGTATTTATCGAAAATAAAATAGTATACTTATTCGGCCATGCCAGCTAGGCCCCATCTGTGACACTCGATACACATTGGAAGTGGTTTAACTTCTTCTCTCTTGATATGTCAAAATCGATTACAAAAGTCTATTTGTAGAAAGCGCGTTCCGTTCGTGTTGAGGTTCCAGACTTTTTCCCTGTCAAAGAACAATACACCTCGAGACCTGGTACCTCGTGCAGTGTTCTTAAATTGAGCACAGCTGAGGAGGGTGGCAGAACTGAAGTTGTTTCCAGCAATTCAGAATATAGGCAATACCGCAGGAGAGACTCGTAGGATATCCAAATACTCGATTTGAGGGGTATAATCAGTCTAGTCTGAGCGGAGCGCCATAGTCTACTTTTGTATACTCTTCTGTCCATCGCCAAACGCCTTGTAGTAGTAATACTTCAAACGCAATGCAAGCCACAGATCAGTACAGCAATCTTGTACGAATTCTTGACTCCAAAGCCTCAAGAGAATCGTGGATATCCTTCTTTTGCGCCTGATCTACATCGCTGATATCAGCCATCAGGTAAGCCACCTCGCCACGACTGTCCGTCATCTGCTTGTCGACGTTGTGCTGCGACAGTATGCCGTTGACACGTCCCAAGACACCAGGGATGTTCTTGTGGATATAGATGACACGAACGTGATTTGGCTCGTCCAAGGTAATATTTCGTAGGTTGACTTCAGGCATGTTGACTGCGCCGACTGTGCTGCCTTCAGATACGTAGTTCTTGAGGGCTTCTGCAACTTCGATACCAATGGCTGCTTGAGCTTCCTCGGTGCTGCCACCAATGTGGGGCGTGAGGATGACATTCTTCAAGCTACACAGGTCTTCACCCCAGCTGTTGAGATCTTTATTGAAGTAGTCGCCATTGCCTCCAGGCTCATTTGGGTAGACATCTATAGCTGCACCAGCAATTTTGCCGGACCTCGAGGCATTGATCAGGGCTTGAATGTCCACCACACTGCCTCTGCTGTTGTTAAGGAGATAGCTCCCATTCTTCATGTGTGCAAACTCCTTCTCACCAATCAAGTTCTTTGTTTCCGGTAGCTCTGGTACGTGTAAAGAGACAAAGTCGGCTCTCTCTAGCAGAGCGTTTAGAGTCGGCACTTGTCTTGCAATGCCCATTCCCATCAAGTTGACAACATCGTAGTAGATGACAGACATGCCCATAGCCTCTGCCAGGACTGACAATTGACTGCCAATGTGGCCGTAGCCAACAATACCTAGTGTCTTGCCTCTTACTTCCCAACAACCATTGCTGACTTTGTTCCATCTGCCTTGATGCATCTCCATTGAGCGGTCGCCCAACTGTCTTGCTAGGGCGACGATCTCAGAAATGACCAATTCTGCCACACTTCGAGAATTGCTGAAAGGTGAGTTGAACACGGCGATACCCATTTTGGCTGCGGCGTTCAGGTCGACCTGATTCGTACCGATACAGAAGCATCCAATGGCAATGAGATTCTGAGCGTGCGACAGGACCTCTTCTGTGAGAAGCGTCTTGGACCTGATACCAATGACATTTGCAGTCCTGTTTGTTGTCAGTCCTGGTTGTTGGCTCCTGAACTGAATGACCAAGGCTTACTTGATCTTCTCAATGAGCTCAGCTTTCGGTAAAGAGCTCTTGTATGCCTCGACTTGGTAACCTTGGCCTTTAAGAATGTCCTGACCAGTCTGGTTTATGTTCTCGAGAAGTAAGATCTTCACATCGTTCGCGACATATGGCTGCAGAGCCCGTGGCATAGAGGAGGAATACGTCCGTCGGCGGAATGGATTGTTGTACTTGTTCTGATACGACTTGGATTGCTCTGGAGAGACTGAGAGACTGATGCTATTGCTGAATTGCTCAGCAATTTTGGTGGCCGCGCCAGGAATATCCATGATTGCGGATAGTCGAATTGAAATGATAGAGTTACTGTGTGCAGACGAGGCAAATGCTGGACCTAATGGTTAGTTGCGACTTGATATTGCTGTCGAGGTTGAGCTCGTAATACTGAGTCTAATACCGTCACTCGCTTTGCAAAATATAAGTGGGCCAAGCGATGTCGGGCCAGTGCCAAGCTAGACTATGTACACGCGTGAAGGTGAGGCAGCTTGCATGCAAAACATCAGGTACCTTATGCATCCCACCTGTCTTGCACACGCAGAACGATCAATTGGTAAAAGAAGGAGAGAGAGAGAGGTCCACAGGACAGATACGAGGAAAAGATCATGTGCGCAAACACAGAATGCGAAGTGGTAGTGTTCTCTCTGCTCACAAGCATATGCTGTACACATATCTTGTGACCAACCGCCTCGAGCGCGTCGGTTCTAGCTATGCAGCGGCATGATATGAAAGGTCATGACACGATAAAAATCCTAGTAGGGACGGTGGTGGTAGTAGTTGCACAAGCTGAGGAAGGTATCAAGGTTATATGCTAGCCGTGCTTGGCAGTCGAAGAGGTGTCACAAAGTAGCTTGTAGCCAAGCCCAGTCCACATGACCTTCATTGTAGTATTCCTTTCGTCCTTTCGTTTTGTCCAAGGACTAGAAGACGAAGGGATGCCCAACCTACTCTCCAGGTTCCGTACAGGACGCGCTCAACACAACGCAGCCACCATCGCTCAATATGTTCAGACGCCAGCTCCAAGCCGGAACTTTGATTCCAGATGGCTCCATCCAGCATCCGCATACCCTGGCAGTTGCAGCTTGGTTCGACCAACCTGAAGTGTTTCGCCTTCTATTCGACCACGGTGCCAAATCAGAGGGGGTGACCAGTATGTGCGCTGCCCGCAGAAGCGCTGCATGTCTGAAGATCTTGTACGAGAAACATCCGCTCGGTATCGATGTCGTGACGAAAGGCAATGTGTGACTCTACAACATGCTGCTATCGTTGGAAACGTTGAAGCAATGAAGCTCATCTTGGACTGGGTGCCTCATATTACCATGATCGCCAGCACAGATATTGGTGACGCTGCTCCAATCCACCAAGCGGTACTGTTTGGCCACATGGAGGCGACGAAGCTGCTTTTGGAGCGAGAACCACTGTGTCTTTTTTTATCGAATGGCTATGGACAGTCGATTCTTCACCTGGCGGCACAAGAAGGCCACACGGCGTTATTGCAGATGCTCCTCCGCGACTATGTACCGGTAGCGACTCAACTACATAACCTCGATCGTGAAACCTATCGGGCGAGCCTCAGAGCGAGATTGCCGAAGTTCGCTGCGGCCATCCCGAACTATGAGTACTGGCTAAAACAGTACTATGAGGTTCAATATATCGATATTCCAGACAATCATCAGTGGACTGCGGCACACCTTGCAGCTCACAATGGCCGCGTCGACATCCTGAACCTCCTTAGGCACCACGGAAGTGACTCGTCGCTGCGAAACGTGGATGGGTACACAGCTCACGAATTACTTCATCGAGAACATGAGACTTCAACGAGAACACCTATGCACAATGGTACAATACTCTGGGAACGGCAGGTGATAGAGTCAAACAGTGTACGATTTGGCCACTCTTTCGGAGTTGGTTGACTGAGAAGTCTGACGTTCTTGTGAAGACATTATATACAAGCTAAGCGTTCTTGCTCACTTCCATCTGCTTACTGTTGTGTTGAATTGACATCACGTCGCCAAAGAACATTGTGGAGATAATGAGGTCGACGATGTCAGGTATGCTTGAGACAAAATAGAGATAAAGGTCAAACTTTTCATGTACAATTGTTACAGTTGTTATTGCTTGTTTCTTTACACACTTCGCTTTCTCATGATGCATGATCATAAATCTTCACCGGTGTCCTCGATGCCTCCGTCGTAAACACTCCACCGTAATCCATTCCCCATTTCCAGGTACCGTCAACTGATAAAGATATCTGTTGGTCCACCCAATTCATGATGGAGGCGACATGCCTCCTCACAACCTGCGAACACCTACTGTGTCTTGACACTCTCGGCCTGGGCACGAAGTCCAGCAGATGCGGACTGGTCGCGGCGGAAGACAGGCTCGAGGACAGGCTTCATGAACGATCTGAAGACAACCTGGGCGCCGTTGAATTGAGGAAGTGCCATCCAGAGGATTAGGATGAACTTGAAGACGTAGTAGAAGGCTATCGAGTGTCAGTAAGGCTTCCAAATAAAGCTTGTAGAAGAACCCAAAACATACGGAACCAGTAAACAGCGTTCACCATTGATTCGATGACAGTCAGGAAAGCATAGACGATCCAGTAAGTCAACCATTGGGTGTCGTCAGTCTTGCTGGCGCTGAATAGTGCATCCAACGAATAATAGGCAGGGATGGCGAAACCGGCAGAGTTGACGAGGAAGTGGCCAGCGACGTTGAAGAAGATGAGGGCGAAGTAGAGAGCGCCTAATCCAAGTACGGCGTATACCTTTGGCACACCAGACTGGCGCTCGAGGTCATTGAGGAGGCCATACTTCGAGAGCTGTAGGCAGTTAAATTAGTAGCTGCAGACTCCATGATGGTGTAGCTATCTTGAGCAGGTTTGGAAATGCGCACCTCCTTATCGAGCGATGAGATGTGGTGTTGAGCTTGATCTTGAATAGACATTGTGCGTTAAATGGTGTGGTGTACTGCGGACGAGTTGAGTGATTCGAGACGAAGCGCTGAACACGGTTCGAGGGATGGATTGAAGGATCAAGGTTGTGTAGCGAAAAGATGAAGATGAAGCTGACGAGAAGGATGTTGGGCGTGCCGCAAATTGCTACCCTACTCCAATGACGTTTTGTTGCCGAAGATAATGCGAACCTGTCATAGCAACTACACCACGCTGCACCCGCACTAAGAGACACACTTAGCACATTGATAAATTCGATTTATCTACATAGAAGGTAGTCTGCGCGACAGATTGTCCAGATATAATGAAATGCGTCTCATATGTAGTTATTAGACCAAGTTCATAGTCACGCATCAATGCAGAGAGTTCGTCACAGTTCTTGGAAGAGTGGAGACATTCGATTTCGGCGGATAAACAAATGCCTGCAGCATCAACAACATTACGCTGTGCCTCACCATAGTCTCAGACATACACCAACAACATCGCCCATCTGGTATCATTCTTCCATAACACGACAACCCTCTACCATCTGCTACCGTGTCTGCGCTCATGCGAACTGCTTGAGACGTCATTTCGCCTTCCTCCCAACGTGCCACAAAAGAAGTTCGCGCGACACCAATCTGGCGCCTCGATAAACACCTCGACCTGTTGTCTTTCCAGACACCTCAAGCCTCTCTCATAGACACCGATCACCTCATCGCTATCAACACTGTATAGTCATTAATCCATAATCCATAGCGCGCTTATAGCAGGTTTGTTGCTGCCTTCCACAATCAACGCTCATCCAATAGTGTTTTTCTGACATGCACTTTTGTCAACCACAGCTTTCGTGCGATTCACCTATGCTACCAAGTAATACTATAATACTGTTCACTTAAATGCAGAACAGAAGAGTCCGACCTCAATCGAGGAATGGCCATCTCGAAGACCTACGCCGCACATCTGGAGAATCTACAGCAAGTCGCGAATCCTCCTTGGCGCCTGGCTCACAATACGAGGCTGATCCTCGAGCTACGCTAAGCCGACCACCGTCCCAATTATCGCAAGCACATTATGCCACTCAATCGTTTGGTCCAGCAACTTTTGGTCCTGTTGAAGGACCAATAGGTATGCAAACTCAATTTCATTATGCCCAGCCAGTCAACACAGATCCAATGATGGCCTACCATCACCACTACGCACAAGTTGTAGCACCTGACCAGAACAATGGATACTACACACAACAAATGAATCCTTATCCTGGTGGACATGCTTTTGGCCCACTGGCAAACATGTCACGAGCCGGCACACCTCAATTGCCGTCTGGACCAGAAGAGAAGAAGGACAAGAAGAATGCCACGACGACAGCAGCGAATGAGAAAGAGTTGAGAGAGTTACTTGATAAGAACGAAACAAAGTCGTTGGACGACATTGCAAGAGATGTAAGACAGGCTGAGCGCACACAAAAATCCGAGAGGGCGAAGCAACTCTTTGCAATGCGATGGTAGGTCTATCAAGCCTTTTCAACATCGAGATCGGACTAACGTGTCCAAGGCTGCGGGAATATTGCAAAACTGACACTGATTCCGTCCCTCGTAATCGTGTGTACACCCATTACGCGCAACGATGTGGTACTGACCGAGTCGACACTCTCAATCCTGCTTCTTTCGGCAAGCTCGTCCGCATCATATTTCCTGGCATTCAGACTCGTCGTTTGGGTGTACGCGGCGAGTCAAAATACCACTATGTGAACCTGAAACTTCTTGATGACCCTCAAGCGACTGTTGGTCGATCTCTATCCAGCTATCCCCCCTCTGCCAGTCTGCGTGAGCGAGTAGGATCGTTTGATGTCGATCCTGATTATAGGTATGCTTATCTCATGAGAAATAACTTTCATCTACTAATCTAGTCCATAGCACAATTTCCAGAATGCCTGCAGACACCGCAACCTTCCCATCGCAAGAACAAGTCCTTGATACTCAACCCTCACTCATTACAGCTCATCCACCAGTATCTCGTGGTATGCTATTTGCTCATCCTACACAACCTGGTTTCCAGCAACCACTAGAAGATCCACAAATGTTTCAACAAATCATTAGGTTTTCTTCTTCCGCTAACTATGCACATCAAGAAGAAGCCATGAATCTGCCCGACATAAATCAGTACGTGCCGATCGGAACAGACCCAGACCTTGCAAACGCACTTTTCGCCCTATACCGCACACATTGTACATCTCTTGTGGATGCCATCAGATATGTGCGGCAAAAATCTTTTTTCCGTCAATTGGCATCATTCAATGGCACTCTCACTGTACCAGTCACAAAACTCTTTGCATCTGCTGGCATTGCGGAATGGATCAACAGGTGTGACTGGCTTATGTATCAACAGATTGTCCGGTTCATTTCACAGCTTGCTTTACAGGTCATCCCACAACCTGTATTCTTACTTCTTAGGGAGATCAGCAACACACTTGCGGACACGATACGAAAGAATTTCTGTCAACACCCTCCTCATGTACTGCATGCCAAGTTAGGACCAGCCACCGTCTTTGCCAGTCTACTCACTCGTCTACTGAGGGTTAATGAAAGTGCTCATGCAGCTGCTACATTCTTGACAAATGATGCAGTTCGGACGCTGATGTGGCAAGACTGGGCTGAACATGTGCGGCCGAAGCGAGTTATTGAGTCTGAATTGCCCAATTGTGGTTACGAAGAAGTCTATTCGATCTTGACCTTTGGCATGCGACAACTACTTGAACCAGTAGACATGCACCTGCAATCACGGGACGTCGGTATCGACTTTCAGCCAGTCGTCGCAGCGGCCGTGTTGTCGCCTCCAGTCCCTCCGTCCGACACTACCGGAGCTGCGGTACTCGACCGGTGGTCTGTCTTCCTCAAGACGATGCCGGACAGATTTGCCAATTGCCCAACGAGAACATTACTGCATACCATCAACGCGGTAGGCTCTGCCGCCCTACGTGACATTACTGTTGCGCAAGCCCAAAGCTTTGGGAGTTGGTGGATCACAAAAGTCTGGGTAGACGAGATGATGCTGTGGCTAGCCGAGATGGGTGGTTTCCTCGAATGCCAATCAACACTTATCTCACCTCCCCCCGAGCTGGGTCGCTCACAAAGCAGTGCTGCTTCTGGTGAAAGCTCAGGGAGTCACGGGAGTATAAACCCGGCTGGACTTGGGTTGAACTTTCAGCCAGACACATCTGGACCAATGCAGAATAGTGCAGGCAATGCTAACAATCATACAAGTCACGCAGGTGAGTTTCCATATTCTGTTCTATATAATCTGCTTTACTAACCAGAACATCTCAGTTAGCTATCCGCCTAAGACTGTGATGATCAAGAATGATGGACTTTCCTTTGGCTTACAAGAACCCTTTCTAGACGACAGTGGCATCGGCATGTCTCTGATCAGTGGCGATGAGAATGAGAATCCGGCATTCGCGGCCTATACTAATGACCTTATTTCGAACGAAGACTATTATGGGAAACAGGCCCAGCGATGAACGGGATAGCGGGTGGGAGCGATGTACGATTTTTGGTTTTTCCGAGCGTTTGTGTTTAGGTGTTATTGTTATGTTGGATACCAGGCTGTTTTCGAGGTGCATCAGGGACAAGCGAGCTGGATATGCTGTTTGCTAATGGATAGCATTCGTGGCAGCGGAATAATGATAGGTGGGAGCAAAAGGAATGACTGGGACAGCGGGTAAGGCAGCAGGAGAGGTTGTATGAAATCTGCTTGTGGTTACATGTAAGGATGGGCAGATCGGTAGGTCTGTAGATATTTTCAGCAATTGCTATTTGATTGAATGAGAGTCTCTTCTCCGGATCGTCGTGACATTGTCTCTTGCTTTAGTTGCTACTGAAGTCCCTCCATCACCTTCACTTGATGCACGAACTCAGACCACAAACTCAAGCCCATCTCTGCTACTGTTACTGCCATGTTCCACTACTACTCGCCACTCAGCCTATTCAACCACCAACAACACCATCCCTCAAGCCCAACCCTTCAGCCCTCTCTCCCTCACTTTATTTCGCACCCCCAATCCCCCCCTCCATCTGCACAGCACCTTCAACAGCACACACCCACCCCGGTCTACTCCTCGTAAACATCTCCACCTTCGGTGCCAATTTCTCCATCACATCATCCCCATCCAAACAGCCCACCTTGACCACCGCAATATCCGGCCGTAAAGAACTCTGCGTCCATAATGCACTGCTGCAAATATTGCAGAAATTAACCTGAGCTGGGGTGCCGGAACCACCGAGTTTGTTGTAGATGGTGGGCGGGGTGGCGGAGGTGATGGTCAGGGAGGACAGGGGAAAGACGGCGTTGGTGCTGAAGGCGGAGGAGGTTGTGCGCCGGCAGGAGAGGCAGTGGCAGAGTGCCTTTTTGGGTGGTATGTTAGGAGGGGTGGAAGAGGTGTGATATTTAGTGGACTTCTTACCTGGATGGAGGGCTCGCTGCTAAGTGCGAATTTGATTGCGCCGCATGCGCAGCTGCCTGTGTAGAGAGCTTGAGGGGATGACATTTTGGGGATGGTGCTTGTGCTAGATTGAGTACGGGAGAGAGCTGCGCTGGGGAGGTATATTGATTGTTTATTTTTGAGATGGGGACTGCCCTGTCAGAGGTCGAGTACAGGTCACGGCAAGTATATGAGTCACAAGGCTACTTGGTAGCTAGCAGAGATATGTTTCTGTAGAGACGGCCACGTCCTTGGCAGAAGAATCGACCACTATTTGTAAGCAATCTATAGCCTTGCCGTGTAGCGTGTGTCTTGCTGGGGGCGGCTGCGTCGTCTAAGCTGCGCGTAATATTTCTTCACATTGCAGGCGAAATCTCGCAGTCTCACAAGATGTCGAGGTGTATGGTGTTACTGAGTTGTTTCATGCAGATCTCAAAAGCTTGTCTTGCCACAGCGGAGACTTGTGCCAAGGAGATTCGCGGCGTTGTTTAATTCTACAACATCCTTCTTACATCAAGGTATCTTGTGACTTGAATGCAAAGACAGCGGCAGTAACGGGCGCATACCCTCACTCGTTAACCATCTGTCATCGACAGCAGGAGTCCTCTCCTGAATCCACGGCAACAGGCCCCGACCTCACCCGTACTCCTGCACCTCCTTTCCTCTTCCACTGATCGACCACACTACGGCGACGAACTGATCTTGAGCTTTGAAAAAGACGAGCCCACGGAGGTCACGGTCACGGGCGCTGCTAGATTGCACCTGCCAAACCGTTCCACAATGACAATCACAATAAGAGCAAGGACAGCATGGACAGCTACAGCACTATTGACATTATCGTTGCTGGCTTCAAGAGTACAAGCACACGAGCATCATACCGACAACATACCAGTAGGAGAAGGAATCAGCCCGGATCCAATTGTACGTGCCCGGGATGTGAAAAAGCTAGAGCTGGAAATATGACCTAGTCTCTGACAATAAATACCTTCTGTAGGACTCGATATTATGGACGCACATCATGGTGCAGATTGCTGCGTGGGGTGTCATTTTTCCATTCGGCATGGTACTAGGAGTATGTTCTTGTTCACGTCTAGCGCGGGACTAAAAGCCGTATTGACATACTTACGATCAGATCATACGCTCAAGATGGCACGTTCCAGTCCAAGTACTTGGTACATCGCTCGCCATAGTCGGTTATTTTCTCGGCCACAAACATAAAGGTCGTCAATTTGCTCAGAATGTCCATGCCTCATACGCACCCTACCTTGGCTTCCTCCTCTTCGGCCAGATCGTCCTCGGTATCTACCTCAAACTCCATCTCGAGCGGGGTATCCTTGGTCGCATCCGGCCTTGGATCGTCATGATGCATGGTATCACCGGAAAGGTCTTGCCTGTGGCTGCTTGGGTGCAGATGATCTTTGGCGGTATTACAGCAATGGGCTTTTGCCGCGGCGACCACGTCGGTCAATGCGCGGCGCACTTTATCATGGGTAGTGCGTTTATTGGCTATGGCATCGTTTTGACTCTACTTCTTTTAGTTGGACAAGGTTGGATACGCCGCACAGGACGGTCTCAAGAATTCTTCGACAGCATCGTCATTGCGGCTTGGGGATGTGTCAACACTTTCACGGAGCATCGCTGGGGTCACCCGTGGGTCCGAAACGACTTGCAACATACCTCGATGGGTATTGTGTGGTGGTGTGCTGGCTTGGTGGGTATCTGGCTCAGCAGGAAGAGAGACGGTACTCCTAAAAGGAATATCATTCCTGGCATGGTGATCTTGATGACTGGTTGGGCGATGAGCGCACATCCACAAGAGTTGATGTTGAGTACGATGGTACATACGGCGTTTGGATATACGTTGATGCTAGCTGGAGCGACTAGGATTGTGGAGATTTGCTTTGTGTTGAGAGATAGACCGGCTATCAGGGAGGATGGGTGGGATCCGAATAGTTGGCAGTATTTGCCTTGTTTTGTAAGTGCTGGCAGGGACCTCGCTACGGTGTCAACATTTCACTAATATACTTTGGTACAGTTGCTTTTCGCTTCAGGCTTCCTGTTCATGGGTGCTACAGAAGAGCAGATGCAGTTGCTATCGAATGCAGGCGTCACGCACGTCTCGTACATTCTTATCCTGTACAGCATCTCTTTCTTGCTGTTCTTATGTAAGTTCAGACCTCCGTTCTATCTTAAAACTAACGCTAAATTCCATTCAGTCGTCAACGTCTTGTTGCACATCTACGCCGTCCATGCCTTCACAATCACTCCACAGCCATCAGTAAACACATCAAGCTCGAGAAGGCATGCCGCAACAGGTTCGCAGGAGTCGGGTGTCGTGGATATGGAAGTTGGATACGCTAAAACTAATGGTCATACTAAGTTGAATGGTAATATGAACGGAGGCATGAATGGTAGTGCAGGCATGGACGAGCGGGAAAGAAGACGGGTGAGAGATGCAGAGGAGTTTGAGCTGGATGCGCTGATTAGTGATGAAGAGGATGAGGAGGGAGGAGCGCGTAACCAGGGCGCCGTGAGGGCTTGATCGGGCACTTTTGTTTCTCGATATCAAATATACGACATTTTATTCTCTCTTCGGGTCGTGATATGCAAGCAGTTTTGAAACACGGGGTCCACGTTTCAGATTTCGCGGAGACGTCATAGCCTCAAGTCATCACCTCAGGCCGTGCTTAACAGAGGGGAATTTAGACGTGACCATTCCCATTGCAAAAACTGGTCCAGCACCCACCCACTCCATTTCTGTTGGGCTCAGTCGGAGGTATCACGTTACAATCTCTAGCCATCCTCAGCCCTGCCTTCGAAGCACACATCAAGATGGCCTCTACCATTGCACTCGCCCTCCTCCCTACTCCTCTCGTAGCCCTCTCAGCATACGCTCTCTACCATTCCTATAACAGCATCCAGAACGTTCGCGAGTATGAGAAGCCAGCAGAACGCGCGGCCAAATATAGTAATATTGCAGAGGATGAGCTCAATAAGACGAGGACGACTGAAGGCGCTGGTGCTATTGCTGTAGGTCTCTCTTGAATGTCCAGTCATTTCAGCAATACTGCTAGGCGACTACTCTACTAGATACTAGCACAAGATATGATTCAACACCAAAAGCTAACAAACACCTCAAGACCGCGTTCTCGCTCATCTCCTCGATATCACTCACCGTTATACCTATCTTCACGGCCACGCCCTCCCGGCTCACCTTCCTCGTCATTGGAGCCGCCAATCTCGCTGCGTGCTTTGGCGCACAGGCGCATGTTGCCGGATATTGGAAGAATAAAGCGAAGATACCGTTTGTGAAAAAGTATAATGATGCGATTGGGGGAACGAACTTGGTGAGGGTCTTCTTGGGCTATCTGGGCTGGGGATGGGCTTTGGTGGGAGCTTTTGGGGCGGTGTTTGGGGGTTGAGATGGAGCGGATAATGTGTGATCGAGAATATAGATAAGAGAGACTGGCTGAGAAGATGCTGGATGGCACGTCGAATGTGGCACAAGAACGATTGTGTGGACGACGTGAGAAGGATCACGCACACACCCTGGGAACATATCTACACCAATATCATCTACAATAACATGGCTCCACTACTCTGGCAACAGTTCAGAAAAGGGCAATGCATGCCCGACCTCGACGACTATCTCTCTCATGGCAAAATCTGTCTATCGACGACACAACCCAGCTAGCAAAGGTAGCTACATCACCCCTGTCTTCGGTATTCTCCACACAATCTCACCTATGGGCTACGCCGACTCCACACGACGCCAGGACGTCAACTGAGCTGGGATGCTGTTGATCTTGAGTTTGGCTGCAATTCGACGTCGGTTATCTATTCGAACCTATACATCCGACGCCTACATGGGAAGACCAGAGGCAGTCCGTACGGAAACCATTACCTAGCATAGAGTCGCCAGACTCGACCGAGCTTATATACTTGCTGCTGGTTGGCTACTGCGGCCTGCTTTCTGTGAGCCTGGCTGTTTCGTGCCAACGATGCATGGTCGATCGTGGAGCCCATAAAGGTTCACAAGGCTCGTATGAGCCTATCGATAAGAACCGCAAGGCACAAATTGTAGAATAGCTACATAATGTTACTCTAACAATCGTTATTGATTCGTCTTTTGATGCTTACATCTACAAATATAAGCTTTGGACCCATTTTTATGAAACAAGCTTCGTCGGCTAGCTCAAGCTCTAGCTTCTTTCACGACCGCCGACGTAAACTGGGGGCAGGCAGCGACCAATCGGACTCGACAGTCATCATGCACAACAACATCTACACTCAGCCATCGGGACTATGCGACACTGCTCTAGTTGTCTGATATCAGTCTAGTCTCGAGTCCATATTCTTATCACCTTGTATTATTATATTTGAATATTCCTACACGACATAATGCCAGAACAGCAACCACTACGCCCAGCGCGGCCTTTCAACAACGGTATCGGGTTTCTGCGTCTCTCCGAAGATGTGTCTCCATCGCAACGGCGACATCTCCTATCAACTCGATCCAGCGCCAATATACAACGACAAAACCAGAAGAACTCCTCTGCCGAGGACGTCGAGAATGGCAAGAGCAATGGAGACACTAAATACCCAGACGGCACGCCAGTACCGCCTTCAGATTTTCCGTTACACCATGCCTCGCCTGCAAATACCAAGCCTAGGAGGACAAGCACTGCAAAAGACGTCCTGATGACGCCGCAGATCAGGAGTCAGAGGTTGATTGGGAACAGTAATCCAAGATACAAGTGGGAGACGTACTATCAGACGGAGAAACAATTGGCAGAGATGCGAAAGCCAATGTAGGGAATGGTCGATAACATCGTAATGCAGGAAAAGACAGCTAATACAAAGACCAAAAGACGTAAATACTACGAGAGAAACAACTATCTTATCCAACAGTACCTCTACATCGATCGCCTCCTAGATTCCTCCCTTCCACAGAACCTACTGCAGGAATACGACGTCGACGTCCCCGGCACGATTCAGGAAGAGAACGAAGAAGGAGACACGTCCACGGTCGACGGCCAAGACTCTAGCACGCCAAAGTCGGCGGCGGTTCGTGTGAAGCGTACAAAAGCCCTGTATAAGATTTCCGAGGACACGCCTCTTCTATCGCACGATGGCACAGATGAGATGGGTCCTCCACCGGATATACCAATCTTCCAGCCCGAAGACGACGAAGATTCTGGCGCTCGTATTGTTACTGTTGCGATTTATATCAACTTTTCGGCCAATACTGTACTGCTCATTTTGAAGATCATTGTAACGATTCTCACATCTTCGCTGTCGGTTTTAGCATCGCTTGTTGATGCTGCTCTCGATTTCTTGTCTACTTTTATCGTTTGGGGTACCTCTGTGCTTATATCGTCTGGTGCAAAGGATACCGAGAACTTTCCCGTAGGACGCAATAGACTGGAACCTTTGGGAGTTCTGGTGTTTTCTGTAATCATGATTGTTGCTTTTATGCAGGTAATTATATATAATCAACCTCTCTGATTAACACTTTCTAACGCTCATATACAGGTGGCTTTACAATCGTTAAACGTGCTTACATCATCAACAACCGATCGTGAGCCTGTTCAGCTTGGCGCATCGGCTATTATAATCATGGCAACTACAGTTGGTGTGAAATTCGGATGCTGGCTTTGGTGTCGTCTGATCAGAAACTCGGGCGTGCAAGCACTCGCACAAGATGCTATGACAGGTAGGTCCATTGAATCTGTTGGCTTCTTCTACTACTGACATATACAGACGTCATCTTCAACACCTTTTCAATCATATTTCCACTCGTCGGCTACTTCCTCCATGTCTGGTGGCTAGACGCCCTCGGTGGTCTCCTCCTCAGGTACCATACACCTCCGCGCGTCACCCTTCCACATATCTCACACATCCACTAACCAAACCCCCGCCCCCCGAATCTAGTTGCTACGTCATCATCTCCTGGTCCCGCACCACTCTAACACACATCTCCAACCTCTCCGGGCGCGCCGCAACCCGCGACGAGCGCAACATCCTCCTCTACCTCTGTATGCGCTTCGCCAAAACAATCAAATACGTGCAAGGCCTGCAAGCGTATACCTCTGGCGATAAAATATGTGTCGAAGTCGATATTGTCCTGGATGAGGAGATGAGACTTAGGGATAGTCATGATGTGCAGGAGAGTTTGCAGTATGTGTTGGAGAGTGTGCCGGGGGTGGAGAGGGCGTGGGTGCATACGGATTATAAGAGAGAGAATTTGCCGAGTCATATGGCTGCTTAGGCTTGCTTGGGTTTCCGGGGTTTGGTTGAGGTTGGAGCGGGAGGCGGGGAGGTAACGGAGTTGATGTTGGATGCTCTTGAAATACTAAATCGCACCGAGGCTTAAAAGTGGAAGCGCACCATCGCGGAATACCAGATTCAATGCTAAGCAGAATATAGAGAAGCTGGGTGTGAAAAAAACACTTTTGCGAGCCGTGTGATATGAACTTCAATCAGGAGCTCGTTATTATAAGAGCTATCTGGCCCCGCCTTCACACGAGACTGGCTGCCGAACGTGATATTGAGATGGAGTCTCATCAACAACATCAACAGATTGCCATGTTCGATTCAGAAGAAATGGCAACCCTCAAGCTCTCACAACAAACACCGACTAAATCCCAACTGCAGAACAACCTCCTCAACCTCAACAATCAATTCGTCAGGTCTTTCGTCTACTACGCCGACTAATTGGTCACCGTCTCAGCACTTTAGTCGGACCAATTTGCTCCTGTTTCGGCAACTCCATTGCCTGTATAGCACATGGATTCCTGGACGTCGTGGAGTGGATGAAGGTTCAGTTAAGGAGGATGCACCTGTGGTGGACTACGCGAGAACGTACACCGCTGTGAGATCTGCAATATCGGTTGTGCGTCACGCTCCGCCTCGAAAATGACAAGCAAGTAAAGCAGACACTAGAACACGTAATTGAACCATACGTTACGTTACCAAAACTCTCCTTAGATATAGCTGGGCATCGCCGGCACTCACAATCAATCCCATCAACACGAAGTCACGCTTACAAACCTACGGCATCTCACATCCAACGACACTTCCCGAAATCAAAAACAGAATTACAGTCTCGCATAGCTGACGTGGAAGACGCGCTTTCTCGCTAGCGCCTCGACCAGGCGGTGCTTATACTAAGATCAATACAGTCTCAATGGGAATCATTTATATCACTCCCGCGTGATAGGCATGTCACGGCATTGGATCTCGATGGCGGACGGCGGATAACGAAGTTTTACTGTGTATAGCGACGTATACCACCGCACAACGCCATCGCCGGTCCCGAGCAATGTTCCAAACTCAGACAATGCGCTCTTCGTTACAACCTAGAGGTTCAGATCACAAGCGCAAGACCGAAATTGCGCAATAGCTTCGTACGAATAGTCAGTCCGGCGGTTTCCACAGCCTTTTTTCCCTTGAGCTGGATTGGGTTGACAAATTTGCAAAAGTTTGAATGCTCAATCTTGCTGTGCGTTTGGTTATGGCATTATAGACTGCAAGGCAAGCCCATGCCATTATTCTGGGCGAAGTGCCTGACTGACTGTATTGGATACAACGTCGAATACCAAAGCACCGTATAGTGAGGAAAGGTGATTCTCTCGTCACTAATATGGAAGCGTTTCGATCAATATGGAGAGATCTCTGGCTGGTATTCTTTTCCTAGGCATCACGGTAAATAGAACAGATGAAGACGAAGCAAGGACAAGACTTGGGTCTAAGGAGTTTGGTGTGGTTACTTCCGCTTTAGGCCAACGAACGATCCTAAGAATCACATCAGCCAGCCTGTATGTAAACGACAGTAGCTGCCGCTCCGGGAGGAGATTAGTTTGAGGTATTTTCATGGTATTTATTGAAAGCGGCGCAGTCCGTGATTAATCCTTCCAAACTAGATAAATCCCCATATCGTCAGCATTTGATGCGTTTGTGTAACAAGAATATCGTTTGCCACAGATTACCCTTTGCTATTTCCTATGCAGGCTTCCATGCTGCCGTTGCGGGTGGGCGAGCTGATCGCATGTCGTTTGTGTGGTATTTCCGACTTTGGGGCTAACAAACGATCGTGCCGAGCCGTGTTAAAAATTATTTTGAGAGGTTTGAAGTTGATATGTATATCGTAGAAAACCTTTTTCAAGACAACACGTTAGGTTTCTTTGTCGTGAACAGTGACTTCAAACGAACAGTTCATGTTCAGCCTTTCAACCCAGCCACATGCATCCGGATTGACCAGTAGAGGGTTTAGGTTAGTTGTCCCATTATCAGAGCCTCGCAGCTGGCAGCTTGGCGAATTAGCACCATGCATGTCTCGGCTGAGCACATTAGCGCGGGAGAGCTTTGCAGGACCGTCTCGTAGCACTTGAACGATTGTACGAGGATATAGCCAGCAGCGCAGTCCGTGATTAATGCTTCAAAGCGAGGTAGCCATATCCATGCGAATGGAACACGACCAGTAGGAGGCCGAAATTCTTTGTGTCATTCATGCTTGGCGAATCGGCAGCATGCATGTCTCGGCCTCTGAGCTAGCTATATCCAGCCTAGCAGGAGATGACGAATAGAAAGCATAGAGGCTGAAAGTTCTTTGTCTCATGCACGGCTTGGCAAACCGGCAGCATGCATATCTCAGCTGCGATCCTGACAGTTATCTCACTCGCGTCCCGGTGAATCGGCAGCATGCATGTCTTGGCCGAGCACATTACGCGAGCAAATGCACACGTGGACTGTGCAGCAGCGCTGACCGGTGTATAAGAATGATATGATATCCTGCTCAATTCACAAAACAAAACTTTCTTTTCTTCCGACCATTTCATTCTTTTTCACTAAGCCATATTCACTTGGAAACCACCGACAATGGCTACGACAACAATGGCTACGTGGACCGCATCTCTTCCACACAAGTTGACTATCCAGTCCAGTGCAATGAACGCTACTCAGGACTTACTCTAATTCGAGACCTACCTCAATCTAACAATGAAGCTTAACGAAGCTATCTACAGGGTCCTCGAGGACCACGAGACGGACATCGGCAGACTAATCAAGCTGCTACAATGGGTTCTTTTCGCACTTATACTGTTGATCGCTGGATTCCTCATTCCCAATCGGTCAGTCAGCCCAGCACAAATACTTATTGTTTATTCGAGAACCTTTTTGCTAACACTATGGCAGACACTACACCAAACTCGAGGCTGAGGTCCAGAGGACTTCAGCTCTCAGTCGAGAAGCGTACGCGCGGACTCTGAGCTTGGAGGAGTTGGTGGTGCTGAGGAAGGTGGGGAAAGGCAAAAACGAGAGATGAGATTGGCCATGACGACGTGTCTGTTGAGTACGGCTGGATTTACATGTAGTGGTGCCAATCGGTAAGTCCAGATTTCGTTGACCTTTTTGCATGTGAGACTGACTGACATCACCTTTTAGAGCAGCAAGGGATTTGAGAGTTGATGAGGTCCGAGGATAGTCAGGGAGCGCGGTGTAAGGGAGTGGGCATTCTTATGTTTTCATCTTTGTGATCGATTGGCATTTTCATGTTTGAGTCTTTGTTCTACGCGTTGGGAAGAGCGTGTTTTTCACATCTGAAACATGGCTTAGCATGATCGAACATTACCGGCGGGATAATCGGGAGCTTGCATCTTTTCGGCGTTGGGCAAGCAAACTCGGGAGGACCGTGCAGTAGCTCTTGGACGTTGTATAAGAATGGCAATAGATCGCTGCTTTGGCGGCGAAGCTTGCTTTCTTTCTCTTTTTCTTTCTTTCCTTCCAGAAATGCACTACTCCGAAAACATATTCACTCATCAACCACTCTCACCGCAATGGCCTATGACATATGTCCCGCGTCTAGACTATACTATACAACTCGGCTATGCAGTGCAGTAAAGATGAAGCTGTTGCGAGCTTACTCCAACAGCTCCTGAACCGATTCAATGACATGATCTTGAAGAACGAAGATATGATCCTGTCGCACGGTCGCTGGAATACCAACAACGCCGACCTGCTAAACCGTTTCCTATGGATGAGCAACGTTAACAGAACGCTTGGGGCGATTGCATTTGGATTCCTGATCTATTTGATCTTCATACTCAAGCGGTCAGTCAGTGCAGTTTGCTTGTCGAGACGTTTGTTGCTAAAACTATGGCAGAAAATGCAACCAACTCGAGGCTGAATGCAACCAACTCGAGGCTGAATGCAACCAACTCGAGGTTGAAGTCGACGAGCTATCGGCCGTGAGTCGGGAGGTCCACGCACGTCTGCAGAGTTTGGAGACGCAGGTGTTTATACCAAACCTCGAGGCGCCGAAGCTTCGCATGAGGACGCGAGAAACGAAGGATTGCATTCAGAGTGAGGGTATGTCGGATATGGTGTAAAATGGTGAGTCCAGATTCTCGTTGACCTTTGTTGAACGTGAAACTGACTGACAGGATTTTCCTGAGCGGGAAGAGACTTGAGCAGTTAATAAGCTCGGAGGGAGGTCAGAGCGGGTTTAATGAGGCTGGGAGAAATCTTCTGTTTGAATCGCTGTAATGACAATGGTGTTTTCATGTGTGGATCTCGTTACGTCCGCCTCCAGCTGGCTATGAAGATGTAGGATTGAATTGTTTGGCTGCTTCCTGTGCTGTACAGTATGAACCTGAATATATAGAATCTGAAGGTTGGGCAAGGGCTCTTCCAGATCGGATCTTTACTATTTCTGCGCTCGATTGTTGAGCAACATGGTCTGACTGCATGTCCTTGGTGAGGATCAATCATCAACATCAACGTCTACATTCCTTTTGCTTTTCACCTCCAAGCCTTTCCTTTCAGCATACTTCTTATTTTGCACTTCGATACTTTCCTGTCTTGGTCGGTCGAGCACAGGCACGTACTCGCCCTTCAGCCGTGCAGTGTTACCTCCATCGAACAGTTTTGCAGAGTAGGTCTCGAATGGCGGCACTTCGTCCATGTTCTCGTTTCCATTGCACTCGTGATCCTGTGCTTCTCCGTGATGGCTGTTGCTATTGAGCTGCTTACCGACGGGCTCTCTACCAGATGTCTGACGAGCAACGACATCGAGCAGCGAACCGGCCAGTACTTCGTTGATCTTGTTTCGTCGCCACTCAGCCCATAAAACATCTTGTAGGCCGCCTGGACCGAATCGCCCATCGCCATTGCCTTCAAACTTTGCTTTGCCGCTAAGAGGTTCTAGTGCTTGCTTTGGTTCGTCCACATATACCCACTCCAAGCTATCTTCATGTCCTCCTTGCTTCATTGTCTCATTGTCTGTACGATTCAGATCAGGGAAGATACAATCCCACAATACCAATGGCGCATCATCAGCCATCTCATACATCGGCTTCGTAGGGGTCTTCGATATGTCCAACATATCCCTCACAATAGTAGGATGTTCCAACCCCTGTCCAACAAGGAACAGTATCGCAACCATATGCCGTACTTGATGCCACAAAAACGCCGACCCATGTAATCTGAAACAATAAACTTTTGGTTTCTCCATCTCACCTCCTTCTGCACCACCATCACTACCAGCATGAGGACCAAATTCGGACTGGCTAAGAAAACTAGGCAGTCCGCCTTCAGTATCCGCTTCTTCAATGGAGGATTTAAACATGACCCTCTCAAAATTCTCAATCTGTTTCCCTGGATCCAATTTGCAGAAATTCCTGAAATCGTGTGCTCCTTCGTAGTATGTTGCTGCTTCCTGCATTGCCTCAATATCCAGCCAACCATCTCGCACCACTTTGCCATCGACTCTGCGGCGACGGAGTCCGGTGGTATTCGACGCGGGCGTGTAGCAAGGTTGGGTGAAGAAGTAGCGATAACGGCGTTCGCGACAGGAGAAGCGGGCGGAGAAGGGCGAGTTGGGATCGTTTGGTGATGGTGAGGAAGGTGGTGAGGGACACCAGGCTAGAATACGGATGGTGGGAGGGAGGACGCGGTTGAGAATGCGAGGATAGGGGAGCTCTGAGGTCATGTGGTGCCATGATGAATCTTCTCCCTTCGAAAGGTGTTCCTTCGCTGGCTCAAGGTCATCTGCAGCAGCAGCATCGTTGTCGACTGCCATCTTCTTCTCCTTCCTCGGCCGCGCACTCCTCACACGAATCCCAATCACCTGTCCAAATGCACTAACACCTCTATCCGTCCTCCCGCACTTCGAGTAGTCACATCCTTCCCAATCAATCTCGCCCTCTTTATAGTTGGTGGGAAAGATCAATTTCGTCTTGTTCAGTGCTTTCCAGAGTTCTTCTTCAATGGTAGGTAAAGGCGTGGTGTTATTGTTGTGATGCTCGAAACCATTGTATGTCTGACCGAGGTAAGCTAATTTGAGTGCAATGAAGCGCGTGTGGTAACGGGAAGGGTCGAAGTAGCGTTCTGTCTGCTGCTTCTTCTTCTTTTGAGGGATGGGAGAGGAGTGTCTTGGAAGAGCTGCGGTGATGCTACGTGCATGTCAGTGCGGAAGGCAGTGAAGGTGACTGCTGGAAGTACCTGGAAGTCTGCTGTCTCAGTTGCTGCTCAAGCATAGTGACACGCTCAACGAGCTGCTCGTTACTCCACTGAGTATAGTCGTTGTTAGTCATTGTTCGTGCTTTCAGATGTCGATTTGGAATGGCTTTGACATGTAGGGCTCTTGTATTGCCTCGATATGTCAACCTGATCGAATGGCGAGCCGTCTGCCACCACATCGACTTCTTCTACTTTGCTCTACAAACATGAAACATGTCTGTAACTTCCTCCGAATTCACGTTTTAGATTTCTTGGCAATGAGTCATGATGAGCTGATCGTGGAGTTGGCAGCTTCGTAACTACTGCTACCACACTTCAGCACTATCATCACTTCAAGGAGGAGTGCTAGAAGGCCTGATGTATTATCAGTAAAACCATGAAGGATACTAGCATTGCTCGAACATGAGCGAAACATCCGTCCCAATACTACTCCTTGGTGATGCTGTTGGAAAGTCTACATTTCTATCGTATGTCTACGGCCATTCTAGATTGCAAAGACTTCTCATTCATGATCATGCATAGCCGATTATCCTTGGGTCCAAAGTCAGCCAAGGATGCTAAACTTCCTATTCTAAGGGACGATGATCAACCCTTCACCTTCGACATCAATAGTAGAAACAGACAAGGCACTCAAACGCACAGACTAGAGTTCTTCGACACCTCCTCTCCGATCAACTTCACTATCCTTCGCCCATCGATGATCATCCTGTCTTATGACATCTCCGACCACGAATCACTGCGAAATGTGCGCGAGCGGTGGAAGCATCTGGTTGAAACTCATTTCAATTACCACGAGAGTATGCCTGTAATGCTTCTTGGCTTGAAGCGAGATCTGCGCACTGTGGACAATGTGCATCCGCAAGAGGCATTGAGAGTCGCTGCCGAAATGAGGTGTGATCGATATGCTGAGTGCTCGGCTTTCACTGGCGAACTCTGCGCTGAGGTTTTCGAGGACATCGTCAAGATGGCAGTGGAGACGACTAAAGGATATGGTGGTGGAAAGACAGAGGGTCCGTCTTGTTGCATGATGTAGACCAGTAATCGTTGTCTCAATCATGCTGTATGCGCGTTCCAGTCCCCTCTTCAATGATACGCTCCAACGCTTGCACAAACTGTAATCGTGCCTTTTCTTCTGCGGTGCCTTTCCACACTACAGCCAATCTCCTCAAACATGCCACTCGTTGAAGAGCCGTGTTGTATGCGTCCTCATCAGAGTCTTGCATGCTTGCCTCAACGAGTGCTGTAATCTCATCACGCTGCTTCTCGATATATCTCCTGCCTCGTGCTTCAAGTTCGGCATCATTCGTTACCGTGGGCATACCGGTAACAGAAGAAGCTGCTTCAGAAGGTGGCAAGTCCCAGATCATTGCATCCCCAAATACCTTGATAACAGTATCAAGACGGTCTCGGACAATAGCCAGTGTATTGAGTTTGGTGATGTACTCTGGAGTAGAAGTGCTCGCCGAAGTTGTTTCGATGGCATTAATCCCATCTACGACCTTCTCTGATTCCATATCGACACCAATCGGCAAGAACTTCTGAACGTCATTGCTTAAATCACCTGTAAGGACGTCTGCTAGTGTTGCAGTGTCGCCGCGTAGCATTTCAACTTCGTAGGCAAGTCTGCCACCACTTCTCAAGATGTCATCAGTCAGCTGCGTCAAAGTATTGGTCATTCGTGACAACTGAGCATTTAGCTGAGACGTCAAAGTTTGTGCTTGCGTGCTGATCTCAGCAAGAGAGGTTGAGCTGGAAGCAGACCATGCTGGAAGAGTTGAGTTTAAAAAATTGGCAGGATCGAAGTTGGCTGCTAGGAATGGTTTGAGGGCTTCTTCCCTATTTTGGACTCGTGCTGAACTCAGCTCTGGTAGTGCCATATTTCGACCTATTTTTATTGATTGGAGATGGCAGATACTCTGGAGCGTGTTGTACCTTAGTTGAAGATGCACGTTTATGCGTCACAGGCTGCCCAAAATGGCCAGCGCGACTATCCACCAGTGGCGCGGTTCCTTGCATGACTACTCCCTTTTGTGTGTCATAATGAAGAGCATCATGATGGGTGAGTTGTTCAATAGAAAAGAAGACAGCCACTCAAATGCTGCTATCCAACATGTTCGAGTGTCTCATAATCTTTTGGCTGCCGTGAAGCGCTTTACGACCGAAAATTGGTTGAGAAACTCGCTCTTGCTGTTTCAAGCAAGCAAACGATTCAAGCAGTTCGGTTTCAGGTTTCGATCTGAGCGAATGTTAGCTCACGATTCCTTCCTCCTTCTCTCCTACTTCACCTGAGACAACCACAGCTCAAGTTTCAATCGATTGTTTCTAACTTGTTCGCGAATGCTGCTCGCGGCAGTCTCTCTTTTCGCAACATCGCACTCGAGCGTCTTGGCTGTGTAATTTCTGAAAACAGTCCTACAATCTTGTTTGCTTGAATAGCAAAAGTTGTGCGATTTTGACGACTAGCAATCGTGCTAACACTACTCCTCGACGCTGGCAAGGTCTCCTGCTCCTGCTCTGAGCCCCCTCTCCCAATCTAAGCAGAACATACCACCTCCCCAAAAGCTCTTCTTCTTCAAGCGACAGTCGCTCTCTCACTCCTTTCGGTCGACAACATGCCTCGAAAAGCCTTTGTCAAAGACCTGAACGATGCTATAGAGAAGTCATCCTCCTTCAAGTCGATCACCAATCTTTCTGCTGGAGACGACGATGGAGAATTCAAGTTTGTGTTCGACGATGCCAGTCACTCAGAGATCTCGGTACTGGTACCAGAGCTGAGCGACTACCCAGAAAGCCATATCTACCTTATCTTCGCATCTGACTCTGCATCTCCCGCCATTGCCGAAGCTCTGAAAGGCTACTCGAACGCAAGTTATCCTGGTCAACGCATACACGAGCTTCTGATGCAACTGCCAAAATATCTTGTGGAGCAAACGCGTACTGGAGAGTCTTTGGCCGACGCTATCGAGATAGATGACTCTGATATGGACGATGAAGTGGAAGACGTGTTCAACGATCAAAGCCCAGAGGAAGACTCAGACGACGATGAAGTTATGAACGAAGACTGGTTGGAACGAGATGATTATGCTACAATTTCTTTCCAGTCCATGGACGGCGCACGAGATCAAGGTTCTGATGCCATGATGCAGCAGGCTCGTGCAGACCTTCTAGCTGCGAAAGAGGCTGGCTTCAAAGTCGGTGTTCTAGGTCGAGGTGGTCACCGTGCACTCAACGGGAGCTGCTATGTTGTACTTTCCATTCGCATTGGCAATCTGAATGGACTTTCTCATGAGGTTCTGAGCGCATGGTCTTTGCCAGACAAGAACGAATACCTGCAGCTCTTACTGTACTATCCTTCTGGCTACAAAACTCTGGAAGCGCTTCAAAGTGCTGGAAATACTCACGCAAGACAGCAACTACTCAAGATTGCTACTCGCATCGGCACGTCGTACAAACCAGTAT
>Ga0160429_1000628_pt1 | contig 26700 bp, 27 predicted proteins | sample SolpanmetagenomR_FD_108199 | JGI IMG/M metagenome (GOLD analysis project Ga0160429, IMG submission 108199) | Solar panel surface microbial communities from Lawrence Berkeley National Laboratory, California, USA - R | ecosystem: Engineered > Built environment > Solar panel > Unclassified ... | reverse complement strand
GCCGGCCTCACCCGCAAGCACATTATGGCCCAGGCCGAGGCCAGCCTCAAGCGCCTGAACACCGACTACATCGACCTCTACCAGACGCACAGCTTCGACCCGCTCACGCCCTGGGACGAAACCCTGCGCGCCCTCGACGACCTCGTGCGCCAGGGCAAGGTGCGCTACATCGGGGCCAGCAACGTGGCCGCCTGGCAGCTGCAAAAGGCCCTCGACGTGTCGCACTACCAGCACCTCGAAAAATACGCCTCGCTGCAAGCCTACTACACCCTGGCCGGCCGCGAGCTGGAGCGCGAGCTAGTACCGCTGCTGCTGGCCGAAAAAGTGGGCCTCATGGTATGGAGCCCCCTAGCGGGCGGCTTCCTCTCGGGCAAGTACACCCGCGAAAACGAAAAGGGCGACGGCCGCCGCAGCAACTTCGATTTCCCGCCGGTGAACAAGGAGCTGGCCTTCGACATCATCGACAAGCTCAAGCCGATGGCTGAGGCCAAGGGCCGCACGGTAGCGGCGCTGGCCCTGGCCTGGCTGCTGCACCAGCCGGTGGTGAGCACGGCCATCATCGGGGCCAAGAAAATGGAGCAGCTCGACGACAACCTCACGGCCGTGGACGTGCAGTTTACCCCCGAGGAGCTAAAGGAACTGGACGAAGTAAGCAAGCTCGCCCCCGAGTACCCCGGCTGGATGCTGGAGTTTACCAAGGGCGACCGGCAGGCGTAACGGCGCCGCCAGTATAAATCACCCGTAATGGCGAATGCAATGCAGCGCAGCATGACAATATTTCCTTCCCTTTGAATTACTAACCCCAGCGGAAGGCGAGTACTGCTGCGTTGCGCCCACCCTGACAGGCGCGTTTGTTCTGGCACAACTTATGAAAAGGGCCTGTGGCACTGCCGCAGGCCCTTTTTCGTTTTCTTACCCTAGCGGCTACTACTTTCGCCCATGCGTTTTTATACTTTACTGGTGCTGCCGGCGCTGCTGGCCTGCTCGCAGCCCTCGGCCGACTCAACTACTACCACCGCTGGCCCCGCTGCCGGCCGCCAGGCCCCGGCCGGCGCCTTCCCCGAAACCTTCGAAACCGGCAGCAAGGGTGCCTACGAAACCGCCGACGCGGCCCTCACCACCGGCCCGTGGCTGTTTACCGAAGCCCTTATCGGCAGCACCGAGCAAGACCACAAAGACGGCGAGCACGCCGCCCGCCTGCGCACCGGCGGCCGCCTCACCATGCAGTTTGACGCGCCGGCCGGGGTGCGCAAAATCAGCATCCTTTCGGCCGCCTACGGCACTGATGGCCCCAGCACCTGGGAGCTCTGGGTGAGCCGCGACCGCGGCCGCACCTGGCAGCGCAACGGCCTACCCCAAACCACCGCCGGCGCCAGCCTGCGCCCCTCGCTCTTCGCCGGGCTGGCCAACGAGCCGCTGCGCCTGGAAATCCGCAAGACCGACGCCAGCAAAAACCGGCTCAACGTGGATGACATCCGCATTGAAACGGCCAGCGGCGCCGTGACGGCCGCACCCGGTAGCCGCCCGGCCACTAGCCCCGCCCCGGCCACTGATGACTATTTCAAGAACCGCAACAACCCCACTCCTACCACTGCGCCGGCCCCGGCTAGCCCCACTGCCACCCGGCCCACCCGCCAGGTGCCTGGCACGGCCCTCGACAACGACAACCTGCTGCTCGGCAATCCCAGCGGCGCGACTTCGGACCCGAGCAACGTCACCAATTACCTGCTCACGCACCCGCAATTCACCACCGGCTACAATGCCCAGCGCGGCATTCCGGTGTGGACGAGCTGGCACGTGGGCCGCACCGACCTCACCAAGGCCGCCCCGCGCCAGGATGATTTCCGGCCCGACCCGGCCCTGCCCCGCCAGTTTTACCAGGTGACGCCCAAGAGCTACGCCGGCTCGGGCTTCGACAAGGGCCACAACTGCCCCAGCGGCGACCGCACCGCCAGCCTCGACGACAACTCGGCCACCTTCCTGATGAGCAACATGGTGCCCCAGGCCTCGAACAACAACCAGCAAACCTGGGCCCACCTCGAAGAATACACCCGCAGCCAGGTTAGCAGCGGCCAGGAAGCCTACGTGGTAATGGGCAGCTACGGCCGCGGCGGCACCGGCAAAAACGGCCTGGCCAGTACCATCGACCAGGGCCGCGTGAGCGTGCCCGCCCGCATCTGGAAAGTGGTCGTCTTCCTGCCCGAAGGCAGCAACGACCTCCAGCGCATCGCCGCCGGCCAGGCCCGCGTGCTGGCCATCGACACGCCCAACGACAACAGCATCAGCCCCGACTGGAACCAGTACCTGACTTCAATCGATAAAATCGAAGCCGCCACGGGCCTCGATATTCTCAGCGCCCTGCCCGCCGCCACGCAGGTGCAATTACAGCGCGTGGTGGACAGCGGCCGGAGCCGCTAGGGCCGTTTAGCCGCCTGAGCGTGAGGCGTTGGCAGTTGCAGTCCGGTGATTCGGATTTCAACCGCCAGCGCTTCATTCTTTCAGAAGCTGCGCTAGCTTTGCTGGCAATGCCGCTTGCTGCCCGCTTTTATCGCGTTCTCACCTACCTTATCGCTTCGGTGTGGCTAGCCAACGGCCTGCTGTGTAAGGTGCTAGACCTGGTGCCGCGCCACGCGGCCATCGTGGCCCGCATCCTGGGGCCAGCCTACGCGGGGCCGCTCACCCGCCTCATCGGGCTGGCCGAGATTGGCATGGCCATCTGGCTGCTCAGTGGCCTGTATCGCCGCTGGTGCGTGGTGGCGCAGATGGTGCTCGTGGCCGTGATGAATGCGCTCGAAGCCTGGCTGGCCCCCGACCTGCTGCTGTGGGGCCGCGCCAACGCCGTGTTTGCCAGCTTGTTTATTGCACTGCTTTATTATTACGAGTTCGTGTTGTCCCGCCCCACTTCCCGCTAGCCGATGCTATCCTGGCTGAAAACCCATCCGTTTGCGGTCGAAGCGTTTTTCAACCGCTCGCTCGTACTCACCTATGCCGCGCCGGCCGCCGAAATCCAGGCGCTGCTGCCCGCGCCGCTGGTGCCTGATACCTGGCAGGATAAGTGGGGCTTCGTGGCGGTGGCGCTGGTGCAAACGCGGCAGCTGCGCCCCAAAGGCTGGCCGGCCTGGCTGGGCCAGGATTTTTGCCTGGTCGGCTACCGGGCCTTCGTGCGCTACCACACGCCAGCCGGCAAGCGCCTGCGCGGCCTCTACATTCTGCGCTCCGAAACCGACCGCCGACACATGGAGCTTCTCGGCAACCTCTTCACGCACTACCGCTACGCCACCACCGACATCAGCCTGACTGACGATGCCAGCGGCCTGTTAGCGGCTTCGCGCCAGTCCGACTTTCATATCAAAGTAGCTCCGGCTAGCCCCGCGGTAGCACTGCCCGCCGGCTCACCGTTTGCCAACTGGGCCGAGGCGCGGCGCTTTGCCGGGCCGCTGCCGTTCACGTTTTCAGTTGAGGCCGACGCGCGTCGCGTCGTTATCATCGAAGGGGTGCGGCAGCACTGGCAGCCCGAGCCGGTAGCCATCGAGCAGGCGCACGTGGGTTTTCTGAGTCAATTGCCGCTCAGCTCGCTGGTGCTGGCCAATGCCTTTTTGGTGCGCAACGTGCCCTATCATTGGAAAAAAGGCCGCGCCGAACGATGGATGCCGTGAGAAAACCGCTGCAAGGCCTGCGCAACATCATCCGCTTCAATTGGCATTTCTACGCCTTGGCGTTTGGGCTGGCGCTGGCCGTGGGTGCGGCGGCGCTGGGGCTACCGGCGCCCCTGAGCTACTACGGCTGGGCCGGGCTGGGGCTACTGCTGACGCCGGTACTGGTGTCGCTGGCCGTTTCTGCCTACGTATACGACGGCGCCGGCCTATATGAATTGGGCTGGCTACCAACCCACGTGGCTCCCGCATCCGGCGCCAGGCTGCTTACCATCAGCGCAGGCTTTGATGAGCTAACGCCGCTGCTGGCGCAAGCCTGGCCGGCCGACCAGCTGCTGGCCGTCGACTTTTACGACCCGGCCCGGCACACCGAGGTATCGATAAAACGGGCGCGGCGAGCGTATCCACCCGTTCCGGGGACCCTACGGGTAAGCACCCACGCGCTGCCCCTCCCTAGCCACAGCATCGACTATGCGCTAGCCTTCCTGGCCGCCCACGAGGTACGCGATGCTGCCGAGCGCGCCGTGTTTTTTCAAGAACTGGCGCGCGTCCTCAAGCCGGCCGGCGAGCTCGTTGTGGTAGAGCACCTGCGCGACACGGCCAATTTTTTGGCCTATACCATCGGGTTTTTTCACTTTCACTCGCGGCGGGCGTGGCTAGCCACCTTTCGGGCGGCCGGGCTGCGTGTGGCGCAAGAAGTGAAGATTACGCCTTTTCTCACGGCCTTCATCCTACGCAAATGATACTTCAGCTTTGGCTAATCGGGGCGTTGCTGGTGGGGCTGGCCCTGCTGCATTCAGTCTTCGGCCGGTATTTCAACTGGCGGCGCGAGTTTGCCGCAGTCAGCCTGCTCAACCGGCAGATGATGCACGTACATACGTTCTTCGTGGCCTTCACGGTGGGCCTCATGGGGTTGCTATGCCTCACCTCGGCGGCCGAGCTGGTGGGCACGCCGCTCGGCCGCCGGGTGGCGCTGGGGCTGGGTGTGTTCTGGCTAGCGCGGTTACTCGTCCAGTTTTTCGGCTACTCGACCAGCCTGTGGCGGGGCAAGCGCTTCGAAACGACTATTCACATCCTGTTCTCCCTTTTTTGGGCCTATTTGACATTTATTTTCTTTCGAGTTGGCTTGGGTGGCTCCCTCTTTTGAAGTTCAGGAAACAGCCCAAGCCCCCTGCGCGCACTATTTAGATAGAATTTGTACCCCGGCGCAGCGGTAGCCGGCCGCTAGTGTTGCAGCTGCTCCTGCGGCTCGTTCCAGGCCAGGAAGTTGATGGTCGGGTTGCCTTGCTTGAGGGCGTTCACGGTCCACTGGCTGTCGGCCAGCAGCACGGGGCGCTGGTCGCGGTCGTAGGCCACGCTGTTGGTGCGGCGGGCCACAAACTGGCGCAGGTCGGCGGGATTTTCGGACTCCAGCCAATAGGCCTTGAAGATGGACAGCGGCCGGAACGAGCAGCGCGCCCCGTACTCGTGCTCCAGGCGGAAGGCGAGTACTTCAAACTGCAACTCGCCCACCGTGCCGATGATTTTGCGGTTGCCAGGCTGCTGCGTAAACAGCTGGGCCACGCCCTCTTCCGTGAGTTCGCGGATGCCCTTGTCGAGCTGCTTGGTTTTCATGGGGTCCTCGTTCACCACCTCGCGCAAAATCTCGGGCGCGAAGCGCGGGATGCCCTGAAACACCAGCGGCTCACCCTCGGTGAGCGTGTCGCCGATGGCAAACTGCCCGCTGTCGTAGAGGCCCACCACGTCGCCGGGCCAGGCCTCGTCCACCACGCTCTTGTCGTTGGCCAGAAAGGTAGTGGGGTTGGCAAAGCGCAGCTTGCGTCCCAGCCGGGTGTGCAGGTAAAACGCGTGCCGCTCGAAGCGCCCCGACACGATGCGCACGAAGGCAATGCGGTCGCGGTGCCGCGGGTCGAGGTTGGCGTGAATCTTAAAGACGAAGCCCGTGAAGGCCGGCTCCTCAGCCTTCACGAAGCGCGATACGGCCGGCTGCCCAATGGGGGACGGGGCCAGCTCCACAAACGTGTCGAGCAGCTCCTGCACCCCGAAGTTGTTGCTGGCGCTGCCAAAGAATACGGGCGCCAGCTCGCCCCGGCGGTAGGCCGCCTCATCCAGCGGGTCGTAGATGCCTTCCACTAGCTCCACGTCGTCGCGCAGCTGGCGCACGTCGGCGGCCGGCAGGTTGGCGTCGAGCTCGGGCGCGTGCAGGTCGCGCACAGCTACTACGTGCTCGGCGCGGGTGGTTTTGGTGGCCCGAAACAGGTTTAGCTCCTTGCTATACAAATTGTACACGCCCTGAAACGTGCGCCCCTGGTTGATGGGCCACGTGAGGGGCCGCACCCGGATTTTTAGGCTGTCTTCCAGCTCGTCGAGCAAGTCAAACGGCGGCTTGCCGTCGCGGTCGAGCTTGTTCACGAATATCATCACCGGCGTATTGCGCAGGCGGCACACTTCCATCAGGCGGCGGGTCTGGTCTTCCACGCCCTTCACGCTGTCCACCACCAGAATTACGCTGTCCACGGCCGACAGCGTGCGGTAAGTGTCCTCGGCAAAGTCGCGGTGGCCGGGCGTGTCGAGGATAGTCACGCGGTGGTCTTTGTAGTCGAAGCCCATCACCGACGTAGCCACCGAAATGCCGCGCTGGCGCTCAATCTCCATGAAGTCGGAGGTAGCAGTTTTCTGCACCTTGTTCGACTTCACGGCCCCGGCCGTCTGGATGGCCCCGCCGAACAGCAGAAATTTTTCGGTCAGCGTGGTCTTACCCGCGTCGGGGTGGGAGATAATGGCAAAGGTGCGGCGGCGGGCAATTTCAGCAGAAACGGACATGAAGGGAAAGAAAACAAACGCAAAAACGGCCTGGCCCGCGGCTACTATTCGCAGCAGCGCGGCCCAGGCAGGCTAGCCGAGAAGGCCCCGGCAACCGAGCGCCACTGAGGGGGCTAGTCGGCCGGCGGGCAGGCCAGCTGACGAAAACCATCCCATAAACTGCCGACCAATAAGGGCCTCGACAGCGGGCGCACCCTCAAAATTACGACCCCTACCGCCGAAAAAGCATACGGCGGCTGCGCACCGCGCCGCTGCCAGGGGATAAAACCACCTGCTACCCGGCAACGGGACGCTTTTTAGCAGACGCCGGCCGCTACCCAAATGCCCTTGCAACCGGTAGCCGCCAGCGGCCGGGCCCGCTAGCCCTTGCTAGCGGCCATTGGGCTAGCCAGCAGGCGGCGCAAAGCCGCCAGGCAGCGCGGGCCAGTTGCTTCCTCGTCAAACGCGCCCATCGATTGCTGGTGGTCGCCGGGCACGGGCAGTATCTCGCGGTGCTGGCGGGGGCTAGCGGCTTTAGCCACGGCCAGGGTATCGGCCAGGGTCGTGGCCTGGTCCTCGGTACCGCTGATAAATAGCCAGGGACAATTCACCTTGGGCGCCACCTGGCTATACGTGGCGGCCTCGGCGGGCAGAATAACGGGGCGCTCGGGACGAATGCGTTGGTAGTGCGCCACCACGTGCTGGGGGCTAGCCGGGTAGGCTACCGTCACCAAAAAATCGCAGCGGGTGGTAGCCGCCGCCTCTGAGCCCACGAGCGAGCCCATCGAGAAGCCCATGAGCCCCACGCGCTGGCCGGGACTGCGGCGCCGGGCCTCGGCCAGCGCGGCGCGGGTGTCGGTGGCAAACTCGGGGTAGTAGAGGTAGTTCTGGTTGATGGCAAAGGCGTCGCTGTGCCCGAAGCCGCGGTAGTCGAACAGCAGCACCCGGTAGCCTGCCCTGGCTAGCGTGGCCGCGGTGAAGATATTGGAAGCCATGTTGCCCGAGTCGCCGCCGGCTACCACAATGGTGGTGTTTTGGCTAGGGGCGCCGGCTGCGGGCGCTATCAGCCAGGCGGCCAGGTGCGCGTGGTCGGCAGTGGTAAGGGTCAGGTTCTGGTATTTCAAGCCTAGCGTATCGGGCCGGGCCCAATAGTTGGCCAGCGGCTTGATGGCGAAGGCCGGCCCAGCGGTCAGTAGCACCAAGCACAACAAATAGATACGCAGCATAAGGCCAGGGTTAAAAAAGCAAAAAGCCAGTGCAACACGCACTGGCTTTTCATAGACTAGCTGCTCACTACGACGTTGCACGCCCCGCCGGGGCTAGCCACTACTTCCCAAAGCGCACCCCGAAAAAGTCACCCTTATTCCAGGTAGGGCGCTGGGTGGCCTGCGCCACCTGGTAGCCGATGAGGAAGTTGAGCCGCGCGTACTGCGCGCCCGCCGGCCAGTCGAAGGTGCCGCCCTCGAAGTTGTCCTGCTGCTTATGGTAGGTCACGGCGCGCCACTTCTGCACGGCCTCGCTGAGGTTGTTCTGGCCGTCGGCCGTTTTATTGCCGTACTTGATGTGCAGCGCCGGCACGCCCTGCACCACGAAGCTGTACTGGTCGCTGCGGATGAAGCGGTTTTGCGTCGGCTCGGGGTCAGGCTCGATGGTCAATTTTAAATAATCGGCCGCCGCCCGCACCGGCTGCATCAACGACGAATGGTCGGCCCCCAGCGGCACCACGGCCAGCAGCGGCGCAATGATGGTCGGCATATCGGTATTGATATCGGCTACCAGCGCACGCTTGGGCACGGTCGGAAACTTGGCGAAGTACGCCGAGCCAATCAGGCCCATTTCCTCGCCCGTCAGCAGCACAAACAGCACCGAGCGCCGGGGCTTCACCTTGAGCTTCGAATACAGCTTGCTGATTTCGAGCACGCTGGCCACGCCCGTGGCGTTGTCGTGCGCACCGTTGAAAATCGAGTCGCCGTTGATAGCCGGGCCCACGCCCAGGTGGTCGAGGTGGGCGCTGTGCACCACGTATTCGTCCTTCAGCTTGGCATCGGAGCCCGTGATTTTACCCACCACATTGTAGCTGTCCACGTCCTGGTAGCGGCTGCGGTAGCGGGCACTCAGCTTGCCCGGCAGGGCTAACGGGGCCGGCTGGCCGCCGCGCAAGGCACTCAGCACCTGCCCCGTATCGCGGCTGGCCCCGGCAAACAGCTGCTGCAACGCCGCCGGACTAATACTGCCCACCAGCTGCGCCGAGCCCGGTGCGTAGCTGCGCGACACGCCCACCTGGCCATCGGGACTCAGGGCGCTCACCTGGCCCTTCGGGTACTCGGGTAGCTTGGTATCGGCGTGGGCGGCAGTCAGCAGCACGCCCACCGCGCCGTGGCGCGCGGCGGTTTCGAGCACCGTGCGCAGGTCGGCGAAGTACTGCCGCTCATTATCAGCAAATTGCTTCGGCATTTGCCGCGTGAGCACCACTACCTTACCCTTCACGTCGAGGCCAGTATAATCGTCGTATTTCAGCTCGGGCGCCGAAATGCCGTAGCCCGCGAACACGAGCGGCGCGTTGGCTACGCTCGTTTCGGCCTGGCCAGGATTGGGATAAAACGTAATGGCCGGGCCCACGGCCAGCGGCTGCGCCGCGCCGCTCGCCGGCTGGTAGCTGGCCGTGGCGCCCGCTTCCACAAAGGCGCGGCGCAGGCGCACGGCCTGGGTGTAGGTGCCCCTGTCGCCGGCCGGCTGCACGCCGTTTTGCTTGAGCTGGCCGATTACGTAGTCCACGGCCAGCTGGTAGCCGGGCGTGCCGGGCAGGCGGCCGCGCAGGCGGTCGTCGGCGAGGTAGCGCACGTGGGCTTCGAGGGCGGCGGGCTGCACGGTGGGCAACACCGCCTGCGCGGCGGGGTCGATAGTTTGAGCCGGGCTAGCCTGGGCGGTGAGCAGGCCAGCGGCCAGAACTAAGAAATTTGAGTGCTTCATTTATTTCTCTGTATTGGTTTGCGAGTCGCACGCAGCTCCGGCTTCGTGCGCGAGCGCAGCGAGCACTCGGGACCGGACGCCCCTGGCGCAAGCTACTCGCTACGTTCGCACCCGAAGCGGGAGCTGCGTGCGACTCGCTGGCGGCTAGCTTTCCGTTAGCTCGGTTTTGAAGCCCGCCAGGCGGCCGGCCACGTCGCGGCCCAGCGCGTAGGCGTGCACCTTCGGGCCGGTGCCGATGCGGTAGACCTGCACGCCGTCGAGCTCCTGCTTGAGGTACATCTGCAAGGCTTTGAAGCGGTTGGCCAGGGCCACGCTGCCCGTCACGCCCTCATCGTTGGTGTGGTTGCTGAGGAAGGGAATCAGCTCCGCTTTCTCCACCTTAGCACCGACGGGATCGCCTAGCACTTGCAGCAACTGCTGGTCGCTGAGGTCGCCGGCCGGGGCGGCGTAGCTCACGGCTTCGAGCGGCGCATCGCTTTCGCTGATGAAGTTGAGGCCCTGGGTCAGCTTTTGCAGCTGGGCCAGGGTGGCATCGTTGGGGTCGGCGGCCGGGGCGGGGCTAGCGGCGCGGGCGGCCGCGTTGTCAGGGGCAGGCAGGCCGCTGCCGCCGGGCACCTTGGCCGCGATAGCGGCGGCCAGCTCCTGCATCCGCGCGTCGGGGACCTTGATTTTGGGGTTGGCGAAGTTCATATCCGCCACCTTATTCATCGGAATGAGGTGGATGTGGGCGTGCGGCACCTCCAGCCCAATCACGGCCACGCCGATGCGCTTGCAGGGCACGGCCGCCTGCACGCCCTTGGCCACGCGCTGGGCAAACACGTGCAGCGCGGCCAGCGCCTGGGGCGTCATGTCAAAAATATAATCGATTTCCTGCTTCGGAATTACCAGCGTGTGGCCTTCCACCAGGGGCGTGATGTCGAGAAAGGCCAGGTGGTCAGCATCTTCGGCTACCTTGTAGGCGGGCAGCTCGCCCGCGATGATGCGCGAGAATATGGAGGGCATCGGTAAATGAGTAAGGAAGTAAATGAGTAAGGTGAGCAGAAGCTACCGCCCCGCAAGCCCAACGTAGGGCGAATAAACGCAAAAAAGGTGGAGCCTGCGCCCCACCTTACTCATTTACGCATTTACTCATTTGCCACCTTAGCGGCCTACTTCGAGAATCTCGAACTGGAGCTTGCCGGCGGGCACCGTGATTTCGGCCAGGTCGCCGGCCGACTTGCCCAGCAGGCCTTTGCCAATGGGCGACTTCACCGAGATTTTGCCGGCGGCCAGGTTGGCTTCTTCCTCGGCCACGAGCACGTAGTTGAGGACCATATTATTTTTGAGGTTCTTCAGCTTTACCTTACTCATGATGAGCACTTTGCTGAAGTCCATGTTGGTTTCGTCGATGATGCGGGCGTTGCCTAGCACTTCTTCGAGCTTCGAGATTTTGAGTTCGAGCAGGCCCTGGGCGTCTTTCGCGGCGTCGTATTCGGCGTTCTCGCTCAGGTCGCCTTTGTCGCGGGCTTCGCGCAGGTCTTCGGCCGCCTTGGCGCGCCCCCGGATTTTGAGGTCCTGGAGTTCGTCTTTCAGCTTTTGCAGGCCCTCGGGGGTATAATAATTGATGGTAGCCATAAGATTCGGGACTGTATTCGCGATGCGGGTGGGTCGGTAAAAAAGAAAGAGAACGGCTGGCACATCGGCCAGCCGTTCTCCCCTATTGGTAAGGCAAAGATACGATAAATAATGACTAATGACGAGTGGCGAATGACTAATAGCCCGGCAGAAGCATTTGCCACTCGTCATTCGTCATTCGTCATCACCTGCTCAATTTTGGCCACCAGCACCTCGTTGATACGCTGGTAGCTCTGGTGCGTCCAGCCGCCGATGTGGGGCGAGAGCAGCACGTTGGGCGCCTGGCGCAGGTAGTCGTAGGTGGCCTGCTGGGCGGGCGTGAGGGTGGCGAGCTTCTCATTATCTAGCACGTCGAGCACGGCACCGCGCACCGCGCCGCTTTGCAGGCGCGCTACTAGGGCGGCCTGGTCTACGACCTCACCCCGGGCGGTATTCACGAAATAGAGCCGGTGCGCGAAGCCCGCCAGCAAGGCCTCGTTCACAAATTGACGATTGGCCTCGGAGTACGGAAAGTGCAGGCTTAGCACCTCGGCGCGGGCTTGCAGCTCGGCCAGGGGCACCAGCTCGGCGTGGCCGTCGGTGGCCACGCTGGGGTCGTTGTCGTAGGCCAGCACGGTGCAGCCGAAGCCGCTCAGGCGCCGGGCAAAGGCGCGGCCCATGTGGCCGTAGCCGATGATGCCCACGGTTTTGGTGCCCAGCTCCTCGCCGCGGTTGGCCTCGCGGTGCCACTCGGCGCGGCGCACTTCGGCATCGGCGCGCACGGTGTGGCGCAGCAGGGCCAGCAGCTGGCCGGTGGCAAACTCGCCCACCGCGTCGCGGTTGCCCTCGGGGGCATTCACGAGCACCACGCTGGCCGCGGCCAGGGCGGCCACGTCGATGTTGTCGATGCCGGCGCCGGCGCGGGCCACGTAGCGCAGCTGTGGGCCGTGGGCCAGCAGGCTGGCCGTGATGCGCATCTTGCTGCGCACCATCAGGCCCTGGTAGGGCCGGGCGGCGAGGGCAGCGGGCACGTCGGCCGCGGTGAGCTTGGGTTGGTAGTCGCCCTCGATGCCGATGCTGCGCAGCATGGGCAAGAGCGAGGGGTGCATGTCGTCAATTATCAGGCAGAGGGACATAATAGAAATAACTACCGCGCTGGGGCGGCAGGTGTAAAATCGGCAGCGGTGAGCGGCAGGGCGCGCACCTCAATGGCTTCGCGCGTCACGGTAACGTCGTGCCGGGTATCTACGGAGATGGTGCGCAGCGGTAGCGCGCCATCCGTGGCTTGCAGCAGTTCGTACCACCCCGGCGCGGGGCAGTGACGGTAGCCTTCGGCCTCGACGCGCAGCATGGGCGAGTAAAAAACCAAAGTCGAGACGCCCCCCTGCACTAGTTGCAGCAGCTGGCACCGATACCCCAAAATAGTGGCCGCCGTGGGCAGGCACGTCAGGGCGCTACGGGCCGGAGGCTGGGCAGTGTCAGGCACCAACACGGCCCGACCCTTCTCAAACCGGTACAACTCGTTTTTATCGCCGAGGTACAGCTCTTCGAGCTGCTTTTTTCGGTTGTACGCTTTGAAGTTGTTACCCTGAATGTAGAACCAGCTCTTGGGCTTTACGGCGTAGTACAGCGTTTCGCCGGCCAGCGTCTGGTACTCGTTTTCATACACGATGCACCCGCTGAACTCCGCGCCCGGCCCGGCGGGAGTGCCGGCTAGCAGCAGCAGGGCACAGAGTAGCGGCGGCTTGGTCATGGCGTTAAAAAGCAGTCAATTCGGGGTCAAACGGCACCAGCGCACCGTTGTTTAGCTGGCGCACGTTGGCTTGAAATTCCGCTTTGGACAAAGGACCAATGATTTTACGCCGGGCTGCCTCACGGCCGTCGATAGCCGAGTCCTTGCCCACCGGGATGACATATACCTTACTTGCTACAACTGAAGCCTTATTTAGCGGGATGACGTAAAACTGCGCGCCGGGGCTAGCGGTGCGCAGTACGATACAGTTCGCATTAAAGCCCGCCTCCGCAATTCTGCTGCTAATCAAGGCGTCGGCTAACCCCCATTCTTCGTCGTCAAAATGAATGTACCAGGGGTCTTCCCTCGAAATCCCATTCAGGTAATAGGGGCCCGTTAAGTGGCGGGTTTCCGACTCGTCGCCCCAGAAGCAGCCGGATATGGCCAGTGCCAGCGGCAAAAGCAACAGGTAGCTTACGGCGCGCCGCCAGGGCCTAGCGCTCACTGCCGGCAGCAGCTACCAGGTTCGTCAGCAGCACAAAGTCGCTCACCCCCAGCTGCTCGGCGCGCTTATCGAAAAGCTCGGCGGCCATCGTTTCGCTCGACATGCCCAGCGGCTTGAGGGCGTTGCGCAGGGTTTTGCGGCGGGTCGAGAAGGCCTGCTTCACCACCCGGAAAAACAGCTTCTCGTCGCAGCCCAGCCGCTCGGTAGCGTTGCGCGTGAGGCGCACCACGGCCGACTCGACCTTGGGCGGCGGCACGAACACGTGGGCCGGCACCGTAAACAGGTACTCGATGTCATAGTAGGCCTGCAAGAGCACGCTCAGGATGCCGTAGGTTTTGGAGCCGGGCGGCTCGGCCAGGCGCTCGGCCACTTCTTTTTGCAGCATGCCCACCACCTCGCGCACCTGCTGGCGGCTGTCGAGCACCTGGAAAAATATCTGGGTGCTGATGTTGTAGGGGAAGTTGCCGACGATGGCCAGCGGCTGGCCGGGAAAGAGCGCGTTCAAATCCTGCCGCAAAAAATCGGTGGCGTAGATGCGCGGGGCCAGCGCCGGGTAGTGCGTTTTCAGGTAGGCTACCGACTCGGTATCAATCTCGACCACGCTGGTCTGGTAGCTTTTATTTTCCAGCAAATACTGGGTGAGCACGCCCATGCCGGGGCCGATTTCGAGCACCTCGTGTACGCCCGCGGGCAGGCGCAGGCTCTCCACGATGCGGCGGGCAATGTTGGGGTCGTCCAGAAAGTGCTGGCCGAGGTGTTTTTTGGGGCGAACGGCGGGATGGGCCACGAAAATCAGCGAAAGGGCAGCCACGGGGCCGCAGTGAGGCGCCGCTAGCCCTGGCGGGCCGGCTACGCGGCCCCAAATATCGGGCGGCCCCGGCCTTTGGGGCGCCCGCGGGGTAGCCGTTTGGCCCGGCCCCTCCCCTAGCCCCACCAAAAAAGCCGCCGCCCAAAATGGGCAGCGGCTTTTTTTATTAAAGGCGGCGCGCGTTACCCTAGCGGGCGCGGCGCTGGCGCAGACGCTTGAGGCCGTAGGCCACGCCCGAGGCCAGCAGCAGGCTGGCGCCGCCGTCGAGCGGCACGGCGGTGGGGTCGGGCGTGACGGGCGTAGTGGGCACGGGGCCGCCCGTGGTGGGCGTCTGGGCCGAGGCGACCAGGGTGCCGAGGCTGAGGCAGCCGGCGAGCAGGGCGCCGCGCAGCCAGAGAGTTTGGGTAGTCATATTTAAAGAAGACAAAGGGAGAAGAAAAGAAACTACTCCACCGTGAGGCGGCGGCTGATGGTGCCGGCCGCGGTGCGGGCCTGCACGGTGTAGAGGCCGGCGGCCAGGCCGTCGAGGGGCAGGGCCAGCTCGTCGGTGGTGGCGGTGGCGCGGCGCACCACCTGGCCCAGGCTGTTCACGATGGCCACCGGCACGGGCTGGCCACCGCGCAGGGTGGCGGGCAGCGCCAGGGCCGTGGTGCCGTGGGCGGGGTTGGGGTAGAGGCCGGCCAGCTGGGCCAGCGCGGCCGGGGCCGTGGCCAGCGGCGAGGCGCCGGTGAAGAGCAGGCTGTAGCGGGCGCCCTCGCTGGCGTTGGCGGCCAGGGTGATGGTGGCGCTGGGCGTGGTGGCCAGGTCCTGGCGGGTGCCGGTGGTGGCGTCGAGCAGGTAGGCGTGGGTGCCGGCGGGCAGGTTGGCCAGCTCCTCGGCCTTGAGGGTGTAGGTGCCGGCGGCAGTGGCGCGCAGGTGCAGGGGCACGGCCACGTCGGCGCGACCCAGGGTGGGCAGGCCGTTGACGGCGTACTCCTGGCCGGCGGCGGCCGTGGTGAGGCTCAGGGCCTGGCCGGCGCCGGGCAGGTAGCGGGCGTCATGGCGGGCATCGAAGCCGGCGGTGGCGGCGGCGTCGAAGTACACCAGCGTCTGGTGGGCGTGGGCCTGGGCGGCGTCCTGCAAGGTCAGGGCCAGGTAGGGGCGCGTTTCGGCGGCCGTGCGCTGCACGGGGGTGACGTTGTCGAAAGCCGTAGAGGCAGCCTGAAGGTTTAGGCTGGCGGTGGTGCCTTGGGTAGGGTTATACACGAAAAACGCCTGGCCAACCGGAATAATCGGAGTGCCCGTAGCGGCCGTGCGCAGGGGAGGCGCGCTGGGCACGTAGGTGGTGTAGCTGCCGGCATATTGCCCGCTGCTCTTAAATAGGTAGAGCGCATCGGCCAGACCGGGATTTTGGAGCCTGCCGTTCCCATCATACACCACGTTGTCCCAGTAGAGGGGCGCGGCGTAGGGGTTGCCCAGCAGGTGGAAGCCGCCGTTGGCAGTGGTGTGGCCCAGGTTGCTGAGCGTGATGCTGGCCGTGGTGGGCGCGCCCGTGAAGGTGATGGTACCCCCGGTGGCGGCGGTAGGCGGCATGTTCACGGTGTAGCCCCGGCCCAGCGTGAGGCCATCGGTGAGGGCACTCGGTGAGAGCCAGCCCTGGTCGAAGCCCACTGGGCCGACGCTGCCGCCCACCCGGGTTTCGTCGTAGCTGAACACGGTGGGGAAGTCGGCGGCCGCCACGTAGGGGTTGCTATTGTAGGCCGCGTTCACGGTCGGGGCAAAGCTGCCGCTGGTGAAGCTGGCTACCGTCTGGCCCGTTACGGGCGCGCTGAGGTGGCGGTAGCCGGTGCCCGCATTCAGCGAGCCGTCGATGTAGCGCTGCACGGCAAAATTGCCGCTGATGTTGGCAGCCCCGCTGCTCAGCAGGTCGAGCTGGGCCGTGCTGGCGCTGGTGCTCAGCAGCGTGAGGGTGGCGGCCGAGGCCACCGTTACCTGGCCGTTAAGGGTGGTGAGCAGCTGGCTCACGCCGGTATTATTCACCATCGTGAGGCCGGCGTTGTTGCTGAGCGTGAGGCGGGCCACCGTGCTGGGCAGGGCAATGCCGCTGGGCAGGGCGCGGTTATAGCCGCCGCGGGCGGCATCGGCCGGGGCACTCGTGGTTTGGGCCACCGTGCCGTTGAAGGTGTAGTAGGCCGTAGTCAGGCCCACTACGGTGAAAGGGGTGGTGTAGAAGGACGTACTTGTGCCGTTCGGATTGTTGGGGTTGTTGGCTGCGTAGGAGCCGCTGGCAAACGGCAGGCCGTTAGGATTAGCCAGTTGCACAATGGCCCCCGGCTCCAGGGTAATGGTATTCGTGACGGTTGAATTAGAGATGGCCTTGCTCACCTCGCCGTTCTGCCCAAAGCGCAGAGTGCCGCCGGTGCGCACGATGAGCACGTCCACGTTTTCGCCGTCGTTGAAGATGCCGGTACCACCGGGCCGAATTTCGATGCGCTGGTAGTAGTTGTTGTTGTAGGTGGTTACGGCCCCGCTGCCCTTGTTGGGGGCCCCGGTGAAGGTAACCGTCTGGCCGCCGCCCACGACGACGGCACTTAGCGGGTTCATGGCCGCAGCCGGGCCGGCGCCCAGTAGCAGGGCGGCCAGCAGGTAAAGGAAGATGTTTCGCATAAACGCGGAGGAAAATGGTGGAGGGAAAGGGGAAAAGCAGAAATTTTCTGCAAAGCACGGAGCCACCCCAATGCGGCGGTATCGCATAAAGATGTTAGATGGCTCCTTTCACCCCTTTCACTTAGTGAGTGGCCGCCCCAGCGGGCGCAGTAGCCCACTTTGCTAGCTGCGCGGCCCCGGCCCAGCGCCTCCTTGGCCAGGCCGCCGGGCGCCGGGCCGTAGGAAGTATGGCCGCGCAGCGTCACATTTGCCGCTACATTTCTATGCTTCAACCACTCATTACCCACTTACGCCCATGTACGAAGACAAGTACGAGAACTTTTTCTTGAATATCACGGCCGGGCGCGCCCGCTTTGCCGAGTTTGCGGGCTACACGCGCACCGCCCTGCTGGCCCCCGGCCTGCCGCCCGAGCTGGCCGCCCTGGCCCAGCCCGTGGAGGCCGCCCTGGCCGCCTTTGTAGCGGGCGTGGCCAGCCGCACCACCGGCGCGGGCGCGGCCCAGGGCGGCACCCGCACCGAAGATGCCGCCTGGGCGGCCATCAAGGCCTTCGTCAAGAGCACCGACGTGACCCTCATTCAGCCCGCCTTCTACCAGGACCCCGCCGCCCTGCTCGCCTACTATCCCGACAAGCAAAGCGGCCTCACCCAGGCCCCCAAAAAGCTGCGCCTGCCCCGTCTCATGGCTTACGTGCAGGCCCTGCAAACTTATAACAAGGCCATTGCCACCAAAGCCGGCCCGGCCGCCGCCGCGCTGCTGGCCCAGTACCAGGCCGCCACCGCCGACAAGGACCAGGCCCAGAGCAGCGTGCAGGACGCCATTGCCAGCCTCGACCCGAGCCGGCAGGCGCTGTGCGCCCAGCTCTGGGAGGTGCACACCACCGGCCTCTACGTGTACCGCGCCACCCCGCGCCGCGCCGCGGCCTTGTTCAACTACACGCTGCTGCCTAAAAACAGGCCCGTTGCCAAGCCTACCAACGCCTGATAGCTTCTAGTATTGGTTTTAAGCGGAAAGCACGCGTGCCGGCAGGATAAAAGGGCAATGGGATAGGACAAGCACGCGTGCCGGTAGGGCAAAAAGGAAGTGGGATAGGGCAAGCACGCGTGCCGGTGGGGCAAAAAGGCGATGGGATAGGGCAAGCACGTGTGCCGGTAGGGCAAAAAGGCGATGGGATAGGGCAAGCACGTGTGCTTGCCCTATCCCATCACCTTTTTGGGCTTATATGTTGCGCTAGCGGGGCGCCCCTAGTCCATCAGCACGCCCACGTAGTAGTTGAAGGTATCGACCTCCACGTTGTCCTTCGTGGCGCCCGGCAGGTCGAGCGCCGCCCACTTGGTGTTGGGCGTCAGCAGCTTGTACTCGCCGCCCTTCACCCGCAGGCGCACGGGCAGGTCGAAGCCGGGCACCGAGGCTACCCAGCGGCCCAGCAGCTGGCCTTTTTCGAGGCGCATTTCGAGCACCGGCAGCTCGGCGTGTTGCAGGTACTGGGCGAACACCTTACTGAAATCGTGGCCCGACTCCTTATTAATGTAGTCGATAACCTGCTGGCCGGTCACGGTCTGGTGGTAGAAGGTCTTGCCCAGGCCGCGCAGGATGCCGCGCCACTTGGCGTCGTCGTTGAGGGCCGTGCGCAGCATGTTGAGCATACTCGCGCCCTTGTCGTACATATCGCCCGAGCCCTCCTTGTTCACGCCGTAGGGGCCGACGATGGGGCCGTCGTTCTGGATGTTGCGGCGCTGGCCGTGCAGGTACTCCTGGCCCGCTTGCTTGCCGTATTGCGTCTCCACAAACAGCCCTTCAGAGTAGCACGTGAAGCTTTCGTGCACCCACATGTCGGCAATGTCCTTGGTCGTGATGTTGTTGCCAAACCACTCGTGGCCGCTCTCGTGGATGATGATGAAGTCGAACTTATCGCCCCAGCCGGTATTCGAGCGGTCGCGGCCCAGGTAGCCGTTTTGGAATTTATTGCCGTAGGCCACGGCGCTCTGGTGCTCCATGCCCAGGTGCGGCGCCTGCACCAGCTTGTAGCCATCCTTGTACCACGGGTAGGGCCCAAACCAAGCTTCCATGCTCTTGAGCATGGGCTTCACGTTGGCCGCAAACTGCTTTTTGGCCTTGTCCAGGTCTTCGGGCAGCACCCAGTAGTCGAGGGTCAGCGGGCCGCTCTCGCCCTGGTACACATCGGAGAAATGCGCGTAGTTGGCCACGTTCAGGGCCACGTCGTAGTTGTTGATGGGGCTAGTCACGGCCCAGTCGTAGCGGGTGTAGCCGCCGGCCAGCTTCTTGGTGCCGCGCAGGCGGCCGTTGCTCACGTCCATCAGGCCCTGGGGCACGGCAATGCTGATGAGCATACTATCGACCTCATCGGCCTGCTGGTCTTTGGTGGGCCACCAGATGCTGGCGCCCACGCCCTGGCAGGCCGTGGCCACGAAGGGCTGGCCCTTGCTGTCCTGGGTGAAGACCATGCCCCCGTCCCAGGGCGCCTTTTTGGCCACCGTGGGCTGGCCCGCGTACACCACCGTAAACTCGTCGCGCGTGCCCTGCCGGATGGTCTGCGGGAAGGTAACGAACACCGCGTTGGCCTCGCGGGTGAAGGCCAGCGGCTGGCCTTTATAGAGCACTTTCTCTACCTTGAGGTTGGCAAACAGGTCGAATTGCAGCCGGGTAAAATCGCGGGTGGCCGTGAAGCGAAACAGGTTGGAGCCGCTAATGGCGCGGTTGGCCACATCAAGTTTCACGTCGAGGTGGTAGTAGTTGATGTCGTAGCAGGTGCGCTCGGCCGGCTGCCCGCCGCGTAGCGAGTCGGCGCGGGTGAAGGCCGTTTTGGGCTGCATCAGCTGAGCCGAGGCCAGCAGCGACGAGCCGAGAAGCGGCAACAAAAGCCGCAGGGTTTTAGTCAGGGTCATGGAAGAATGTCAAACGAAGTGGCACTTCGTTTCCGTTTGCGCTAGGCTAGCCGCTAAAACGGAGTGCCACTCCGTTTTATCTACCTTCACGCCAAAGTTACGTCCCTCCTATCCCCACTATGTCACTCACGCTCGCCCACGCCGCCACCGCGCCGGCCCACGCCACGCAGGTTTTCATCCTGCCGCTCGGCACTACCACCCTGCCCGAGGCCGCCACCACCGACCTGCCCGCCGCGGCTCGTCAGTACGTGGAAGCCGCGCTGGCCGCCGACCAGAAATTTGTCAGCCTCAATCACTTTTCGCACCAGCACTACTTCGCGGTGCTCGAAAAAAAGGCCAGCCCCGACCTTCAGCTCGAAGCCCTGCGCAAGGCCGGCCACCAGCTGCAAGCCGCCCTCAAAAAAGAAAAAACGGCTGCCGTTTTTATCGAAAACCTCAGCGACAACCCCGATGCCGGGCTAGCCTTGGCCGAGGGCCTGTTCCTAGCCGCCTACGAGTTTGAAGGCTACAAAACGGACGAGAAATCGCGCCAGGCCGTCCCGCTGGCCACCATTACCCTGGTAGGCGATGCCGCCACCGAGGCCCGCGTAACCGAGCTGCAACACCTGCTCGACGGCGTGGCCTTCGCCCGCGACCTCGTCAACATGCCGCTCAACAAGCTCAACGCCCAGCAGTTTGCCGACCGCCTGGCCGCGGCCGGCGACGAGGCCGGCTACACCACCGACATCCTCGACCTGGCCAAAATCGAGAGCCTGCGCATGGGCGGCCTCATTGCCGTCAACCTGGGCTCGCCCGAGCCGCCCACCTTCAGCATCCTCGAATGGAAGCCCAAAGGTGCCAAAAACGAGAAGCCCTACGTGCTCGTCGGCAAGGGCGTAGTCTACGACACCGGTGGCCTCAGCCTCAAGCCCACGCCCAACAGCATGGACATGATGAAGTGCGACATGGCCGGCGGCGCGGCCGTGGGCGGCACGCTATATGCCCTGGCCAAGAACAACGTGCCGCTGCACGTCATCGGCCTGGTGCCGGCCACCGACAACCGCCCCGGCGGCCTCGCCTACGTGCCCGGCGACGTACTCACCATGCACTCGGGCCTCACCGTGGAAGTCAAAAACACCGACGCCGAAGGCCGCCTGCTGCTGGCCGATGCCCTCAGCTTCGCCAAAAAATACCACCCCGAACTGGTGATTGACCTGGCCACGCTCACCGGCGCGGCCGTGCGCGCCATCGGCACCGAGGGCGCCGCCGTGATGGGCACTGCCGCCCCCGAAACCACCGCCCAGCTGCTCGCCGCCGCCCACCGCGTACACGAGCGCCTGGTCGAGTTTCCGCTCTGGGACGACTACGCCGACCACATGAAGTCGGACATCGCCGACCTGAGTAACCTCGGCAAGGGCGACGCGGGCCACATCTCGGCCGCCAAGTTCCTGGAGCGCTTCATCGAAGGCACGCCCTGGCTGCACCTCGACATCGCCGGCCCCGCGTATTTAACTGCGCCGGACAGCTACCGCGGCAAAGGCGGTACGGGCACGGGCGTGCGGTTGCTGTACGAGTTCCTGACCAAGCAGTTAGAACAGCAATAGTTATGCGTATCACGCTGGAACTGCCAGACTATTCGCCTGAAACGGGCATCCGCACTCAGTGGGAAGCCGGCTTTAACATCATTACCTCGGGCACCGCTGACTGTTTTGTTTTGAAAGCCAATAAGGCTGGCTTGGTTTCGCTAGCCACGCACCTGCTGACTCTTGCCCAAGACAAAGTACCGGATGGATGTCATATTCATTACGATGAATTTAATTCGCTGGAAGACGAGTCAATCGAGATGATAATCCAAAAAACTGACTGAGTTGTTTGGTGAATAAGCGGGCGGTGAGCGACAAGCTGGCCGCCCGTTTTTATTTACAACCGAGCCACGTTACCCTCTATTCTATGGCTGATTTCCTCGTCATCGGGGCCGGCATCGGCGGGCTGGCCACGGCCCAGGCGCTGCTGCGGCTGGGCCACCGAGTGCGCGTGTACGAGGCCGCCGCCGAGCTGCGCGAAATCGGCGCCGGCGTGGTGCTGGGGGCCAATGCCATGCGGGCGCTCGACGAGTTGGGCCTGCACGATGCCGTGCGGCCCGCCGGCTCGCCCATCACCACCGTGAGCCTCTACAACGAGCAAGGCCAGGTGCTGAACCGCGCCGACACCACTGGCTTCACGACGCGGCTGGGCTACGATAACGTGGGCATCCTGCGGGCCGACTTGCAGCGCGAGTTGCTGCGGGCGCTACCGCCCGGCGTGGTGCAGCTCGGACACCGGCTGGCCCGCTTCGAGCAGAGCGCCACCCACGTCACGGCCTTCTTCGAAAACGGCACCCAGGCCACCGCCGAGGCCCTGGTAGCGGCCGATGGCATCCGCTCGCCAGTGCGGCAGCAGTTGCTGCCGGCCAGCCAGCCGCGCTACGCCGGCTACACCTGCTGGCGGGCCGTATTGCAAGCCAATACTCCCGGCCTGCCCACCACCGGCTCCAGCGAAACCTGGGGCCGCGCCGGGCGCTTCGGCCTGGTGCCCGTGGCCGATGGCCGCCTCTACTGGTTTGCCTGCGTCAACAGTCCCGCACCCGACAATCCTGTTTTCAAGGCCTACCAAGTGGCCGATTTGCAGCGCCGCTTCGCCGGTTTCCACGCGCCCATCCCGCAGGTGCTGGCCGCCACCGCCGGGGCCGACCTGCTCTGGGGCGACCTCTACGACCTGGCCCCGCTGGCTAGCCTGGCTTTCGGCCGGGTGCTGCTGCTGGGCGATGCCGGCCACGCCACCACTCCTAACCTGGGCCAGGGTGCCGGCATGGCCGTCGAAGACGCCGCCGTGCTGGCCCGCTGCCTGCGCACCACCCCCACCGACGTGCCCGCCGCCTTCCACACCTTCGACCAGCAGCGCCGGCCCCGCACCCGCCGCATCGTGGCGCAGTCGCGGCTACTGGGGCAACTGGCGCAGTTCACCCCGCCCTGGCTGGCCCCGCTGCGCAACGCGGCCCTGGCCGCCGTGCCCGACTGGCTCACGGCCCGCCAGATGGCCTGGCTCTACCAAGAATTGTAGCTCTTTACAAGCAGCAAGCAGGTCATGCAGCGCGCAACGAAGCATCTCGCTTGTGGTAGTAAATCCAATCGTTGCCAACGTCAGCACGCAAGCTGCTTCGCTGTGCTTTGCATGACCCGATAAGTCAAAGTGATAAGCAGCCCGCTCGCACGGCGCTACTTTTGGGCCTTAGCCAGGCCATCCGCGCAGCTTTTCGTTAGCCCCCCGCCCGGCATCTCCCTTATTTATGAGCTCCTCCCCTTCCAAATCTTCCCTTCCCCGTCTCGGCTTTTCGGTGGGCGACCTGGCCGGCATCGGCCCCGAGGTCATTTATAAAACATTGCGTGACGAGCGTCTGCTCCAGCAGTGCACCCCTGTGGTATACGGCACGGCCACGGCGCTCTTCGACGATTTTCCGGTGGAGAAGCACGAAGAGCCCCTTACCTTCCGGCAGTTGCGCGACGCGGCCGACATCGCCCCCGGCCGCCTCAACGCCGTGACCTGCTGGGACGAGGACTTCCACCTCACGCCCGGCCAGCCCTCGCCCGCCAGCGGCCAGGCCGCCCGCGAAAGCCTGCTGGCCGCCGCCCGCGACCTCAAGGCCGGCCTGCTCGATGCCATCGTGACGGCCCCCATCAGCAAGGAAAACACCCAGGCCGACGACTTCCGCTTCCCCGGCCACACCGAGTTTCTGGCCAGCTACTTCGGCGCGGCCAATAATCTGATGTTCTTGGTCGATGAGGACCAGCAGCTACGCGTGGCCACCGCCACCGGCCACATTCCGCTCAAGGACGTGTCGGCCCGCCTCACCGGCGACTTACTACGCACCAAAATCAAGCTCTTGCTCAAGTCATTGCAGCAGGACTTCGGCATTCTCAAGCCCAAAATTGCCGTACTCGGCCTCAACCCCCACGCCGGCGAAAACGGCCTGCTGGGCCGCGAGGAAAACGACGTGGTGACGCCCGTCATCCGGCAGTTCGAGCACGACGGTCACCTCGTCTTCGGCCCCTACCCGGCCGATGGCTACTTCGGCACCGGCCAGTTCCGGCAGTTCGACGCCACCCTCTCGCTCTACCACGACCAGGGCCTGATTCCCTTCAAGCTCATGGCCTTCGAGCAGGGCGTCAATTTCACGGCTGGCCTCTCGGTAGTGCGCACCTCCCCCGACCACGGCACGGCCTACGGCATCGCCGGTAAGTTCGTGGCCGATGCCTCGTCGTTCCGGGCGGCCGTGTACCTGGCCTGCGACGTGGTGCGCCATCGTCGGCTAGCCGCCGCCGACCCGCGCAAGGCCTAGCCATTCTTTTACAAAAGCGAAATTTTCTTTCTATTTTTGAAACGCGGCTGGCAACGGCCGCGTTTTCTTTTTGGTTCATGGTTATCATCAGCTACGCGCCAGTTCGCACGTTCACCGAGGCCCACCCTGCCGTCGGCGATGCGCTAGATGAGTGGTATTTCAAGTGCAAAGCTGCCAACTGGAAAAGCCTGGCCGATATGCGTCAGAGCTTCAACAGCGTCGATTTTGTTGGCAACGACCGCTACGTTTTCAATATTAAAGGCAATCACTACCGCTTGGTAGCCATGGTGTTTTTCAACCGCCGCACGCTCTATATCCGGTTCATCGGTACGCACGCCGAATATGACACCGTTGACGTAACTACTATTTAATCAATGTTATCCATGACCATCAACACGTCCGAAGAATGCACGGCGGCCTTGGCGCAGCTCGACCATTTAATCGCAATTGGCTTCGATGGCATTCCGGCGCGGGAGCAGGAATTTGATGCACTGGCCCAGGCCATTGAGCACTACCAGGTGCAGGCGGGCTATTTTCCTAAGCCCACTACCCTGCCCGCCATGATTGAACTAAAGCGCCAGCAGCGCCAGCTCAAGCAAAAGGAGCTGGCGCTGCTGTTGGAAGTACCCGCCGGCCGCCTCTCCCAGATACTCAGCGGCAAGCGCCGCGTGACCATGGATTTGGCCCGCAAACTCTACGAGCGGCTCGACATCAGCCCCGAGTTTATCTTAAAAACGGCCTGAGCCAGACCCGCTAGCCCCCGATTGGCTTGATAAAGCCAACTTAAACCCGTACCTTTGCCCCCCGTTATTCGGCTAACTGTGAAAAAAGACCCGCAATTTGAATTGCCCATCGCCCGGCTCTCGCTCAAGACGCACCAGTTTGCGTTTGAGCTCGGCCGCGCGTTCTTCGAGCAGTTCGACCCCCAGGGCGAGTTTATTGCCGATGGCAACCTGCACGCCGACATCACGCTCGACAAAACCGAGCGCGTAATTACCATTACCTCGCACATCAAGGGCACCGTGCGCCTCACCTGCGACCGCAGCCTCGATGAGTACGACCACCCGCTCGACGTGACCAACACGCTGCTGGTGCGCTACGGCGACGAGCTCAAGGAGCTGGACGACGACGTGCTGCAAATCACGCCCGAAACGCTCTCGCTCGACATTGCCCAGCATTTGTACGACTACATTGGGCTGGCGCTGCCGATGAAAAAGCTGCACCCGCGCTTCCAGAACGAAGCCGACGACGACCCCGACGCCACCACCAAGCTCATCTTCTCGACCCGCCCCCAGGGCGAAGGTCCGGACGATGACGAGCCAGCCGACCCCCGTTGGGCGGCCCTCAAAAACCTGAATTAGGACCCTGTGCTAATTCATCATTCCTAATTCCTAACTCTTAATTTCCCCCTACCAAGACCATGGCACATCCTAAGCGCCGGACCTCCACCGCCACCCGCGACAAGCGTCGCAGCCACCACAAGCTCACCCCTAAGGCCGTGACCATCTGCCCCAACACGGGCGAGCTGCACCTGCGCCACAAAGCCTACGTGGTAGACGGTGATTTGTACCACAATGGCCAGCTGGCCATCAAAAATTATACCTCGGTAGCTGCTCCGGCTGCTGCTGGCGATACGGGCTCGGACGAAGAATAGCCGAAAGCGTTGTTATTTCGCGGTACCATCGGGCCGGACTGCTCTTTTGAGATTGGCAGTCCGGCCCGGTTTGGTTTCGCGCCCCGCGCTTTTATGGCTGACTCTCTACTTTATCCGCGTTCATGAAAATTGCCCTCGACGCTATGGGCGGCGACTTTGCCCCCCAGGCCGCCGTGGCCGGTGCCGTGCTGGCCGCCCAGCGCCTGGCCGGCAAAGCCCAGGTGGTCCTCATCGGCCCCGAAGCTGAAATCCGCCCCTTGCTGCTTGAGCACGGCCCCAGCGCCACCCTGCTCGAAATCGTGCCCGCCTCCCAGGTTATCGAAATGGGTGAGCACCCCACCAAGGCTTTTCAGCAAAAGCCGGACAGCACGATTGCCGTGGGCTACCGCCTGCTGCACAGCGGCGAAGTCGATGCGTTTTGCTCGGCCGGCAACACCGGGGCCATGCTCGTGGGCGCCATGTTTACGGTGAAAACCGTGCCCGGCGTGCTGCGCCCGGCCATTGCTAACTTTGTGCCCAAGCTGGCCGGGGGCTACGGCATCCTAGTGGATGTGGGCGCCAACGCCGACTGCAAGCCCGAGATGCTGGAGCAGTTTGGCGAGCTAGGTTCGCTCTATGCGCACTACGTGCTGGGCATCGAGCGCCCCAAGGTGGGCCTCATGAGCCTGGGCGAAGAGGAAGGCAAGGGCACGGTGGTGACCCAGGCGGCGCACCAGCTGTTCAAGGTGAACCCGCACGTGCACTTCATCGGCAACATCGAGGGCCGCGACCTGTTCAACGATAAGGCCGACGTGATTGTATGCGACGGCTTCGTGGGCAACGTGATGTTGAAAATGGCTGAGTCGATGTACGACATCATGGTGACGCGCAACCTGAACGACGAATTTTTTGAGAAAGTAAACTACGAAACCATTGGCGGCTCGCCCATTCTGGGCATCAACGACAATGCTATTATCGGCCACGGAGTAAGCACGCCGCTAGCCATCTGTAACATGCTGATGCAGGGCTACCAGATGGCGCAGTCCGGCATCGTGGACCAAATCAAAGACTCTTTCAAATCCTAGGGCAAAAAGCCGGGC
>Ga0160429_1000626_pt1 | contig 26791 bp, 23 predicted proteins | sample SolpanmetagenomR_FD_108199 | JGI IMG/M metagenome (GOLD analysis project Ga0160429, IMG submission 108199) | Solar panel surface microbial communities from Lawrence Berkeley National Laboratory, California, USA - R | ecosystem: Engineered > Built environment > Solar panel > Unclassified ... | reverse complement strand
GACCGCTCGTAACGACCCGCGCCGATCAGACCGTCCACATCGGCCTCCATCAGGATCTGCAGGACCGTCTCGGCCAGGCTGCGCAGGAAGTTGCCGTCGTCAGCCTTCTGAAAAGCCTCGATCAGTGCCACTCTGTCGTCGGTCATCGGGTGCTCCCGGTTCGGGTTGAAGTCCGCAAACTCCACCTTAGCCGCATGGCCCGATGGCCACCCCAATCCCCGCCAAAGCGGTCCTCGAATTTACACCTCGTCCGCGGACGCTACCAACCGCCTACGCTCACAGCCTCGCGCAGTCCCTGATGGTCGCCGTCATCGTGTTCCGCTCCGAGGCCGGCTTCAGCGTCGTCACCGCCGACGAGTTCGAGGGCGATCCGGCCAGCGTCGTCACCGAGTTCGACCCACACGAGGGGTGACCCCCTCCCACCGGGGGCGAAGCCGGGCTCGCCCCTCACCCACCGCGGCCTGGAGCCTAGGTTCCGGATCGCCCACTAGTCCCATGACAAAATAACTTAAGTGCCTGACAAATGCCTTTGAGTGACAATCACGGGCGCGTGAGCCCGGTTCAGAGAAGGAGAATTGTCTCCATAGTCGATCGGAGTAATTCTCCCTCAGAGGTCCGTTCTCGTAATGCAAGTTGTGCAACCCGACGCCGAGCGCGACGCCCAAATACTCAACCGTGCGATGGATGTCGTTGTGGCGTATGTCGCCAACAACCCTGTTCAGGCGTCTGATCTGCCCGGTCTGATGCAGTCGGTCCACGCGACCTTCGCCCGGCTCGCCAATCCTGGTCCCAAACCCGACAAGCCCGAGTTCGAGAAGCCGAGCCCGTCCGCAATCCGGCGCTCGATCACGCCCGGAGCGCTGATCTCCTTCATCGACGGCAAGCCGTATCAGACGCTCAAGCGTCACCTCACCAAGAACGGGCTCGACATCGAGGGCTACCGGGCGCGCTACGGCCTGCCGCTCGATTACCCCTCGACCAGCGCCAACTACTCGGCCACCCGCGCCGAGCTGGCGCGCAACATGGGCCTTGGGCGCAAGGTGAACCGGACCCCGCAGGCGGGAGCCGTTGAGACCGACGCCGCCCCGTCCGAAGAGGCAGCACCCAGGCGTCGGGGCCGCCCGCCGAAGGCAGCCTGAGCACGCCAGGACAGGCGTGATGAGCCACCGGCCTCTTCCTCGAGATCGCAGGAGGGGCCGGGGGCTTGGCGGCGTGCCAGAAGCCGATGCCCGAACCTTTGCCCGGACGCGCATGACACCCCGGGAGCGACACGGCTTCAATGTCGTGAGAAGGGGGAGGGCGCGCGTCGTGGGCCGCCGTGGCGCTTAGGCTGACGCATGACCCCAGCCTGAGCGGCGGGCGAGTGATCCGACAGGGCCGAGACCCGGCTGCATGCTGGTGCAGGGGTTGGCCAAGGGGCTCCTGACGTCCTGGTGCGGGGCCACAACCCACGGCCTCGTTGATGGGCGTGTCTATCCGGGGCGCCCGGGACCACCGCAACGGCGGATGCCGGTTTTCTTCCCCGCCGCCTGACGGCGTCTCCTCGCGCACCAAGAAAACCGTCCCTCGCCGTCCTCCGCTGCGCTTCGGCCTGCAAGCAGGTGCGGCGCCGGTCGCCTCCGGCTCAACGACCGCCATCGAGGCCGCAAGGGTGCGGCTCCGGGCAACGGGACAAGGAACACCACCATGGCGACCATCGGCACCTTCACCCAGACCGAGAACGGCTTCACCGGCGAGATCGCCACCCTGACCATCCAGGCCAAGAAGGTCGCGATCGTCCCCGAGAGCCGCGGCGGCGAGAACGCCCCCACCCACCGCATCTTCCTGGGCAAGGCCGAAATCGGCGCGGGCTGGGCCAAGCGCTCCAAGGAGGACCGGGACTACATCTCGATCAAGCTCGACGACCCGAGCCTCTCGGCTCCCCTCTACGCCGCCCTCTACGGCGAGGACGACGGCAAGTTCTCCCTGGTCTGGAACCGCCCGAACGGTCGCCGCCGGGACTGACCCCCGGCCCTCGACGCCCCGCCCCTCACGGGCGGGGCGGGATCGTGCGACGACAACGGAGCGACTGACATGGCTTACGCGTTTGATACACTCAGCTACTCGAAGACCCTGCGCGAGGCCGGCATCGCACAGGACCACGCCGAGGCTCACGCCCAAGCGGCCCGGGAGTTCATCATGGTCGAGCTCGTCACCAAGGAGGACCTGCGCGCGGCCAAGGACGAACTCCGCTCTGCCATGGAGCTGGAGACGCTCCGATTGACCATTCGGCTCGGGAGCATCACGGCCGCAGGCCTCGTCGCGATGACCGGTGTGCTCGCCACCCTCATCAAGGTTCTCTGAGGAACCCTGGCCCCCTCCGATCAAGGGGCAAACCCGCGAGGCGACTATCCCTTAAGCTGGATGCGCGTCGGTCCGCCGCCTGATCGGGAGGGCACCGCGCGTCCACGGTTCGGCATAGGTCAGGTCGCCGTGCCGGGGGCTCGGATGACGGACCTTCGAGGACCGTCCCTCTGCGCGCATCCGGTCCGAGGCCACGTTCCACGACGGAACGGCGTCATCGCCTTGCGTCCAGTGAACTAGGCTCGCCTCGTCACACCACTCCAGGAGCTTCGGCATCGCTTTCCGGTGCGGACCAGAGGTCATGAAGGCGCGCATGTCGGCCTGATCGGCCCACACCGTCAGGGTCCAGAACGTTCGTTTGCGATCGGCGAGCAGGCTGCCTTGGATGAACCCTGCCGCGTTCCTCGTCTGCGACAGGGAGCGCATCGTATCGACGACGAAACCCGGCATGAAGCGCCAGGAGCGGATGCGCAGCCGTGTGACGCTGACGAAAGCCATGTGAGCTTATCCCAGGAGCGCGGCCCGACGTTCATGGTGCGCTTGACCACGACACTCTCCGCTCGGCGCCGCCTCGCAGTCTAGCGCCAAGGCGAGATCGGCCCGGGTCGCCAGGCCCTTCGGCACGTAGCCGAGTTCGTTCAAGAACAGGTTCAGGGTCGCGAACGTTTGGAGGTGGGCCGCCTCGGCCTCGACGTGCTCCTGCTCGCTGACGCATGCAGCGTCCGCTTCGTCCAGCGCCTCGATCCGCATGAGCGCCGTAAGGTAGAGCCGGTGCGCGGCGACCGTCCGTTCCTCCAAGGTCGCGTCAGATACGGTCGAGCAAGGCACGCGACGTCTCCTTGGTTCGGGCCTGCCGCAGGGTGTCCCGCGTGGACTTCTTGCAATCTTAAGCTAAGTTTTGAGTCCGATCCACCAACCAAAGCGCGAGTAGGCGAGGGGGCCTGATCCGTTCGTTCGTCACCGACTGCGTGGTGAACTGGTCGGGAGGTCGAGCCGGAGTCAGAGTGGGCTTCGCGAGGTCATGACGGGAGATCAGGCCGGAGAGAGGCTCCGGCGCCCGTCGTGAGATCACGCCGATGGCCCGCCGCCCCACCTCGTCCCGGAAGACCGCTGCCCGCCGCACTGAGGCCGCTCCCGTCCAGCGCGCCGACCTCTACCAGCGCATCACCGACACGATCATTGCCCAGCTCGAGGAGGGCAGGGTGCCGTGGGTGCAGCCTTGGACGAGCCTGCCCGGCACCGCGGCCGTGTCCATGCCGCGCAACGCGGCGACCAACCGGGCCTATTCCGGCATCAACGTCATGCTGCTGTGGGGAAGCGGCATGGCCGCCGGCTACCCGGTCCAGCGCTGGCTCACCTTCCGCCAGGCGCTCAGCCTCGGCGGCTGCGTGCGCCGGGGCGAGAAGGGCACGCCCGTCGTCTACGCCGACCGCCTCACCCCCGAGCAGGAGCGCCAGCGCGCGTCGCAAGCCGGCGAGGAGGCCCGCTCGATCGCCTTCCTCAAGCAATACACCGTGTTCAACGCCGCGCAGTGCGACGGCCTGTCGGAGGACCTGTACGTGCCGCCGCCGCCGCCGCGCGAGGACCTGATCGAGCCGCGTTTCCGCGCGCTGATGCAGGCCACGGGGCTGACCATCCACATCGGCGGGCAGATCGCGTTCTACCGCCCGGCCGACGACGCGATCGTGCTGCCCCCGCCCCAGGCCTTCCACGAGCCGGTCAACTTCCACCGGACCGCCGCGCACGAGATGATCCACGCCACGGGCCATGCCTCCCGGCTCGCCCGGGACTTCACGGGCCGCTACGGCAGCGAGGGCTACGCGCGCGAGGAGCTGGTCGCCGAGATCTCCGCAGCCTACGTCTGCGCCAGCCTCGGTATCGTGCCGACCGTGCGCCACGCCGACTACATCGGCTCCTGGCTCGAGGTGCTGCGCTCGGACCCCCGCGCCATCGTGCAGGCGGCGGGGCTCGCCAGCCGCTCGGCCGACTGGCTGCTCGGGCACCTGCCGGCCGAACTCGCACCCGACGGGGGAGCGGGCTCGGAGACCGACGAGGCCGGCGTCGAGGCGGGAGACGACCAAGCGGCGCCGGCGGCTCTACGGGCAGCGGCGTGATGCGCTTCAAGCCCTGGCCCCGCCCGACGGCGTTCGAGGACACGGCGCGCAAGCGCGCCGCCTACCGCCACAAGCAGGTCCGCGAGCAGGCGGCCCTGCCCCTGTTCGCCCCCGTGATCGCCGAGCGCCAGCTCGGTGTCGATGAGGAGATGGTTCGGCGCACCGGGCAATGGGAGCGCCAGCAGGCCGAGAACCGGCGGCAGCGGGCCGCCGGCTGGCGCCGGGCGCGCGAGCGCCTGTTCGCGCACCCGACCGGCGAGCGCCTGGCGATCCGGGCGCTGTGGCGGGCCTGCCCGTACCCAGCCGATCCGAGCTACCTCGGCACGCTGCTGCACGAGATCGCGACCGGGCGGATCGACCCGGCGCACCCCCCGTGGGGCGGCCGGCACACGCTCACCCCCCGGACGACGCCGAAGCCGGCGAGCTTTACGGAGGCCTTCCGCCAGATCGGCCGGCGCACGGTCGGCGGCGGTCCGAAGACGACGGGCGCCGACGAGCGCCTGTTCTGCGGCAATCTGGGCTCGGGCATCCTCTTCCTGACCTCGCGGGTGCGGCTGTGCGAGCCCAACGAGAGCTTTTATACCTCGTCCAACCACCGCCTGCGCGACAGCCATGTCGGCCGGGGCGGGCATTGGGTCGACATCGTGGTGCGGGGGACCTGCTCGGACGCCGAGCTGATCCTGATCCGGCGCCTCGCCCAGCGAGAGGATACGCGCCCCGTAAGGGTCCGGCGGTCCCTCGGGTCGGCCCGTGAGAGTGAGAGGGAATGCCTGAGGGGGGAGGATCGCGCCGCTTCGCGAGAGCCCGACCACGCCACTGACAGGACCGCGCCATGCCCGAACCACTCTGCTTCGCCCTGACCCTCGACATCGCGGTCGAGGAGCCCGCCCCGGTGCTCGAGGCGGCTGCCCGCGAGCTGGTCCGGCGCCGGCATGCCGCCTCGACCGACGAGGCCCAGGCCCTGCTCGGCGGGGACGTGGGGAAGGCGCTCACCGTGCTGATCGAGCTGCACGACCTCGCCTCGGCCGGCGCCGTGGTGCTGCAAATCCAGTCCGGATCGGCCGGGCCGATCCCGACCCGGCCGGGCCTGCCGCCTGCGGCTGCACTCGCCGACGCCTGACACCGCCCCTGCGGCCCCCCTCACGCCAGAGGGAGGCCCCTTCGCCCGTGCCGCTTCGCCGATCCCCGGCGGCCTGCGGCACGAGGACGAAGATCATGGGCGAGTACGTGATGACCACGATCACCATCGGCGGGCTCCTGCCCGGAGAGGCGGGTGCTGCCGCCCTGATCGCTGCCGCGACAGCGTATTACGCCGAGGCCGACAGCCTGGTGCGCGAGGCCCTGGCCGCCGGCCGCCACGTCGACCTGGAGGACCTGCAGGATCGCGGGCAGACCCCCGACCTCGACGCGTTCTGCCGGGCGCACGGCCTGGCCTACCAGCGTGCGTGGGTCTCCCAGCTCGGTCAGTTCGAGGCGGGCCTGGAATACTGGCAGCCCGGCATGGACCGGCCCGTCGAGGAGGCGGCGGACGAGGGCGGCGAGCCGATGATCGCGCTGGCCGAGCTGCGCCGCTGCCACAGGGCCGGCGAGACGCTCAGCGGTGTCGTGGCCCGGCTCGCCCGGGCGGAGTCGACCGCCGTGCCGCCCCTGATCCTCGTCCCGGAGACGGGCGCCGGCGGCTTGGGTTCCGCCTGATCCGGTGTCGGTCGAGTCCCGCGGCCTCCCTCCAGAGTGAGAGGGGGGCTTCGCCTGCGTGAGGGTTTGAAGGTCAGGAGAGAGCCGGGCCGCCCGCACGAAGGGATTGACGACCATGACCAGCGCCACGAGCACCGCCAAGAGCACCCCGAAGGCCGCCAAGATCACCCTGAGCGAGGCGGTCGCGATCCCGTTCGAGAAGCTGGCCTTGAGCCAGGCCAACGTGCGCCGGATCGCCCATGGCCAGAGCATCGAGGACCTGGCCGAGGACATCGCCCATCGCGGCCTGCTCCAGTCCCTGAGCGTGCGCCCGATCCTCGACGAGGCCGGGGCAGAGACCGGCCGCTACGAGGTGCCCGCCGGCGGCCGGCGCTTCCGCGCGCTCGAGCACCTCGTGAAGACGAAGCGCATGGTCAAGTCGGTCAAGGTGCCGTGCATCGTGCGCGCGGCCGACAGCGCGATCAGCGCGACCGAGGACTCGATCGCCGAGAACGCCATGCGCGAGGCCCTGCATCCCCTCGACCAGTTCCGGGCGTTCAAGGCGCTGGCGGATGCCGGCATGCCGAATGCCGACATCGCCGCCCGGTTCTTCGTCACCGAGACCATCGTGCGCCAGCGCCTGCGGCTCGCCGGGGTCAGCCCGGTGCTGCTGGAGGCCTACGGTGCGAACGAGATGACGCTGGAGTGCCTGATGGCGTTCTCCGTCACCGAGGATGCCGCGCGTCAGGTCCGGGTCTGGGAGGCGCTGAACAAGCGCGGCAACATCAGCACCTGGTCGATCCGCCAGGCCCTCACCGAGAGCTCGGTCGGCATCGGGGACGCGCGCGCCGTGTTCGTGGGCGAGGAGGCCTACGTCGCCGCCGGTGGCGGGGTCCTGCGCGACCTGTTCGCGGAGCGCGGCGACGGCTGGTTCCAGGATGCCGACCTCCTGAACCGCCTGGCCGAGGCCAAGCTCGCGACGTTCAGCGAGACGATCGCGGCCGAGGGCTGGAAGTGGATTGAGGTGTCGCTGACCCTCGGCCACGCCCGCACCTACGGCCTGCGCACCCTGCGGACCCATTCCGAGCTCGACGAGGCCGAGGAGGCCGCGTTCGAGGCGGCGGTGGCCGAGTACGAGGGCCTCAACGAGCAGTACGGCTACGGCGACGACATCCCGACCGAGATCGCCGAGCGCCTGACGGCGCTGGAGGGCGAGATCACCGACTTCGAGGCCCGCGCCGCGATCTACGACCCGGCCGACATCGCGATCGGCGGCGTCTTCGTCTCGCTCGAATACGACGGGCGTCCGTGCGTGCGGCGCGGTTACGTCCGGCCCGAGGACGAGCGCCCGGTCGAGACCGAGGCGGCCAAGGTCGAGCCGGGTGCCCCGGCCGGTACTGGTGCGGATGCCAGTGTCGAGGGGCAGGGCTTGGCCGCCCCGGCAGCAGCCGCGGCCCCTTGGCCGATCCCCGGCGACACGCCCGTCCCGGGTGTTCTGCGCGCGATCATCACGATCGGCGGGGGGATTGCCGCCGCCACCGCCGAGCCGGAGGAGACCGACCGTCCCCTGTCCGAGCAGCATCGGACCGAGCTGACCACCTACCGCACGATGGCGCTGCGCGAGGCCCTGGCGGACGATCCCGAGGCCGCCTTCGTGGCGGTCCTGCACGCCATGGTGATCCGGGTGATCGTCAACGGCTACCGCACCGGCTCGTGCCTCGAGGTCTCGACCACATCGGCCCGCGCCGACCACACCGTCCAGGGCCTCGACGCCTTCCGGCCCGCGACCGCCCTCGACGCGAAGCGCGAGGCTTGGGCCAAGCGCCTGCCGTCCGAGCAGGGCGAGATCTGGGAGGCGCTGATTGATCTTAGCCCCGAGCAGCGCACCGAGCTGTTCGCGCTGTGCGCGGGCCTGTCCGTCAACGCGATGCACACGCCGTTCGATCGGCGTCCCGAGGCGCTGCCGCATGCCGACCGGCTGGCGCAGCTCGTCGGCCTCGACCTCACCCGCGACTGGAAGCCGACGGCGGCCAACTACTTCAACCGCGTCACGAAGGGCAAAATCCTGGCGGCGGTGCGCGAGGCCAAGGGCGAGGACACCGCGCGGCTCCTCGACAGCTTGAAGAAGGGCGAGATGGCGCGCGAGGCCGAGCGCCTGATGGCCGACTCCGGCTGGCTGCCCGAAATCCTGCGCACGCCCGGCATCCAGACCGAGGTGGCGGGTGCCCCGGTTGGGGCCGAGGGGTCGGAGGTGACCGGGGCGGATGCGGCGGGGGTGGACGGGGCCGAAGCGCTTCCGGCCTTCCTCGGCGGAGCGGAGGATGCGGTCGAGGCGGCAGACGCCGAAGCGCTTCCGGCCTTCCTCGCAGAGGACGGTGATGAACCCCGGAGCGAGGATGAGGTGATCGAGGCTTACCGGATCGCGGCCGAGTAGCCCCTAACCCCGGCGGCGGCCCCGGGTCAGACCGGGATCGTCGCCACCACCACGCCCTCAGGCGTTGTCATCACCCCCGTGCCGAGAGGCGCGGGGGTTTCTTTTTGCGGGGCTATCGCCAGCGCGGCGACCTCGGGCGTCACCATCAACCCCGTGCCGAGCGGCACGGGGATCTGTCGTTCCGGGTCGTCTGCACCTTGATCGCGAGACGCTGCACCGGTCGGGGTGTTGGTGATCCAGACACCGCCTTCCAGCCGGAATTTGCGCTTGTCGCTGCGCGGTGCCCGGGGCAGACGTTCGTGACTGCCGAGGGTCATGCTCTTGGCATGCACATGCCGGCGGCGCGTCAAATGGAGCGCCACCACGGGGTAATCCTCGGGCAGGCCCCACTTCGCCCGGTACTCGTCCGGCGTCATCCCCATGGTCGTGAGGTGCCGGCGCAGCATCGAGTAGGGCAGGCCATTCTCGAAGCTGATGAGGTACTTGTCCTGGATCGAGGCCGCGATTTCGGCCCGTGTGAGCGGGCGGGGCTTGCTCCCGTCGATCCTGCCGAGGCGGATCGCGGTCACGAGTTCCTCCGGCGTCAGCGGGGTCGAGACTTCTGGAGCGATGGTTGCGTGCTGAACGGATGCAAGAGCTTGCGCGACGTGCGTAATCGCCTGGGACTGTCAGAAATTCCGTGTGTGAGCGGCCATAGTGGACCCGAAGGAGGTTCCCGATGGCACGACGCAAAGCACCTCACATCCCTGACGCGATCCTGGACCAGTTGCTGGCTGGGGCCGATCCCAAGGCGGCTTTTGAGGCCAACGGCCTCATCGACGCTCTGAAGAAGGCTCTGGCGGAGCGAGCGCTCAACGCCGAGATGGACCATCATCTGGCAGGCGAAGAGGCCGGCAACACCCGTAACGGCTACGGCCGCAAGACGGTGACGACGGAAACGGGCCGCATTGAGCTGGCGATTCCGCGGGACCGACAGGCGACATTCGACCCGCAGCTCATCGCCCGGTATCAGCGCCGCTTTCCCGGCTTCGACGACAAGATCGTGTCGATGTACGCCCGCGGCATGAGTGCCCGGGAGATTGTCGGTCACTTGCGCGAGCTCTACAGCATCGAAGTCTCGCCCGATCTCATCAGCACCGTCACTGACGCAGTGCTGGAGGAGGTCGCGACTTGGCAAGCCAGGCCGCTCGATCCCGTCTATCCGCTGGTGTTCTTCGACGCCCTACGGATCAAAGTGCGCGACGAAGGCCTTGTCCGGAACAAGGCCGTGCACATCGCACTCGGCGTGCGCGCCAACGGATCCAAGGAGATCCTCGGCCTCTGGCTGGAGCAGAACGAGGGCGCCAAGTTCTGGCTTCGCGTCATGAACGAACTCAGGAACCGCGGCGTCGAGGACGTGCTGCTGGCGGTCGTCGACGGGCTGAAGGGCTTCCCCGATGCGATCCGCGCCGTCTTTCCCGAGACGATGGTCCAGACCTGCATCGTCCATCTGCTGCGGCACAGCCTGGACTTCGTCTCCTACAAGGACCGCAAACCCGTGGCCGCGGCTTTGAAGGACATCTATCGTGCCGTCGACGCCACCGCCGCTGAGGCAGCGCTGACAGCCTTCGAGGCGGGGCCCTGGGGCCAGCGCTATCAGGCCATCGGCCAGAGCTGGCGACGTGCTTGGAGCGAGGTCGTGCCGTTCTACGCCTTTCCGGGCGAGGTCCGGCGCATCCTCTACACGACCAATGCCATCGAGGCCCTCAACGCCACGCTGCGCCGCGCCGTGCGCGCCAGGGGCCACTTCCCGACCGACGAGGCCGCTTTGAAGCTCCTCTACCTCGTCTTGAACCGATCCGAGAAGGCGTGGAAGATGGGACCACGTGAGTGGATCATGGCCAAGGCACAGTTCGCCATCATCTTTGGCGAGCGCTTCACAAAGGCCATGGCGGCCTGATGTTCAACCCGCCGTTCGCACACGAAATTCCTGACAGTCCCTAATCGCCTCGACGAGCTCACGCGGCGTCAGCTTGTTCCTGGCAGCGTAGGCGCTCACGATCTCGGCCATGCCGGTCAGTAGCCGTGCACCATCCACCGTCTGCGGTTTGCTCAACCCACACGTCCCTCTACGAGCCAGCAGGCGCGGCCAAGGTGTCTCGTATCTCGCACAATTCCAATCTTCGCAACTCTCACGCCGCGTACCACCACAAGAACTCGTGAGGCGGGACTCGGTCAATTGGATTAAAGTCACACTGCATTGTCTTGCACATACAACGGTCAGCCATCGCATCTGGATGAGGCAAGTGCGGTGCGCTAGGGCACGGTTCGAGAGGAAGAGGGGATCGGGAAGGGGGGAAGCCGAAGGCTAGGGGCGAGAGAGAGCCCTGGCCAGTCGGCAGGAACCCGAGTGGAGCCCCCCGATGAACGTCTCGATCAACGCCCAGCACCTGCTTGCCAGCACGGCGCTCCTTCCCAGCCCGAGCCCGGCCGCGATCCTACAGGCCGGGACTTGCATCGCCGAGCATCTCGCCCGGGGGCAGGCGGTCGAGACGGCGGCCCTGCGCGCGGCGATGGAAGCGTTCTGCGGCGGGAGCGACGCCGCCGGGTTCTGGCTCTGGAAAGATGCCTACGAGGCCGGAGAGGTCGCCCAGGTGCTGTTCCTGCGCCGGTTCTGGCCGGCGATCCAGGCCCGGGCCACGACGCCGGCGGCGCGGCTTGCCATGTTGGCGCGGATCGCCGGGCTGCTCCCGACCCAGACCCGGCGCTCGGAGGAGAGCGAGGCGTATCAGCAATTCTCGACGCCCCTGGCCCTCGGCTACGTCGCGGCGCTCGCCTGCGGCCTGCGGCCGGGCGAGGCGCTACTGGAACCCTCGGCCGGGACAGGCCTCCTCGCGATCCATGCCGAACTTGGCGGTGCGCGCCTGCATCTCAACGAGTTGGCCGCGACCCGTACCGGGCTGCTCGGTCAGCTCTTCCCGGGCAGCGGCATCACCCAACTCGACGCCGCCCAGATCCATGACCGCCTCGACGCGAGTGTGCTCCCCGACGTGGTGCTGATGAACCCGCCGTTCTCCGTCGCGGCGAACGTCGAGGGCCGCTACCGCGACGCCACCGCCGACCACCTGCGCTCGGCACTGTCGCGCCTCCCCACCGGCGGGCGCCTCGTCGCCATCACGGGCGAGGGGTTCCGCCCGGATCGCCCCTCGACCGCGTCCGCATACGCGGCGCTGGCCGAGCGGGGCGGGCGCCTCGTCTTCTCCGCCGGCCTGTCGGGCCGGGCCTATGCCAAGCACGGCACCACGATCGACGTGCGCCTCATCGTGTTCGACCGGGTGCCGATCGCGGAGGTCGGCCGGGGCGTCGAGCCGATCGGGATCGTCCCGGATGTCGGCGCCCTGCTCGCCGCCGTCGTGGCGGGCGTTCCACCCCGCCGTGCGTCGCCGTCGACGTCCGTATCGGTCCTGACTTCCGCCACTCCGTTGCGCAGTGCCATCCCGGGGCTGACCCGCCGACCGGTCGCCCGCCCCGTCGCTGCGTGCCCGGCGCCCACCCTCGCATCCGGCTCGGATACGGAGACGGCTCCGGAGGTCGCCTACACGATCTTCGAGGAGTTCCCCGCCGCCTTGGCGGCCGAGGCCGCCCTCTACGAGGCCTACGGGCTGGAGACCCTGCGGATCGAGGGCTCACAGCCCCACCCGACCCCGCTGGTGCAGTCGACGGCGATGGCCTCGGTGCACCTGCCGAGGCCCAGCCACACCCCGCGCCTGCCGGCCACGATCGTCACGGGCGGTCTGCTCTCGGAATGCCAGCTCGAGACGGTGATCTATGCCGGCGCCGCGCATGCCCGCCACCTGCCGGGCCACTGGACGGTCGACGAGACCAGAACGCTCCTCTCGGCCGCGGCCGAGGGAGCGGAGGGCGCGGTGCGCTTCCGTCAGGGCTTCTTCCTCGGCGACGGCACCGGGGCAGGCAAGGGACGCCAGGTCGCCGGGATCATCCTCGACAACTGGATGCAGGGCCGGCGTCGGGCGCTCTGGATATCGAAGTCCGACGCGCTGCTGGAGGACGCCCGGCGCGACTGGCGCCATCTCGGGCGCGAGCCGCTCCAGATCGTGCCGCTGTCCCGCTTCGCTCCGGGCAAGCCCGTGACCCTCTCTAAGGGCATTCTGTTCACGACCTTCGCCACCCTGCGCGGCGGCGCGCGCAACGGCGCGGCCTCGCGCCTCGATCAGATCTGCGACTGGCTCGGGCCGAACTTCGACGGCGTGATCGCCATCGACGAGGCGCACGCGCTCGCCAACGCGGCGGCCGGCTCGGGTGATCGCGGCGTGGTCGAGGCCTCGCAGCAGGGCAAGGCGGGCCTGGGTCTGCAATACCGCCTGCCCGATGCACGGGTGCTTTACGTGAGCGCCACCGGCGCGGTCACGGTCGAGAAGCTGGCCTACGCCCACCGCCTCGGGCTCTGGGGCGGCGGTGCCTTCCCATTCCCGACCCGGTCGGACTTCGTCTCGGCCATGGATCAGGGCGGCCTTGCGGCGATGGAGGTGCTGGCGCGCGATCTGAAGGCGCTCGGCCTCTACACCGCCCGCTCGCTGTCCTACGCCGGCGTCGAGGTCGAGATGCTGGAGCATGCGCTCAGCCCCGAGCAGACGGCGATCTACGACGCCTATGCCGACGCCTTCCAGGTGATCCACACCAACCTCGACGCGGCGCTGAAAGCCTCGGGCGTGACGGGGGCGTCGGGTACACTGAACCGTCAGGCCAAATCCGCTGCCCGCTCGGCCTTCGAGTCGAGCAAGCAGCGCTTCTTCAACCACCTGCTCACGGCGATGAAGTGCCCGAGCCTGATCGCGGCGATCCAGGCGGGGATCGAGGCCGGTCACGCGGCGGTCGTCCAGATCGTCTCGACCGGCGAGGCGCTGATGGAGCGGCGCCTGGCAGAGATCCCTTCCTCGGAATGGGGTGACCTTCAGGTCGACGTCACCCCGCGCGAGTACGTCCTGGACTACCTCGCGAGCGCCTTCCCGACCCAGCTCTACGAGCCCTACACCGATGACAGCGGCAACATCCTGTCCCGGCCCGTGGTCGACGCCGACGGCAACATCGTCCACTGCCGCGAGGCGGTAGAGCGCCGCGACAACCTGATCGAGCACCTGTGCGGCCTCACCCCCGTGCAATCGGCCCTCGACCAGATCCTGCACCACTTCGGCACCGGGGTCGTCGCCGAGGTGACGGGACGCTCGCGCCGGATCGTGCGCCAGACGGGCAAGGACGGGATCGACCGCCTGGTGCTCCAGAACCGCCCGGGCGCGGCCAACCTCTCGGAGACGCAGGCCTTCCAGGACGACGAGAAGCAGGTCCTCGTGTTCTCGGATGCCGGCGGCACCGGGCGCAGCTACCACGCCGATCGGGGCGCCAAGAACCAGCGCCTGCGCGTGCACTACCTGCTGGAGGCCGGCTGGAAGGCTGATGCCGCCGTGCAGGGCTTGGGCCGCACCAACCGCACCAACCAGGCCCAGCCGCCCGTGTTCAGGCCGGTGACCACCGACGTGAAGGGCGAGAAGCGCTTCCTCTCGACCATCGCTCGGCGCCTCGACACCCTTGGCGCGATCACGCGCGGCCAGCGCCAGACCGGCGGCCAGGGGCTGTTCCGGCCCGAGGACAATCTGGAAGGCCCTTACGCGGCGACCGCGCTCCGCCAACTGTTCTGGGCGATCGTGCGCGGCGAGATCGAGGGCTGCCCGCTCAAGGAGTTCGAGGCCATGACCGGCCTTGCCCTCACCAACGAGACCGGCGGCCTCCTCGACGAGCTGCCGGCGATCGGCCGCTTCCTCAACCGGGTGCTCGCCCTGCGCATCGCCATGCAGAACCGCCTGTTCGAGGCGTTCGAGGAGCGCTTGGCCCTGGTGATCGAGGGCGCGATCTCGGCCGGGGTCTACGACATCGGCGTCGAGGTGCTCACCGCCGAGTCGTTCGTGGTGACCGACCGCGAGGTCGCCTACACCCACCCGCAGAGCGGGGCGCGCACCCACCTCCTCACCATCACGGAGCGGCGTCGGGTCCGCCCGCTCGATCTGGAAACCGCCCTCACCTACATCGAGGAGGGCTACCAGCCGGTCGTGAACGGCAAATCGGGTCGGCCCGCGCTGATGGGCAAGGCGGCGAGCGAGACCCGCGAGGACGGCTCCGTGGTCCCGCGGGTGCGCCTGGTGCGCCCGCTCCAGCGTCAGGTTCTCGATCGCGACCAGTACGCTCGCTCCTCGTTCGAGGAGGTGTCGGCCGAGGCGTTCGTGGCGGCGTGGAAGGCCGAGCTTGCGAGCCTGCCCGAGTTCGAGGAACGCAGCCTGCACGTCGTCACCGGGCTCCTCCTGCCGATCTGGGACCGGCTGCCGGGTATCGACATGCGCGTGTTCCGCCTCGTCACGGACGAGGGCGAGCGCATCGTCGGGCGCGTGGTCGAGGCCCAGGACCTGCACGTCACCCGCGAGCGGCTGAACCTCGGCGCCGGCACCGCCATGGCGCCGGCCGAGGCCTACGCCGCCGTGCTTGGAGGGCGGACCAGCCTGCAACTCGCGGGCGGGCTCCAGGTGAAGAGAGTCAGGGTGATGGCTGAGGATCGGATCGAAGTGATCGGGGCGAGCGAGAGCGCGCGGACGGGGTTGAAGACGATCGGGCTGTTTGCCGAGGTGATCTCTTGGCGCACCCGCCTGTTCATCCCCACCGGGGAGCGCGGCGCGGCCATTCTGGCCGCGATGATGGAGCGCCATGCGCTCCTACGTTGCGTCGCCGTCACCGCTCACGCTTAATGTCGCGTCCCGACGGAGGTACGACTATGCCGACACTGCCCCCCGCCTCGGATATCGCGGCCCAACTCGCCAACAACGTCGAGTGGTTCTGTCGGCGCTACCTGTCGAACGGCTACCGCTCCGGCCGGTACTGGTGCGTCGGGGACGTGTTCAACGCGCAAGGCGGCTCCCTCTACGTGCGCCTGACCGGCCCCGCCAGCGGCAAGGGCCGGCGGGGCAAGTGGCAGGATGCGGCCACCGGCGAGCACGGCGACCTCCTCGACGTGATCCGGCTTCAGCGCGGCGAGGACTGGCGCGATGCGCTCGCCGAGGCCCGGGCCTTCCTGAGCCTACCCGAACCGCCCGAGCCGGAGCGTCGCGAGGCGCTTCCCCCGGCGCGGGACACCACGGAGTCGGCCCAGCGCATGCTGCGCTACGGGCGGCCGCTGGCTGGCACCCCGGCGGAGGCATACCTGCGCTCACGCGGGATCGAGCACGCCGCGAGCCTGTCGGCCTTACGCTTCCACCCGCGCTGCCTCTATCGGCCGTCCCGCAAGCATCCCGGTCCCGACACATGGCACCCGGCGCTGCTCGCTACCGTCACCGATCTCGAGGGTGGGGTCACGGCGGTGGGGCGGACCTGGCTCGCGCCGGACGGGCGAGGCAAGGCCGATCTGCCGAAGCCCCGCCGCGTGCTCGGCAACCTGCTCGGCCACGGCGTGCGCTTTCCCGGCACCGTGTCGGACGTGATGGTGGCCGGCGAGGGCGTCGAGTCCGTGCTGTCGGTGCACCGCCTGATGCGATCCGTGCCCCATGTGGCTGCGCTCTCGGCCGGGCACCTTGCCGCCCTGAACCTGCCGGCGGGCTTGCGCCAGCTCTACATCGCCCGCGACGCCGACGAGGCCGGGGAGCGGGGAGCGTGGACCCTGCGCCGACGCGCCGAGGCCCAGGGCATCCTGGTCGGTGAACTCGTTCCGCGCGAGGACGACTTCAATCGCGACCTGTGCCACCTCGGCCCGCGCGATCTTGCCCTGCACCTGGCCCCGCAGCTCGACCCGAACGACGCCGTGGCGCATCTCCTGTTCGACGAGGGCGCGGAGGCTGCTGCCGCCTGAGGGGTTGGTGGGGAGGCCCGCAGGCACGCACGGGCCGCGAGAGAGCCCGCCTCCACGGCCTTCTTGAGAGGGCGACTGGATGCCGGGTCGGGGGACCTTGGGCGCAACGGCCTTCGGCCGACGATTTTCCGCCGCCGCCTGACGGCGGCTTTGCATCGCGAAGCAAAATCGACGGCCTACGAGCCGTCCTCCGCTGACGCTCCGGCCCGCGCGCCGCATCGCAAGAGGTGCGATGCGGACCCCTCGCGCGGGTGCGCCAGGCCCCCGAGCCCGGCCTTAGGTCGCCATGAAGGCCGCGATGGACGCGGTCCCCGGCCCCCAAGGAGCTTGAGCGATGCTCGACCACCAGACCCACGACCTCGACGACGATCTGCCCGCCGATCCGAGCCTCCTGGAGGAACTGGCGCTCACCGGCTACCGCCCGTTCGAGGAGCACGACGACCCCCGGCCGCTGCCGAACAAGCCCGCCCTCGACGGGGCCCTGTCCCAAGCGATGTCCGCCCTCGAGCAGGCCTTCGCCGGCACCCGCCTCGAGGACGACCTGGAGGACGTGCTCTGGGGCGTGGTCAACGTCTTCCACCGCCGCGCCGAGCTGATCGAGCGCAAGCTCGACGAGAACGAGCAGGCGCAGCGCAAGAGCCAGCGCGAGCAGGACGGCAGCGAGGTCCTGTCGGTCGAGCTGGAGCGGCTCATCGCCCTCGGGCAGACCCTGGCCGAGCGGCGCAACAGCTTCGAGTACGCCCGCGAGGCAGCGGCTCAGCTCTTCACCCGCACCACCCGGTCGCTCTGGCGCCCGCAATCCGGATCACGGGTCAACCGCGCCACGATGACGGCGGCGATGATCGACAGCCGCGACTTCATCAGCGCCCGGCGCCGGGCCGAGACCGAGCTTCACCTGCCCCCGGGCACCCGCATCGCCTTCACGGGCGGCAAGCAGTACCAGGACGTCACGGTGATCTGGGATACCCTCGACAAGGTGCGCGCCAAGCACCCCGACATGATCCTGCTCCACGGTGGCGGTGAGGGCGGCGAACTGATCGCGGCGAAGTGGGCGGAGAACCGCAAGGTCGCCCAGGTGGTGTTCCGCCCGGAGTGGAAGCGCCACAGCAAGGCCGCCCCCTTCCGGCGCAACGATACCATCCTGGAGGCCCAGCCGATCGGGGTGGTGCACTTCCCCGGCGGCGGCATCTCCGACAACCTCGCCGACAAGGCGATGGCCAAGGGCATCCCGGTGCGCCGGGGGGTTAAGGCTGCCGCGTGAGGCGCGGTCCAACCCCTCCCGGGGCTCGCAGGAGCGGGCCCCGTGGAGCCCTCAAGCTTCCGGCCGTAAGGGCTCCCAGGCTGCGGCATGAGCGGCCACGGCATGTGAGTGGAAGGCTTCCTCGAACAGGGATTGGACGGAAGGATCGTCGAGGAGATCGGACACGATCCTGGCGATCCGATCGTAGTCCGCACGGGACAGCCTGACCTCGTTGGTCTTGTCGCGATAGACGACCCAACGATCGTCGCCCTCACCGAATTCGTCGAGGACGAAGCCGTAGCGGTGGCAGGCCACGCGCTCCTGATCGGCCATGCTGAACCCCGCGATCAGATCACTCGCATCATCGACCCCAACGGCAACGATCGAGGCGAACCCGAGGTCGATCGTCAGCCGAAGTTCGACCGGGGTACGGCGCTCGATCAAGAGGGATGCTGACCCAGCATCGAGGCGCCGGAACGGCATCCAGTCCGGGCCAAACGCCGAGATTGGGGGGGAGGCTCTGTCCGTCATCTGGCGGTGTCCTGCCGTCGATCGAGGAGTGACCAAGGGGTAGCGTAGCACGGGCGATACCAACGGTCAGGCCCACCGGTGCAGGGGGTTTAAAAGGCGCCGACCACCGCCAAGCTGGAGCGGCCCTCCCCAACCCGAGGGGAGCCTCACCGGCCGACAGCGCGAGCCTGGAAGCGTCCCGCCAAGGGCGCCACACCGGGCAGGCGGCGGCCCGTTGGGGGCGTCCTTCCCGCGCCAGGATGGAGGAGCGTCGAGGGTGGAAGACGGCCACCTCGCCACGTCCGGCAAGCCCCGTGCCCGGTCGATCCGACGAACACGGAAACGTCGGTGAACCGCGGCAGCGTCGTCGCCACAGCGACGGACCGTCCCTACACGATAGCGACAAGGGAACAGACGCCGTCACCGCCCGCAACCGTCCGGCCAGACGATTTTCCCCTGTCGCTTCGCGCCATTCCTCGCGGGACAAAATCGCCTGTCCTCCCGGTCCTCCGCTTCGCTGCGGCCCCTGCGGGGTGCGGGCGGCGCCGTCGCCTGTTTGAGGGGTCGCATCGCGCAGGGACGGTCCCGAGCGCCACAGGAACTCAGCCGATGCCGCGCCCCACCTCGAGCCTCCCCGCCCACGCCCGCTACGCCCTCGTCACCCACGTTGCCGAACTCCAGGCCGAGCTGGCCTCGGTCTCCTGCCCGCGCGAGCGCCGCGCCATCGCGGCCGAGCTGAAGGCCGCCCAGGCCGAGGTCGCTCAGCTTCCCCAGGAGGGGTGACACCCCCCCCACCAGGGCCGCCCCGAGGGGCGGCCTTAGTCCTCAGGGAGAGAGGCGGCCATCGGCCTGGTTCGTGCCGCACGGAGTGTCCGTCAGAACCCTCAGAAGAGCGATCAAGCAGCCTTTTGCTCGACCTCCTCCTGCACGTCGCGGGTATGGAAACGGTTCTGGCCGACGAGCTTCTTCATGTCCTCGCGGCGGTAGTAGATCGGGCGACCGCAGCGGATCGGTTCGACGCCGCCGACGAACAGGAGCTGCTCGTCGCGGCGCATGGTGTTGATGATCTCGTCGGGCATGATGAGGGCCCGCTTCTGCAAGGCGGTCGAGGCCGAAACGCTCACCCCGCCCGAGCCCTTTCCGCCGGATCGGGCCTGCTGGCTGTAGGTGACTATCTCCTGGGTGTAGTAGCCGCAGCGCTCGGACAGCCACTTGGCCGTATCGACGTCCGTGATCGCGCTGAAGCTCTGCCACGAGGTCGACTCGAACCAGTCCGAGACGGCGTCCTTGCCACCCCACTGATCGCGCAATTGCCCCAGCGATTGGTAGACCATCACCAGGGTGATGCCGTACTTGCGGCCGGCGTCGCGCGCGACCGGGATGAGGCTCATGTTGCCGAGCCGGGCGGCCTCGTCGAGGATGAAAGCGACCCGATCGTTGATCTCGCCATTGGCGTGATAGAGCGCGTTCATCAGTCCGCCGATGATGACCCGCGCCAGCCCCGCATAGTCCTGGAGGGTCTGGAGATCGAGGGAGATGAAAACGTCGATATCGTCGTCGATGAGGTCGAGGCTGGAGAACTCGCCGTCGGACACGATGGCGGCGTATTCCTTGAACGAGAGCCAGTTCGTGAGGTCGGCGGCGGTGGCGTAGACGCCCGAGAACGTCTGCTGCGCCATGCTCTTGAACGGCCCGAGCGCCAGCTTGGCGAAGGAGCCATCGTTCTCACTGCGCAGGATCTCGGTCAGCGTCGTGATGAAGTCGGTCTCGGGCTTCGAGATGATCTCACGCAGGGTGCGCAGCGTGCGAGGCCCGTCGGTGAAAGCGCGGTTCAGGCAGATATGCGCGAGCACGCCGCGCAGAAGCTGGAGCGCGGAATTGCGAAAGAAGTCCTTGGGATCGTCGCGCTTGACCGGCCCCGTCGCGATCCAACCGACAACGGCCGAGATGTCCTTCTCGGCGCTGTTCTCGCCCCGGCCGATCCAGTCCAGTACGTTGAAGCCACTGGTCGGGTCCTTGGGCGTGATGCAGTGAATGGCCCGGGTCAAACCTCGGCCGCGGATGCTGCGCCGGTACTCCTTCAGCATCGGATGCAGCTCGGTCGAGGGATCGAGCACGACGGCGTTGTGCGGCCAGGACAGCAGCATCGGAATGACCGCGCCCGTGGTCTTGAAACCACCCGATCCGGAGAAGATCAGGCCGTGGGTCGAGCCGAAGTCGCAGTCGAAGCCCATCATTGGCTTTTTGCCACCCGAACCCCAGGTTTTGGGGTCGTTCGGCTTGAACACACGAGCAGTGTTATTGGCGTCGAGATCGGGGCGGTAGAGCTCGCCCAGCACCAGGGCTCCGTGCTCGGGAAACAGCTCACCGGCGAGCTTCATCGTCGCCCATTCCGCGTCACCGTGCGCGGCCGATTTGGAGCGGACCGGCTTGTTGTAGCCGCGCGCGGTCTTCTTCACCCGGACGAGGGAAACGACCGGGGCGATGAAGGCGATGAAGCCCGCAAACATCACCGCGCAGAACAGCGGAATGTCGGTTTTGCGTAAGAGCTGACGTGGGTCCGCGCCAGGGTTCTCGGCAAGGAGCCGCAGGTACTCCTCGCGCACGGTGAAGGCGCACAGACCGATCAGGAACAGCGAGGCGAACACCGCAACGACGCGGCCGCTCTTACCCGGCCGGGCAAGGCCGGATGCAGCAAACAGCACGAGGGCGGGGAAGGCCACGGCGGCCACTCGCATGGCGTGGAGCATCATCGAATGCCCCGGCTCCCGCACGTAGACGGAGCCGACGAGGGGCGCGAGGAACAAGCTGATCCCGAGGTGTAGCGCGAGGCCGATCGCGACGACGATGGCGCCGTGGAGCCACTTCATTTCTTGAACTCCTTGTCCCCGAGCCGAGCCAATCGCTCGACCGCGTCAGGGTCGCGGATACGCGTCCGAGCCTCGATCAGGAGGCCGAGCAGCACATTGCTCGGCAGGTCGGAGAGGCCGGCTTTTATGACGAGGCCGCCGAGCTGGATCTTGCGATAGGCGTCGGCACGGCGCTCCTCATGCCGCTTCGTCATGAGCTGCCTCTGGAGCCTGTCCAGTGCCTCGAGATCCCTTTGCCTTTGGCTCCGCCACCTCTTCCGTGTGGCCACGAAATCGTTTCACGATCGCCTCCAGCTCGCGCGTGAACTCCTCGTCCGAGATGTCGATCGAGCCGATCCCGACCTTGACCGCCAGGCCGCCGAGCCGCTCGGCCTCGGCCTTGTCGTGCTTCTTCAGCTTGGCCTGAGCGGCCTCGATTTCCTTGACGATCGCCTCGCGGGACTTTGACCGTGCCATGCTGCTTGGCTCCTCTCTCTGGGGGTATTCGCGCATACCAGCTACGAGCGAATGCGCAAACGCGCACCTGCGTAAGCTGCGCTACTATCACCGCGTCAAGGTGCGAGCGTTGTTCGCCTGTCACAGGGTCATTCGAGCGGAGGCCAGGACCTCGCTGTCGGCGTCGGTGCCGACGGCATCTCGTCGAAACTCGGGTCCGAAAGACCGCACCAGTCCCGAACGGCTGCCCTCGATCTTCCGGCGTCGGCGCCCATGCCCCCGCATCTCGACGCTGATCCGAGGAGGCACACCGTCCAAAGAGCCTTGCCCGCATTACCGGCGGCGGCGCGACGTGAGCCGCACGCATGGCGCAGATCCAGCCAAGCTGGCGCCATGCGATACCGTCGAGCTTGGATTGACGCTGGCGGATGGGATGAGCCTTTTCTGCCCCCGGGATTGTCGGAAAATGACCGCTGTTCGGCCGGTTCCACCGGATTGCCGCTTGCGGCCCCGAAGGGGCCTATTCTAAGCGGAGCTACGGCGCGAAAGCGCCTCCGCAGGGTCACTTTTGTGAAACGAAAGTGCGCACTTATGGGGAAATTTGCATTTCCCTGGGATACTTGTTAATGGCCAAGCTCGGAGCCTCGCATGGCCATCTACCACCTCACGTCACAGGTCATCAGCTCCGGCAACGGCAAGAGCGCCGTCTCCTCGGCCGCGTATCGGCGTGCCACGCTCATGACCCGCGAGAGCGATGGCCGGGTCATCTCGTTCACCGGCAAGCAGCACGTCGTTCACACCGAACTCAGCCTGCCCTCGGAGGTGCCGGCCTGGTTTCGCATCGCCATCGACGGTCGCGATGAGAACAGTGCGTCTGCGTTTCTCTGGAACGCCGTCGAGAAGAAGGAGGGGCTGAAGGGCACCGGGTTCGCGATGGAGACCAACATCGCGCTGCCGATCGAACTGACCCTCGAACAGAACATCGCGCTCGCCCGCGACTGGATCGAGACCGAGGTCACATCACAGGGCTTCGTGGCGGATTGGGCGTACCACGATGCCCCTGGCAACCCGCACATCCACGTCATGATCCCGCTGCGCAAGCTCTCGGAGAAGGGCTTCGCCGCCAAGTTCGAGTTCGCCAGAGATCCCGCCGGCAACATCCTCTACCGAGAGGACGGTAAGCCACGCTACGAGCGAATGGCCGGGCCGATGAAGCATCTCATCCCCTGGCGCCGGTCCTGGGCCGAGGTCACCAACCGGCATCTCGCGGCAGCGGGTTTCGACCTTCGCATCGACCACCGTTCGCACGCCGAGGCCGGCATCAAGATCGAGCCGACCGAGCACATTGGCGTCCGAGCCTCGAACATGGCCGCGCTCGGTAAGGTGTCCGATCGGGTCGAGGCCGAGAAGCAGAAGCGTATCCGCAATGCGCAGGCGATCATCGACGATCCCGAGACCCTGCTGCCGATCCTCTCGCGCGAAAAGAGCGTGTTCGATGAGCGCGATATCGCGCGAGCGGTGTTCCGCTACATCGACGACCCGGCCGCCTTCGAGGCGGTGCGCTTGCGGCTCGGTCAGTCACCCCAGCTCGTGGCGGTCGCCGAGGAGGTGTTCGACCCGGACAGCGGGCGCGTAGTCTCCCCCGCGCGCTGGACGACGCGGGCGCTCCTCCACGCCGAAGTCGCGATGCAGGCCGCCACCGGCCGGCTCTACGCCGACACCAGCCACGGCGTCTCCGAGCGGGCTTTGGCAAGGGCTTTGGCGGCGCGCCCCGAGCTTTCGGAAGAGCAGCGCGAGGCCGTGCGTCACGTTACATCGTCCGATCGGATCGCGGCCGTGGTCGGGTTCGCCGGTGCCGGTAAATCGACGATGCTCGGGGTGGCGCGCGTCGCCTGGGAGGCGAGCGGACACCGCGTCGTTGGCGGAGCCTTGGCCGGCAAGGCGGCGGAGGGATTGGAGCGCAGCGCCGGCATCCCAAGCCGCACCCTCGCCTCGTGGGAGCTTGGCTGGAAGCATGAGCGCGACCTCCTTCAATCGGGCGATGTGTTCGTCGTCGACGAGGCCGGTATGGTCGCCTCCGAGCAGCTCTCGCGCGTCGTGCAGGAAGTGGAGCGGCGTGGCGCCAAACTCGTCGTCGTCGGTGACGCGATGCAGCTCCAGCCGATCGAGGCCGGCGCCGGCTTCCGGGCGATCACCGAGACCATCGGATATGCCGAACTCTCCGAGGTCCGGCGCCAGGTTCTGCCCGAGATGCGGCAGGCGACGAAGGAACTCGCCCGTGGTCGCGTCGCCGAGGCGCTGGAGGTCTATCGCAAGGCCGGGCTCATCCGCTTCAGCCCCGATCGGGACAATGCTCGTGCGGGCCTGATCGCGGCGTGGAAGCCGGACTATCTCGGGCTCAAGCCTGATGGCCGTCCGTCCCAGACGCTAATCCTGGCGCACACCAACGTCGACGTATTGGCGCTCAACACCCTTGCGCGATCCGCTCTTAAAGACGACGGGCTGTTGGTCGATGAGGCTCGGTTCATGACCGCGCGCGGCGAGCGGATGTTCGCCCCCGGCGACCGGGTCCTGTTCCTGGAGAACGATCGCCAGCTCGGCGTGAAGAACGGCATGCTCGCCACGGTCGAAGCGGCATCGAGCGGCCGCCTGACGGTCAGGCTTGATCGCGATGGCGTCGGCGACGGCGCGCAGATCGAGGTCCAGGCGGAAACCTACCGCAACCTCGATCACGGCTACGCCGCGACCGTGCATAAGTCGCAGGGCGACACCGTCGATCGGGTGCACATGCTGGCGACTCCGGGGATGGATCAGCACCTGGCCTACGTGGTGATGTCGCGCCATCGCCACGCCGTGACGGTGCACGGCGCGCACGCGGACTTCATCTCGCCCTGGCGCATGGAGAAGCTCGGGCCGGCTCCAACCAGCGACGACCTGCTCGCGACCGCGCTCGCAGGAATGACCCGTCGGCTCGCACGCGACGGCTCCAAAGCCTCGACCCTGGACTATGCCAATGAGGCGGCATTCCGCGAGGCCGCGGTGGCGCTGACGCGCCCGCCCGAGCCCATGGATGACGCCATTCGGGTCGATCGTCCGGACGACGTTCCGCTGCTCAATGCCGGCCGCATGGCCGATGGCTTCTCGGCCTTGGCCGAGCGGTTGGAGGCGGTCCGTGGTGGGCAGGATACGGCCGCCATCCCGCTGCACGATGCGTCGTCCGAGTCGCCGTCGCTCGCCGCCCTCGACGCCGCCCTGACGCGTCTGGAGCGGGCGGAAACCGAGATTGCCGACCGGGTGCGTCCGGCCGATATGCGTGCGCTCGCCTCGGCCTTTGCCGAGCGTCGCGGCTTCAACGGGCACGCCGCCCTTGCGCCTGCCCTGGTCAAGCGTGCGCGCGGAATGCTCGTGCGCGCCAGGGCGCGCTGGCAGCGTCTGCACGGCCTGGCCACACGCCTTGCCAACGCCTGGAGCGCGGTCTCCGCGCGCCAGAACGACCTCGCGAACCAGGCCAAAGTCGCCCCGGCCGTCGCGGCAAGAACGAAGTCCGATCTACCGCTCCAGCCGTTCCTGGCGGCCGTCAAACTCGATCGCGAGGGGATCAAGCAGAGGCTGCTCGCTCGGGTCGATATCAAGCGGGATTTGAGCGCGCCCCTGTCGTCTCTTTACGACTGCCTCAAGCGCGCTGTCGTGAAACCCGGCCCTGTTTATGACGCGTACATCGCTGCCCTGCGCGAGCCCGAAGACGTCTATCTCGAACGCTCAAACGCGTTGTTTGACGATCCTGAACCGCACGGTGGACTGCGTGGTCGCAAGGGCCTGTTCGTGCCGAAACCCGACAAGGAAGAGCGCGCTCGAGCCGTTGCTGCCTGGCGTGAGGTTTCGAGCTACGCGGCCGATGTCAGTGGTAAGTATCACAGTATCGCGCGGATCGGGTACGACGAGGAAGTTCGCCGCCAGCAGCGCCTCACCATCGAGGTTCCGGGTCTCAGTCCGGAGGCCGCCGCGGCGCTGGCCAAGGTCGGTCGGGTCAAGCTGACCCATACCGGCGCGATCGACGAAGTGGTCGCCGAGGCCATCTCCATTCCGGGTTTGCGTGACGAGATCGTCGCCTTCTCCCAGGCCGTCGGACGCCGCTTCGGCTACAGCGGCGCGATCGGAGACTCGCCCGAGCGTGGCCTCGGGCCGGCTCAGTGGCTCAACGAGGATCAGCGCGCGACCCTGAGTGGGGGCGGCTACGTCGCCACCTACATCCAGGACGGCAGCCTCTACAAACTTGCCGCCCAGGTTCAGCGCCGAGCGCGCGAGATCGAGGCCGATCGCACGCAGGACCAGGAACGGGACCTCGGGCAATCGTTGTGAGGCGCCAGACCTCTCTTCCCACCTTGAAGCCGTGACGACCACGGGTAAGGGTAGGAGGGAGAGGGTGTCTTAGAGTTGAGCCGTCGAAGGACGGTCACGAGAGGATCGCCTGAAGGCCGGATACGGCCGGGCTCGACGACGAGGACAGCAACGAATGAACCTATCCCATCTGCCGGTGCTGGTGACCCAACGCGAGGAGGCACTGATCCTCCTTCAGGCCATCGCCGAGGGCGTGGACGAGCGCGAGCTGGCGCCGTTCGTGTCCGCGCTGACCTCGCCTGAGAACGAGCAGGCGCTGGCGATCATGCGGGGTTCCGGCAACGAGATGTCGGTGCGCGTGGCCCTTGGGGCCATGCTGGCCGAGGCTGGCCTCATCACCGAGGCCGAGGCCTTCGCGGCCTTCGATGCCCGCCGCGCCCAGACCCAAGGAGAAGCTGCGTGAGTGCCGACGATCCCTACGTCTACGAGGGCACGGACGTCCTGCGGAACCGGGCAGACATCCGCGATCCGGTCGCCCTGGCCGAGCGCGAGCAGTTCGTCTCGTTCCGGGCGCTCGTGCAGATGCAGAAGGAGCCCGTGCTCGGGAACTTCGACCTCGCGCACTACGCCGCGATCCACAAACGGCTGTTCGGCGAGGTCTACGCCTGGGCGGGCGAGAACCGCTCGATCGACCTCTGGAAGCCCGAGATCGTGCTCCAGGGTAAGAGCGTCGCCTACAGCCCGCCGACGGCCATCGAGGGCCACGCCAAGGCAGCGCTTGCCCGTCTGACGGAAAGCGCGCCCGGGGATCTTCGCGAGGAACGGCCCACCGTCCGTTTGGCCGAGGCGATGTCGGCGCTCTGGCAGGCCCATCCCTATCGGGAGGGCAACACCCGCACGCTGCTCGCCTTCATGGAGCAGTACGCCCGGCACCATAAGCAGCCCCTCGAT
>Ga0160429_1000625_pt1 | contig 26897 bp, 18 predicted proteins | sample SolpanmetagenomR_FD_108199 | JGI IMG/M metagenome (GOLD analysis project Ga0160429, IMG submission 108199) | Solar panel surface microbial communities from Lawrence Berkeley National Laboratory, California, USA - R | ecosystem: Engineered > Built environment > Solar panel > Unclassified ... | reverse complement strand
GCGCTGCCGATGTGGCCGGCGCCAATAATTCCGATGTTCATAGGAGGGGAGGATAACGAATAAGTTGCGGGCGGCGCGCCGCCGCGTTCTTCAAGACCACCCGACCCGCCGATTGTTTCCGCGCCCGGCCCCCCAGCGGCTCGTCAGCAAGTTCGGCTACTTGGTGCAGCTTGCAAAGCTTAGCTGCCCGGTGCCGCATCAAGCCAAAAACGGTAGTTTTATACCCCTAGCAAGGCCGTAGCCTCTCCCGCATACGTGAGCGTGAGGCGGTGCATGGCCCGGGTGCACGCCACGTAAAGCATCCCCTTATCCACCGCGGTGTGGTAGGTGCGGGCCGTGGCGAAGGGCACGATAACCTCGTCAAATTCGAGGCCCTTGGCCAGGTGCGCCGTGGTGATGATGACGCCCTCCCGGAAGGTGATGGAATCGGCCGTGAGCAACTGCGCGCCGCTGGCTTGCAGCGCCTGGTGCACCTGGGTAGCCTGCCGCAGCGTTTTGCAGATAATGCCCAGCGAGTGATTGCCGCCGTTTTGAAAATCAGTAACTAGCTGATACATAGCTCGCAACTCCTCATCCGGGCTGGCGAAGCGCAGCACTGCCGGCGCCGGCCCGTGGCGTTCCAGCGGCACCAGCAGCGGGTTGGGGGTGATGCGCCGGGCAAAGTCCGTTATTTCGATGGTCGAGCGGTAGCTGCGGTGGAGCTGCACGATTTCGGCCTGCGGGAAAACCCGCTCAAGAGTTTCGACCGAGGACGCGCTGTAGGGGTTAACCGTCTGGTTAACATCGCCCAAAATAGTTTTGCGGCACGCAAACACGCGGGCCAGCACCGCGTACTGCACGGGGGTATAGTCCTGCATTTCGTCTATTACCAGGTGCTTCACCTGCTCGTAGGCCGTGCCGCCCTCCAGCCGCAGCCGCAGGTAGATAAGGGCAAAAACGTCGGCATACTCCAGGCGCTGGCCCGGCTCGTGCCGCAGCAGCTCGGGGCGGCCTAGCCAGCGATAAAAATCGCGGTAAAAGTCCAGCACCTGCGTAAACCGGAACATGCGCGGAATGGCCTCGCCGATGGTGGCTTTTTCCTGCCCCGTGAGCTTGCGGTCCACGGCGTCGCGCACGTGGGTGCGCACATCCTGGGCCACCAGCGGAAAGCGCTTCAGCATCGGCACCCGGTGGTAGGCCTTGAACCGGGCCAGAATAAAGGCTAGCGGCACGAGGACCCGGCCCACCCGCAACTCTTTGCCGGTGAAGTAGTTATTCTCGGCGTGAATGAGGTATTGGTTTAGCTGGGTTAGAAACCCGACCGACGACTTGAAGCGGATGCGCTCGATAAACGCCGGGTCGGGGGCTTCCAGCAGCGCCGACACCTGCTCGAAAAAGGTCTGGAACGAATAGCCGGGCCCGAGCAAATCGGCGGCCAGCTCCTCCATGCCCAGCTCCGGAATGTGGTCCTCGCCCAGCTCGGGCAGCACGTTCGAGATGTAGTCGGCAAACACCTTGTTGGGCGAGATGATGAGCACGTCGCGGGCCGCAATCGTGTCGCGGTAGCGGTACAGCAAAAAGGCGATGCGGTGCAGCGCAATCGACGTTTTGCCCGAGCCTGCCACGCCCTGAATGACCATCACCGGCGCCGTTTCGTTGCGAATTACGGCATTCTGGTCGCGTTGAATGGTGGCGACGATGGTTTTCAACTTGTCATCCGACGACTTGGCTAGCTCGCGCTGCAACACGTCGTCGTGGATGTTTACGTCGTTTTCGAGCATAAATTCCAGCTGCCCGTCGCGAATTTTATACTGCCGCTTGCGCTCGATACTGCCCTGCACCGTGCCCGAAGGCGTGACGTAGGCGGCCTCGCCGAGCTCGTAGTCGTAGAACATGGACGAGATGGGCGCCCGCCAGTCGTAAATCACGCTTTGCCGCTGCTGCTCGTCCAGAAACGAGTACATGCCGATGTAGATGGGTGCGGCGGGCTGGCCCTGGGGCGCAAAATCGACCCGCCCAAAGTACGGCGACTGGCTCAGCTTGAGTAGCTTGCGCTTGCGGGCCACGGCCGCTTCGCCCGTAAACGCCATGCGGTTGATGGATTGGTCGGCGGCCACCATGTCGGCATCGTCCATGCCCGACTGGTTTTCGTGGATGTACTGCTTTTTTTCCCGCAACTCGCTGGAAAACTGCTTCACGGCCTCATCGCCGCGCCGAATAGCCAGCGCCAGCTTCTCCTTTATCTCTTCCAGATGGGCGCGTTCTGCTTGCTCAGTGGTATTCATAATAGGGGGCGTGGTAGCGCTAATAAAGCCCAAAGGTAGCGGCGCGGCTAGCGGCGCGGGGGCCGGCGGCAGCCAGCGGCGAGGGCTAGCCCCGCCGGTCAGAAAAAAGCCGGGTGCACTGCTTCAGCGCGCAAAACCGCCCGTTGGGGCGCACAGAGGCGCACCCCAACGGGCGGTTTTACAGAAGCTAGCCGCTGGCTAGGGTCGGTCGAGGCGGTAAAGGCGGCCCTGGTCGGTGACGGTGTACAGGGCACCGTCGGCGCCCTGCGTCACGTCGCGGAAGCGCTGGTTTTCGCCGGCCAGGAGCCGCTCCTCACTTACCACCCGGTTGTTGTCGATAACCAGGCGCACGAGGTGCTGGCCGCTGAGCGCGCCAATAAACAGGTTGTTCTGCCACCCCGCTAGCCGGCTGCCAGTATAAAAGGTCATGCCGCTGGGCGACACCACGGGGTCCCAGTAGTACACGGGCTGCTCCAGGCCCTCGCGCTGCTGAATGCCGCCGCCGATGGGCTCGCCGCTGTATTCGAGGCCGTAGCTGATGGTGGGCCAGCCGTAGTTGGCACCCGCCCGCACGCGGTTGAGCTCGTCGCCGCCCTTGGGGCCATGCTCGCTCTGCCAGAGGTCGCCGGTGGCTGGGTGAATGGCGAGCCCCTGCGGGTTGCGGTGGCCGATGGAGTACAGCTCGGGGCGGGCGCCGCTCTGGCTGAAGGTCGGGTTGCCGGCCGCCGGCTGGCCGTTCGGGGTGATGCGAATAACCTTGCCCAGGGCCGACGTAACCACCTGCGCCTGGGGCCGCGTGGCCAGGTCCGAGCGCTCGCCGGTGCTCACCAGCAGGTTGCCGGTGCGGTCAAATACCACCCGGCCGCCGTAGTGCAGCGTGCCGGCATAGGCGGGCTCGGCCCGATAGATAACGGTGGCTCCTTCCATAGTGCGCTCGTCGGCGGCCAGGCGGCCCTTGCCGATGGCCGTCAGGTTGCCGCCGGGCCGGGCTTCTGCAAACGACCAGTATATCAGGCGGTTGGTGGCAAAGTTTGGGTCGAGGCACACGCCCAGCAGGCCACCTTGCCCGGCCGGGTTCACGGCCGGCAGGCCCGTGATGGGCGCGCTCACCACGCCCGCCGCCGTAACGATGCGCAGCCCGCCGGCTTTCTCAGTCACCAACAGGCGGCCATCGGGCAGGCCCACCACGCCCCAGGGGCTGGCCAGGGCCGACGTGACTACCGTGGCCCGGTAGCTGCTGGCAGCGGTAGTGGCGCTGCTTACGCGGGTTTGGCCCGCAAAGGCCGGTTTGTAAGCGGTATTGGGCGCACCGGTTTCGACCGATGGCCCGGTGGGTGCGTCGGGCGTGGCCTCGCCTTTATCGCGCGAGCACGCAAGCAGGGCAAGCGAACAGCCCAGAACGGAAAGCAGATGCTGGTTCATAAAATGCTTTAAGGTAAAAATAAAGTAATGGCTACTCAGCAGGATTGCGCACGTCTCTACTGGCCTGGTTAGGCCAGTAGAAGTAGAAGCTGACTTCGTGAATAATGAAGAAATGATGAAAAAATTACTCAATTCGGTGTGTTTACGTTTAAAAACGGTTTTCGGGCAGCGCTTTGCCCTGGATGTGCGCGATACCCACGACCACCACGTAACGGGCACCACCAACGTGCTCACCTTTAACTCTATTAACTCGGTACGCTACGGCTTCAATGGGCTAAGCGGGAAGCCATTCCCGTGACCTGCTGGACTAACCCAGGCGCTACCGCCGGCCTGCTGTTGACTACCCCGTGCGCGCCTACCGACTCGGAGGGCGACAGCGCGTGCGCGGGGCCATCTTGGCCATCGGCAACCCCTTTGCGCAGCCCGCCCGCATTCGCAGCACTGTGCAGAAGGGGCCTCGGCGTGTTTACCGTGCTCGTGCCCGACCGCCGTACGCTCATCCTAAAAGGGACGCGTTGAGCGACGGCCGGCCACATCCACAGCAGCGTAATGCGCTTGATAACCCGGCCTGCCAGCGTTTCAATTGCCGCCAGGTACAGTCCGGCCCGGCAGTGGGCTAGGGGGCAGTGAGCTTGTCGGCAGTAGCGGCTGGGGTTAGTGCGTGGGTCGGGCAGCAGGACTTTGTTGATAAAGCGCCCCTAGGGAGCTAACTTTTGCACCCGCGGCGGAAAGCTGCCCTTCAGTGCGTAGATATTGCCCTGCAAATCGAGCGTGAAGCTGGTGAGAATACCAGGCTGTCCGTCGGCTAGCCCTGGCGTGCCGATGGCAGCAATCGGCTGGCCGGCCAGATTAACCTTAACGACGCACGGCTGATTCTGGTCGATGTAGTAGAGGTTGCCCGCCTCGTCCGGCCGCATCCGCCTGCCCGCCACTGCCGCCGTCATTTTGCGGTCGAGCCAGTAGTCGCGCAACTAGGCCCGCGCCGCGGGAGTGGTTGCCGCCCAGCAGGCCAGAAATAAAAAGAAAAGCCGCTGCGGCGTTGCCGCCCCGCCAGGGGCCCCGCGCCGCCATAAGCCCGCAACGTGTTGGCCAAAAGCCAGTAGCACCCGGGTCGAAAATAGAAGTTTAACCATAGCGTGCGGAATGAGGCTTGCCGGTTTTTAGGATAAAATCCCGACAGTGAGCAAAGAGATAGCCCGGGGTAACAAGGCCGGTAACCCAGGTTTAGCAAGGGGCCTGCTTCGCCGTTTAGCCGCCGAGCTTATTGGCGGAGTGCATTTCCATTACAAAGAATTTAATTTGGTGAGTAAGGATTATGTCCTAAATTGTTCAGCGAAAGCCGCGTGGGTTAAATGTGTCTTCAGTTTGTGACGACAATTAATAATGCTGTTTTTCAACGTAATAAGTTATCGGGTATCCGTAGTTTTTCATTAGAGTCAATAAAAAACTTATTGAATAAGTACAAAATAAATTTTCCTGCTACTACTTCCTAAATCACTGTTTGTATGAAAATTTCTTTACGCTGTTACCAGCTTATGCTACCGGCCCTGCTGGTGCTAGGGCCCGTTATCAGTGCCCAGGCGCAAGCCGCCGCTGCGCTCTTCGTGAATGACGGCAGCACGAGCGGCGACGTCTTCACTAGTGCTGTGGGCAGCGACGACACGGGCGACGGCTCGGCGGCGGCCCCGTTTGCCACGGTGGCGCGGGCGCTGACCCAGGCCACCGCAACGACCCAAACCATTTTTATCGACGCGGGCACTTACACCGAGCGCGTGGTGCTGAGCAAGGCCGTGAGCCTGCGCGGGGCCGGACCGGCCAGCGGCCGGCCGGCCGGCGCCACCATCTTCGACGGTGGGCTGCTGCCGGCGGCCACCCAAACCGGCGAGGCCGGCTTGCTCCTCACGGTGGCGGGCGGCACCAGCAGCCAACCGCTAACCATCGCTGGCATCACGTTTCAGGCGTACGATTTTGGTATTCAGTCGGAAGGCAGCGGCCCGCAGGCCTACCTGCTGCTCGAAGATGTAGAAACGACCCATAACCGCCGCCAGGGTATCTTCTGGAACAGCATTGGTGGGGTGCAGCACCTCACGCTGCGCCGCGTGCGGGCCACCTACACCGCCGAGGCGGGCAACCCCACGGCCAACGGGGCCGGCCGGGGCTTCTTCCTGGCCAACGGCACCAAGGCCGACATTGTGGTGGAAGACGGCGTATTTTCGTTTAACCGTCGCAGCGGCGTGGACATCAACGACGGCAGCGTAAGCGGCCTGGTAGTGCGCAACTGCCAGTTCGAGCAAAACCAGGAGCCGGCCCTGGCCGTGCTAGGGGCCGGCGGCGCCCGGGCGGCCGATGGCAGCTTCACCAGCATCGCGGCGCTTATCGAGGGCAACACCATTCGCACGGGCAGCGCCAATGGGCTGGAGCTGAAGTCGTGCACCGGCACGGGCGCCGGCCGCGGCCCCGGTAGCTTGGTGGTACGCGCCAACAACATTGGCCGCGCCGCGGGCGCGGCGGCTAGCCTCAGCGCCGACAATGCCGGGGTGCTTTTTGTTGACCGCGACCGCAACGTGATTGCCGGTGGCGGTGGCGCCACGGGTGACTTGCTGACCGGCGGGGCCTTCGTGGTGAATAATGCCATCAGCGGCTACCAAGCCGATGCTGCCAGCTCGGCCGGCCACAACAACGGCTTTGGTCTGGTGCTGGAAGGCGCTCGAAACAAGGTGTTTGGCAACGTAATAACGCAGTGCCAGCACGGTATTCAGGTGCAGGACCGCCCGGCTAACACCCCAGCGGGCACGCCTTTTTTTGACATCAGCCGCAATAGCTTACTTGTGTCGAGCGGCGACAGTATCCGCGGCAATCAGCTTGATGACTGCGCCGTGGCCATCCGGGCCATTAACTTGACTAATCCCGTCGATGCCTCGCTGAACTGGCTGGGCACCCCCGACGCCACGGCCGTGCGCGGTGCGGCGGGCACGGGCGGGCGGGTCGTTACGCTCGGCGGCCCGGCCGCGGGCTTTACCGAGCTATCGGCCCTAGCCCCCACTGGCCTGGTCGACTACTCGCCCTTCCTCAGTGGCCCGGCGGATGCCGCGGCTAGCCCTGGCTTTCAGCCCCAGCTCGATGACCTGAGCGTGGACCACGCCAGCCCGCAGTCGGGGGCGGCCACCCCGCTGGCCGAAGGCCTGGCCCTGGTAGCCGAAAATGGCACCCTGCGCCTGACCGCCGCCACCTACGACGAAAACCTGCGCATCAGCAAGAACCTGACGCTGCAACCCGCCAGCGCCACCACCCTGCGCGACCTGACGCTGGCCGGGCCGGGCAAGGTGCTTACCCTGAGCGCTCCGCTGACCCTGGCCGGCGCGCTGACCCTGGACGCGGGCCTGGTACGCACCACGGCGGCCGCCTTGCTCACGCTGGCCGATGGGGCCACCGCCACCCCCGGCAACGCCACTGCCTACGTAGATGGCCCGCTGCGCAAAGAAGGGTCGCAGGCCTTTGTTTTCCCGGTGGGAAAAGCCGGGCAGTGGGCGCGCCTGGGCATTTCGGCCCCCGCTAGCCCCACCGCCGCTTTCACGGCCGAGTACATGGCCGCGGCTTACCCCACGCGCACCGTGGCCGCGCCGCTGAGCGAGGTAAGCCAGGTCGAGCACTGGACCCTGGCCACCACCGGTACACCGAGCGCCGTGCAGGTGCGCCTGTTCTGGGAAGATGCTTTTCGCAGCGGCATCGACAATTTTTCGGATGATATTCAGGTCGCCACTTTCACCGGCACCGGCTGGGAAACGGCCGGCAACGGGGGGCTAGGGGGCGAGCTGAGCGCTGGCTCGGTGGTATCGGGCCAGCCGGTGGGCACGTTTGCGGCCTTCACGCTGGGCTCGCTTTCGCCCACTGTCAACCCGCTTTCGAAGCAGCTGCTGACCTTCGCCGCCACCCAGCCAGCCCCCCAGATAGTAGACCTGCGCTGGACGCTGGCCGACGAAACCAACACCTATGGCTACGCCGTGGAGCGCTCGGCCGATGCCGCTACCTGGCAGCAGGTGGGGTTCGTGGCTAGCCAGGGCCTCACCGCGCAGGCCCGCACCTACACCTACCAGGACCAGGCCGTGCCCAATGTGGCGCAGGCCTTCTACCGCCTGCGGCAGAACACGGCCACGGCCGCCCGCTACTCGGCCGTGGCTACCGTGGCGCTGGCCGGCAGCCCGCTGGCTACCGTGGCCGCCGCCCCCACTACGCTGGCAGTGTATCCTAACCCAGCCCGCGGGCAGGTGACCCTGCGGCTGCCCGCGGCGGCTAGCAGCGGCGCCCAGGCGGTTCTCACCGACCTGAGCGGCCGGACCGTGCTGACTTACCCGCTGCGCGGCGCTACTGAAACGACGCTGCCCTTACCTGCGACGCTAGGTACAGGCATCTACTTGCTGCGGGTGCAGGGTGCCGGCCTAGGCAGCAAGCCCCAGCGCCTGGTAGTGCAGTAGGGTGGGTGCGCAGCCCCTTAGTGAGTTGCGCTCACCTTAGCGTCCCGATAAGGAACTCACTCCTAGAATAGGAACAAAGCCAGCCAGAACGTTGCGAGAGAAAGGCCAGGTGGCCGATTATCTGACTAGCAACCTCCTGGCTGGCTTTTTCTTTGCCATACCCGCAGCTGGGCTAGCGGCATTAATAATGTGCGCCGAAGCCACTTACCGGGCGCTGGCTGGCCCGGCAAGTGGCCCCAGCTACCACTCAGTGCCATTGGCGTTGGGGGTGGTGAGCGGGGTGACCAACGCCTTGTGCAGCGTAGTGGCGGCCTGCGCCACGGCCTCATCAAACGCCTTGCGAAAGCGCGTGGCGTAGGCGTTGCCGCTAGCCTTGGGCAGCGGGCTCTGCCCAAAATAAGACTCGGCGGTTTGGTAAGTGGCCATGCCCGGGGCCGTGTCCGTTTCCAGCGTCAGCTCTTCAAACTTGTACTGGTAGCGGCCTTCCCGCAGGGCTACCTGGGCCAGGTAGTAGAGTGTCTGGGGCGAGCTGCCGCTGACGGGCGCTATCGATTGGGTGCCAGCCACAATTAAGACATCGGTCCCTAACTCGTTGACGGCCAGCGGCGGCTTGTTAGGCACGCTCACCCGGTTTGCCCACACCCTAGCCCGCGCCAGTAAGCTAGCCTGCACTACCCCGGGCGTAGGCACCACGTCAGTATAAGTAACCAGTCCGGTAACGGTATTAATAGGCAAAGGCGCTAGTAGCTGCTGTGCCGCAACGCGCTGCCCACCAAGCAGCAGCAAAAATAAAAGGAGTGGTCGCATGGGTATTTGCTTGTGCCGGATGAGAGAGAACACCGCTGCCCAGGCCGGGTGTCGCCAATACCAGCCTACTTACGGATAACAGGACTGCTAGTGGCACAAAATTCCTGCTAAAAAGGCACTCTCCGAAGCAAGCGGGCACCGACCCTGGCGGCCCGCGCTCTTTCACGCGTGGGCGGCGGAGTCAGTGTCCACGCCAATGTCCACCAAGTATTGCTTGAAGTAGCCCACCGCCCGGGCCAGCAGTGTTTCCTCGGTTAGGGGGCGCGGCAGCATCCGGCCGCCCGTTTCGTAGGCGGGGTTGGTTTTCTGGAGCCAGTTGGTGGCCTGCTCGATGTCGGCAAAAAGGCCAATGTTGAGCTCCGGCAGGTGCTGCACAACTTGCGCGACCATGCCGTAGCCCCGCACGTTGGGGGCGTGCACCCAGGCCAGTTGGTCGATGCCAGCGGCTTTGAGGCCCGGAAAGAAGTGCCGGGCTAGCCACGGCGCCACATCCCAGGGCATACTCGTGACCTGAGCATTGCTGTTGAGGACGCGCGGGTAGGCGTGCTTTACAAAGCACTGGGCCACTTCCAGGCATGCATATTGCACGGCCGGCAGGGTCAGGTCGCCTTCCCACTCCACGTAAAGCCAGTTATTCCAGGAATCAAAATAAATAGTGACGTGCGGAGCAGCGCATAAAAACGTTAGATTCATTAGCCTATAGCGAAATAAGCCGTAAAAATCCGTCAGTTAGCGCAGTAATAAAATAGTGGATAAATGCAAAAAGCCTCTGCCGATTCAGCAAGGGCTTTTTGGCGAAAAAAATAAGGTGAATCCGTAGTAAATATTTGTTGAGCACCAAGCCTTTGGGCTACGCACGAACAGGGAATTTCAACGGGCGTTGCAAAAGCTAACAGGCAGCAGCCGCCTCGGCAGGCGCGGCGTGGCTAGCCACGCCGAGGGTTCGTTCTCAAAATGGTACGGCGCGCAGAGTTCCGCCCGCTAGGCCTGCTGCGTTGGCACGGCAGCCATGCTCTGGCGCATGGCCTGCACCCGCTGCGCCAGCTTGGCTTGCTGCGCCGGGGAACGCACCGGGGCAGCGTCTTGCCCCGCGGGCCGGAAGCGCTCTAGCCAGGCCACAGCATCGGCCACGTTATCAAAAGCGTCGGTGAGGGGAGCGGGTAGCTGGCGAAGCAGTAGGTGCACAATGTGTTGCCCCCGCAGCAAGGGAGCATACACCCAGGCCATGCGCTCAACGCCGGCCAGGGGCAGGTGGGGCAAAAAATCGGTGGCTAGCCACGCGGCCACGTCCCAGGTAAGGTTCGTTACCTGCTCATTGCTGTTGAGCACACGAGCGTAGGGCCGCGTTAGTACGCAGGCCGCCAAAGCAGTGCATGCTTCCTGAACGAGCAGCAGGGTAAGCTCACCTTGCCATTCCAGATAGAGCCAGTCGTTGCACTGGTCGTAGTACGTAGTCAGGCAGGTGGTCTGATGAAGTAGCTGTAGCTGCATGCGGCGGTAGAAAACATGGCGGGCGAAGGGTGGTTACAAAAGATATGCCATCAATTAGTGTAAGGAAATAATGAGTAAGTACCATTGAGACAATGAGTGGTCGTTTCTCGCAGCGTGTGCCCGGGCGTGCCGCTACGCGCCAACCTGCACCAACAATTCAGCGACGACGTTCTGCCCCTGGCAATTTTTTCCCGTTACCGATGGTGCTTAGTTAGTTAACCACTTCATTTCGAAAGGGTATGCCGGGTTTTGAGGCCCGGCGAGCTAGCCCGCCGGGCCTCAAAACCCGGCATACCGGCTGACCCCGCCCGGCCGCGTACAGAGCCTCATCGACCGGGGCCAACATGATGCCCTAGCCCGACTTATTGCGCTTAGCGGGCGGGGCCACGCTGCTCACCACATAAATACCCGCTAAAACCTGCCGCGGTAAAAAGCAAAACGCCTCTCACATTGCTGCGAGAGGCGTTTTTGTAGTCCGTAGGGGAATCGAACCCCTGTTGGTAGAATGAAAATCTACTGTCCTAACCCCTAGACGAACGGACCGGGTTATGGTAAGCGGGCAGGCGTAAAAGTAGTGAGGCACTAGCCTCAGTGTAGTCCGTAGGGGAATCGAACCCCTGTTGGTAGAATGAAAATCTACTGTCCTAACCCCTAGACGAACGGACCATTTCTGTTTTGGTGGTGCAAAGGTACAACAACCCGGCTTTAAAGCAAATCCTGCGCCCGATAAAAATGTCTTAATAATAAAACAGCGCTGATTTTCAGTTGAAAAAAAACTGCGCAGCGCCCTTGCTCGTTGAAGCGGGCAGAAGAGTGCCGAGCGAATGGACGGCAGAACCGCCCTAGCCCTTACCTTCGCCCCATATTCTTAGCGGAGCCACCGTGGTGGCCCGTTCTACTTCCATTTTTTCCAACATCATGGCAAAAATTAAAGTCGCCATCAACGGCTTTGGCCGCATTGGCCGCCTCACCTTCAAGTCGCTGCTTGGGCGCGACAACGTGGAGATTGTGGCCATCAACGACCTGACTGACAACAAAACGCTGGCCCACCTGCTTAAGTACGACTCGGTGCACGGCCGTTTCGATGGCACGGTAAGCTACGACGATAACAGCCTGACCGTGAACGGACAGCACATCGCCGCCCTCGCCGAGCGCGACCCCAAGCTGCTGCCCTGGAAGGACATGGGCGTGGACATCGTGCTTGAGAGCACGGGCCGCTTCGTGGACGAGGCCGGCGCGGGCCAGCACATCACGGCGGGTGCCAAAAAGGTCGTTATCTCGGCCCCGGCTACGGGCAACATCCCGACGGTAGTGCTCGGCGTAAACGAGGATACCCTAACCGGTGATGAAACTATCATCTCGAACGCCAGCTGCACCACCAACTGCCTGGCCCCGATGGCTAAGGTACTGGACGATGTATTCGGCATCGAGAAGGGCTACATCACCACGGTGCACGCTTACACCTCGGACCAGAACCTGCAGGACGCACCTCACAAAGACCTGCGCCGCGCTCGCGCCGCTGCCTATAGCATCATCCCGACCTCGACCGGCGCGGCCAAGGCTGTGGGTCTGGTGCTGCCCCAACTGAAGGGCAAGCTCGACGGTATCGCCATGCGCGTGCCCGTGCCGGATGGCTCACTGACTGACCTGACCGTGATTCTGAAGAAAGAAGCCACCAAGCAGGAAATCAACGATGCACTGAAAGCGGCTTCGGAAGGTGCCATGAAAGGTATTCTGGAGTACACCACCGACCCGATTGTGAGTATCGACATCGTGGGCAACCCTCACTCGTGCATCTTCGATTCGGAGCTGACCTCGACCAACGGCACCTTGGCCAAAGTAGTGGGCTGGTACGACAACGAAACCGGCTACTCGACCCGCACCGCCGACCTTATCCAGAAGCTGGGTGACAAGATGAACGGCTAATGCTTGGCAGCTAGTAGGCAATGAGTGATACTAAGTAATTAGCCGTCATCCGTCACCCACTAGCCGCTGATTAGTATAAGAAAGGCCTGCCTGCTAGGCAGGCCTTTTTGTTTTTTTTGATAAGTGTCGCCATGCGGTGGCACGTTCGTTATGCCGCGTACTTGCTTTATTTTTAATCCGACGGCCGGTACCGGACGACGGGCTGACTTCCCGGCGCTGCTCCAGCAGCACTTTGGCAGCGCGGCGGCGGCCGACTACCTGCTGCGCCCCACCGAAGGGCCGGGCCACGCTACCGCGCTGGCCCGCGAGGCGGCGCAGGCCGGCTGCCGGGTGGTGGTGGCCGTGGGCGGCGATGGTACCGTGAACGAAGTAGGGCAGGGGCTGCTGGGTCAAACTGGGGCGGCGCTCAGCATTGTGCCGCGCGGCTCGGGCAATGGCCTGGCCCGCCACCTGCGGGTGCCGCTAGGGCTGCCGGCCGCGCTGCGGCGGCTGCGCCAGCCCACGTTTAGCCGCATGGATGTGGGCACGATTAACGGCCGGCCGTTTTTTTGCACTGCCGGGCTAGGGTTCGACGCCCATGTGAGCCAGCACTTTGCCCAGGCCGGCACCCGGGGCGTGAGCACCTATTTGCGGGTGACGCTGCGCGAATACGGCAACTTCCGGCCCGTGCCGGTGCAAGTCGAAACCAACGGCCAGACCCTGGCCACCGACTGCTACGTGCTGGCGTTTGCCAACGCCTCGCAGTATGGCAACAACGCATACATTGCCCCGCAGGCCAATTTGCAGGATGGCCTGCTCGATATGTGCCTCATCGACCGGTTGCCGCCCTGGCGCGCCGTGCAAGTGGTGCTGGGCATGGCCCTGGGCACGCTGCCGCGCACCGGCGGCGCCACCTACCGCCACACCCAGCGCGCCACCGTGCGCGCCGCTGCCCCGCTAGGCTACCACGCCGACGGCGACTACCTGGGCCACGCCACCGAGTTTGAGCTGGGGCTGCTGCCGCTGGCCCTAGAGGTGGCCGTGTAGGCTAGCCAGGGCCGGTCCCTCGGCTTTGTGTAAACCTTACGGCTTTTTTACCGCTTATTGCGAAGCTAAATGGCGGCTGACTTGTTGAGCCAGTCGATAGCTAACCCCTTATTAATTACTAAGATGTCCCAGGATTTTGTGCAGGAATTGCAGGCCCGGCTTCAGCCCGCCCGCCAGCAGATGGTTGACCACGCCGTGTACCGCCGCCTCGAAACGCTGGCCGACCTGCGCGTGTTTATGGAGCATCACGTGTTCGCGGTCTGGGATTTTATGTCCCTGCTCAAAGCCTTGCAGCGCGAGCTAACCTGCGTGGAGCTGCCGTGGGTGCCCAAAGGCAACCCCGCCACCCGCCGCCTCATCAACGACATTGTGCTGGAGGAAGAAACCGACCTCGACCCCGAAGGCCAGCCCACCAGCCACTTCGAGCTGTACCTGCGGGCCATGCGCGAGGCGGGCGCCGACACGGCCCCGGCCGAGCGCCTGCTCGCCGCCCTGGCCGAAGGAGCCAGCGTGCCGGCTGCCCTGGCGGCGGCCCAGGCCCCGGCCAGCGTGCAGGAGTTTGTGAAGCATACTTTCAGCGTGATTGCCAATGGGCAGCCGCACGCCATTGCGGCGGCGTTTACTTTTGGGCGCGAAGATGTGATTCCGGATATGTTTCGCAGCCTCATTGCCGACCTAGGCCAGCGCTTTCCGGGCCAGCTCGACACGTTTACGTATTATCTCAACCGCCACATTGAGCTTGATGAGGACCACCACGCCCCGCTAGCCCACCAGATGGTGCGCGACCTGTGCGGCCCCGACGCCGCCCGCTGGCAGCAGGCGGCCGAGGTGGCGCAGCAGGGCATGGCCGCCCGGGTGGCGCTCTGGGACGGTATTGCGGCCGCTCTGGCTGAGAAAAAAGCACTGGCTTAACTATCTGATAGTCATGGCGAAGGACCAGACCCGCCGGCAAGGCGTAGTGTACTCTACCAACCCCGATTTCTCGTATCAGTCCGACGAGCCCAGCGAGACTGCCACGCTGCCGCCTCAGCAGCAGCAGCTGCGCGTGCAGCTCGATAAAAAGCAGCGCGGCGGCAAGCAGGTAACGCTCGTGACCGGCTTCGTGGGCCGCGACGACGACCTGCAAACCCTGGGCAAGCTCCTCAAGGCCAAGTGCGGCGTGGGCGGCAGCGCCAAGGACGGCGAAATAGTGGTGCAGGGCGATGTGCGGGCGAAAGTGCTCGAAATGCTCCTCAAAGCCGGCTATAAGGCCAAGCAAATCGGCGGCTAGGGTCGGCAAAAGCCACCGGCCGTCGCCACCAAGGGCCGGTATGCCCGCCGCCGGGCCCAGGTTTTATTGACGCAAAAAAGGCCGCGCTAGCATACTAGCGCGGCCTTTTTTGCGTCAATAAAACCTGGGCCTAGTCGTTTATTCGCTCCAAGTTGCTACCGCTGCTGAGGTCTTTTTGCACATTGCCAGGGTTGCCAGTGTAGCTGGCGTTGCTGCCGCTGCTGAGGTCGGCCTTCAGCTCTTCGGTGGCGTGCACGCGGGCTTGGGAGGCGCTGCTGAGGTCGAGGTCAACGCGGCGGGCGCGCAGGCCCAGGGCCTCTATCTGGCTGGCGCTGGAGCCGTCGATGTTCAGCTCCTCGGCCGCCCCGCTCAGGTCGATGCGGCTGGCGCTGCTGGCCGACAGCTCCAGGCGCGGCACGTTCACATTTACCCGGGCCGAGGAGGCACTGGAAGCTTCCAGGCGCAATTCTTCCCCCTGAAAACCGCTTACGTCGGCCTGGCAGGCGCCGCTCAGGGCCAGGTATTGTAGGCTGGGCAGGGTTATCTGCACCAAAATAGGGTTCTTGCTGGTGTCGAAGGCCGAGAAAAAGTCGCTCCCCGCGCGGTTGCGCACCACTAAGTGGTCGCCGCGCACGTCGAGGCGCACATCGGCCAAGTCTTCGGGGCGGCCGGCAACTTCTACTTTGTGCGTATCGCCCTGGCGCACCACCACCCGGAAGGCGCCGTGCACCTCCACCTCGTTGAAGTCGTTGTCACCGTCGAGCGTCTTGCGGCCCGTGCCGTAGTGGCTAGGGTCGGTGTTGAAGCGCGCCTCGTCGCTGGAGATGCGCACGCTGGGCTCATCGCCGTCGGTGTTCACGCGCACTTTCAGGCGGTTGCCGTTCACGTCCACGTTTACTTCCTCATTATTATCGTCTTCAGTAGCCCCATTGTTGTCCTCGTCGGTAGCGATGGGCGGGCAGCCGAGGCAGGCAAACTTGCCCTCGCGGGTAAAGCGGGCGCGGTATGACTTATCGCCGTTGGTATCGGGGCGGTGGCCGTTGGTGAAGTCACTCCCGTCGAGGTGCTCGATGAAGCGCGGCGTGAGGCGATACACCTTATCCAGGGGCAGGTAGAGGGTAACCGTTAGTTTTTGGTTGCGGCCGGGCGCATCGTCTTTCAGGTGGAAGCCCTGGTCGAAGATGATGGTTGAGTCGCGGTTCGTAACGTTGTACACGATGGTTTGCTGGGCCGTGAGGCGGGCCGCGTCCTGGGTGCGGCCGCTAGCCCGGAATTCCTCTTCTACGTAGGGCGCGGCCCCGCTATCGGCCGGCGCCACGTGCAGGCTTACCCACTTAATATTGTCTTCTACATTGCGCGAGTCGAGCACGATGCCCTGGCCCGTGAGGCCCGGCAAGCGCACGGCCGTCGTGTACGTACCCTTGGCCTGAAACTCGCGGGCCGCTTGCAAGCCGGCGGCCGTAGCGCCCACTACCCCCAGCAGCCACAGACCCAGTAGCACACTGCTAGCCGAACGGCTCAGCACCGAGCGCCGCAGCAGCAGGCGCAGCCCCAGCAGCAGCAGCCCCAGGCCCGGGATGCCGATGAGCAGCGCCCACGCCACCGCGCCCCAGGGCGACAGGTTGCGCACCAGCTCGCCAAACCCGTTGTCGAACATAAACCCGTTGCTGGTGTGCTCCACCGCCGTGAAAGGGATGATGCTCAGGGCGGCCCCCAGCAGCATGAGCACGCCAAGCAGCCAGGAACCGCCCCAGAACACCAGGAAGCCGCCCACTACCCACCGGATAACCGTGCCCAAAAAATCGGCCGCCGGCTTGGCGTTGCGCGCCGCGTCTTCCAGGAAGGTGCCCAGCGGGCGGTTGGGAGCGGTGGCATTGTCGCCGTCGAAAGCACTGGTGCGCAAATTGTTATCAATGCCCGAAAGCGTGACGGCATCGCCGCGCATCTGCATTTTTTCCGACACGGTGCGCGCCTCGGGCACCACGGCCCACAGGATGAGGTAGGCGATAATGGTGGAGCCGAAGGTGGCAAACGCGCCCAGCAGAAACAGCACCCGCACCAGCACCACGTCGGTTTGGAAGTAGGCGGCTAGCCCCGCCGCCACGCCGCCCACCTTGCCGGTGTCGGTGTCGCGAAACAGCTTGCGGCCGGTAAGCTTACCGCCAAAATCGAGCGTGTCGATGGGTGTGGGGGCATCGGTGCGCTTGGGCAGGGCTATCCACAGCACCACGTAGGTGATGAGGGCCAGCGACCCGAAGTTAAAGTGATGCCGGCTGATGATGTCGCCCCGGAAAACATCGTACCCGCCGAAGAAATTGGGCAGCAGCAGCAGCGCCAGAAAGGCCAGGCGCACCACCAGCGGGTTCACGCGGAAGTACTGGGCTAGCCCGGCGCACACGCCCGCAATCTTGCGGTGGGCCAGGTCGCGGTAGAGACGGCGGGGCTGGCCGTCGTCGTCGCGGCCCGCGGCAAAGGCTCCTTCGGGCCCAAACGTGCCCTCGGGACCAAACGCGCCCTTGGGGCCGAAGGGGCCGTTGGGGCCAAACGTGCCCCTGGCGGTGCCGGCGCCGGTAGCGGCCGGCTCCTGGTCTTCCTCGTCGGGCTCGGTGGCAAAATCACGCACGCGGCCCATCTTGGCCGTCATCTCCTCCACGTCGAGCAGCGTGATGACTTGCTTATTAACCGAGAGGCGGGCCGAAAACAGCTCGGCGATGCGGCCCTCAATGTCGGCCACAATCTCTTCGTGGCCCTGGTAGCTGGCGAAGTGCGCCTTTACCTCGTGCAGGTAGCGGCTGAGCACTTCGTAGCCATCATCCTCAAGGTGAAAGATGATGCCCTGCAAATTGATGCTGATGTTCTTTTTCATGGGAGGGGCCGCAGGCGCGAAGCGCGGCAGGTTGAAATCGGAGAAAGAAAGTTTAGCGGTAAAAGCAGGGCCCGGCTAGGAGCGGCGGGGCTGGCGAATGATGCCCACGGAGAGAGCCATTTCTTCCCAGGTCTGGCGCAGCTCTTCGAGAAACTGGCGGCCGGCCACGGTGAGCGTGTAGTATTTGCGGGGCGGCCCGGAAGTCGATTCCTTCCAGACGTAGTCGAGCAAGGCCGCATTCTTGAGGCGCGTGAGCAGCGGGTAGAGCGTGCCCTCCACCACTATCATGCGGGCGGCGGTGAGCTCCTCCAGCATGTCGCTGGCGTAGGCCTCCCCGCGGCCAATAATCTCCAAGATGCAGAACTCGAGGATGCCTTTGCGCATCTGCACCTGGGTGTTCTCTAGTTTCATGGGCGGTATGGGCTAGTAGTAGGTGAGGAACGGTACAAACTTACAACGGGTACTTTGTATTGCATAATACTCGGTGTAAAAAATTTTGTTGCTGCGGCGCAAAAATTTTGCGGGCCTGAAACGGACACGTATTCCTTTCTTCCTATTCGAGTGCGGCCAGCATCCAAAAAACGCACCTGCAACTAAGCCATAATCAGCTAACTGGCTGAGGAGCGCAGCGCTTAAGCGCGCTACGGCGCACTATCCGGCAGTAACTTGCGTTGCCGCTCCGATTCTTCTGCGCCTCTTATTCTAGACTATGCTACAACTCTCCGCTAGCCGCCCCTGGGCCGTATTACTGGGCATCAGCGCCGCGCTGGGGCTAGCCGCGCCCGCCGCCCACGCCCAAACCAACGCGCCCAAGTACAGCAACGAGTTCCTGAACCTGGGGGCCGGCGCCCGCTCGCTGGGCATGGGCAAAACGCAGGTGAGCCTGGCCGACGATGCCACCGCCGGCTACTGGAACCCGGCCGCCCTCACCAACCTGCGCACCAAGTACGACGGCGTGCTGATGCACTCCGAGCTGTTTTCGGGGGTGGTCAAAAACGATTACGCGGCCTTTGCCATGCCCCTCGATGAAAAGAGCGCCGTCGGTGTGACGCTGCTGCGCCTGGGCGTGGACAATATTGCCGATACCCGCGCCCTGGTGAATGAGTACGGCTACATTCAGTACGACCGGATTACGTATTTCTCGGTGGCCGACTACGCGCTGCTACTCAGCTACGCCCGCAAGCTGGGGCCTGAGGGCCTGAGCGTGGGCGGCAGCGGCAAGCTCATTTACCGCAACGTGGGCAGCTACGCCAATGCCTACGGCTTTGGGGTCGATGTGGGCCTGCAATACAACCACAAGGGCTGGCGCCTGGGCCTGATGGCCAGGGACATCACCACCACCTTCAACGCCTGGAGCATCGACGCCGATAAGTTTAAGGCCAACACTATTCCGGGCGAGCCCATCCCCACCAGCACCACTGAGGTAACCCTGCCGCGCCTGGTGCTAGGGGCGGGGCGGCAGTTTACGCTGCCCGCGCAGTTTACCGCCCTGGTGGCCGTGGACCTGGAAGCTACCACCGACGGCCAGCGCAACACGCTCATCTCGGCCCGGCCCGTGAGTGTGGACCCGCGCGTGGGTATGGAAATTGGCTATCGTAACCTGGCCTTTTTGCGCGGCGGGGTAGGCAACTACCAGAAAATTACGACGGTAGTTGACCAGTCGGAGCAGTGGAAGGGCCAGTACAGCCTGGGGGCGGGCGTGGCCTTCAGCGGCCTGCGCGTAGACCTGGCCCTCTCGCGCCTGGCAGTAGAAAAACTCGGTTCGACTTCCCAAACCAACTCGCTCATCGTGAGCCTGGGCTACGGCCTGGGCGGGCGCCAGGCTGGCCTGCCGAGCAGCCGCTAGGGTGCCGGGCGGGCTCGAAAAATATTTGCTGGTTGATAACTACTTAGTATGATGGATAAAACTTACGCTACCAGTTGGCTGGGCTTGCTGGGCCAGTGGGCCAGCCGCCGCACCGTGGGGCTAGCCATGCTAGCCTGCCTGCTGGGCACCACCCTGGCACAGGCCCAGTCGGGCGCCTTCGGCAACGAGTGGATAGTGCCCGGCCAGCCTTATTACAAGGTAAAGGTGTGGCGCGACGGCCTTTACCGCCTCGATTATGCCTATCTCAGCAAGCTGGGTGCGGGTGCGGTGGCTCCTAGCCAGCTACAGGTATGGCGGCGGGGCCGGGAAGTGGCTGTGTATCAAGGCGGCAATTCGGCCACGCTCGACAACAGCACGTTTGTGGAGTTCTACGGCCAGCGCAACGACGCCGCATTGGACAAGGAATTCTACAAAAACCCGAAAGACCAAGTTAACCCGCACTACAGCTTCTACACCGATACGGCGGCCTATTTTGTGACCTGGGGCGCCCGCGCCGGTAAGCGCATGGCCCAGCCCACGGCGGCCGGCGGCACGCCGCACGGCTGGCGCCTGCAATCGTCGCTGGTGCAGAAAATAGGTAACTTCACGGAGGCTCCCAGCGAGTCGTACTACACTTTTTTGCCCTGGATAGAGCCGGGCGAAGGTTTTTTTGAAGGTTTTTACTACTATCAGCTGCCAGTGCCGGTCGATTCGTTGCGCGCCGTGGCCACCGCGCCCGGTGTGCCCGCGCCGCAGGTAGAGGCCGTGGTGGTGGGCGGCAGCCGCGTCGATAACCACTCTACCACGGTGAGCGTGATACCGCCGGGCAGCACTACGCCCCGGCTGCTGGGTACACTGCTCTACAAGCGCTTTGACCACGCAAAAGGCCGCTATGCCTTGCAAATCAGCGACATAAGCAGCCAGGGCGTTGCCACAATCAGCTTCGACCGAGGCCCGCTGCCCCCACAGTCGCTCGCCGATGTGTACCGGATGTCGTGGCTGCGCGTTACGGCGCCGCAGCAAAATGTGTGGTTCAGCGACCGCCGTTTCGTGGCTTTTCAGAACGACTCGCTGCTGGCTGGCCCGGCTACGTATGAGGTTGACAACGTGCCGCCTACGGTGAGCGGCTTCGACATTCAGGACCCCTGGAATGTGCAGCGTGTGGCGGGCACTGCCGCGGCCACTTTGGGCAGCACGGGCCGGCGCTACGTGTTTCCGAGCGCTACTGGGCAGCAAACGCGCCGCCTGCTGCTGGCCGATGAGGCCCAGCCGCTGGTGCCGCCCGCCGCCCGCCGGGTTAATTTTCGGGTTATTGACGCGGCCAAGCCCAACTTCCTCATTATCACCCACCCCAAGCTGATGCAGGCGGCCGGCGCGGTGCCTAACGTGGCGCAGGCCTACGCCAACTACCGGGCTTCGGCCGCGGGCGGGGCTTACGATACCCTGATGGTGACGGCTCCGCAGCTCTACGACCAGTTTCACTACGGCGAGCGCTCGGTAATTGCCCTGCGCCACTTCGCGCTGTGGATGGCAGCGCGCGCGCCGGCCAACCAAACCAAGTTTTTGCTGCTGCTGGGCAAGGGTATTTCGCCGGGCTCGCCGGTGAGTACAAAAATAGACCCTGATAGGTACGGAGACCTCTTCAGCGGGTTTATTACCTACCAGTCAACGCGGATACAGGGAGAAAATGGGCTCGATTTAGTGCCTGTTTCCACTCGCTCATCGTCCGATGTTTTCCTGTCCAGCGACTGGCCGCACGATAATTACGTGCCGGCCCTGCCCACGGGCCGCATCGTGGCCAGCACGCCCGCCGAAGCGCTAGCTTACCTTAGCAAGCTGCAGGAGTACGAAGCCCAACTTGACCCCAACCAGCCTAATCCCGAGCCCTGGCACAAGAATATGGTGCACCTGAGTGGGGGGCAGGAGCAAGCAGAAATCAGCCAGTTCCGGTCCTACCTCGACAAGTACAAGCGCCGGGTGGAAGGCCCGCTGCTGGGGGCCAGCGTCACGACCTATCAGCGGGTATACGACCCCACCAAGCTGCCGGCTAATAAGAACATCTCGGCCGAAGTGAACGCCGGGCTAGGCCTTATCACGTACTTCGGCCACGGCTCAACTACCAAGTTTGACTTGAATATCGGGGATATTAACGACCCTTTGCAAGGCTATAACAACGCTAAAAAGTACCCGGTAATGATGTATAATGGGTGCTCGGCGGGCTCGGCGTTTTATAATGTCAATACGTTTGCCTCTGATTGGGTACTGGCACCTAGTAAAGGTTCGATTGGGATAATGGCTGAGAGCGGGGCTTCGTTTGCCGGGCTGCTCGACCCCGTGCAGGACCTTACCCATCAACTGCTCTTCAACGACCCACTTTGGTTTGGGCGACCCATTGCCGAGGTGCGCCGCGAGGTAGTGCGGCGTGTGCAAGGGCTGCCAGACTACGTGGGCAAGCTCGCTGCCACCGAGCAGCTGCTGTGCACCATCTGGCAGGGCGACCCGGCCCTGCGCATGTATGCCCCGGCCAAGCCCGACCTGCAAACCAGCGCCGCCGCCCTCTCGCTCTCGCCCATTGCGCCAGAGGCAGCCGTGACGACCGCCTCTACCAAGTTTACCCTCAACATTGGGGTGAGCAACCCCTTGCGCATCACCCGCGACTCGGTCGAGATTCGCGTTACGCGCACCTACCCCACGGCTACGGGCTTGCCTAAGGAAGTGTATGTCTTCAATAACCACGACGGTCTCAAGCCTTTCCCGCAGGCTTTCCGGCGCGATACGGTTTACTCTATTACCCTCAACAACCCCACGGGCGACTTCTCGGGCGACAACCAATTTACCGTGGAGCTCGACTACCGCAACAAGATTGCCGAGCTCAACGAGGGCAATAACACGGCCACGCTCTCGTATTCGTTCCTGAAGCGTGGCCTCACCCTGCTCACCCCCACCGAGTTTGCCATTGTCGCCACTCCCAAGCCGCGCCTAGTGGCCCAGAGCAACGCCTCCAACAACCCGGTGCGCAGCTACGATTTCCAGGTCGATTCGGTGGCTAGCTTCGATAGCCGGGGGCTGCAATCGGGCACCGTTACCGCGGGCGCAACCCCTAGCTGGACGCCACCCAGCGCCCTCACCAGCAAAGGCGACTCAACGGTGTGGTACTGGCGCGTGCGCTTTACCACGGCCGTGGCGCCGGAAGACAACAGCTGGCAAGTGAGCTCGTTCCGCGTCATTCCCGCGGCCCTGAGCGGCGGCTGGTCGCAGAGCCACAATGGGCAGTTCAACCGCGACGACCTGCGGGGCGTGGCCGTGGCTACCCCTAGCAACCGCTGGAGCTTTGCCACCCGGCAGCAAGCCCTGACGCTGCGCACGGCGGGCGGCGGCGCCCCCGGCAGCACCTATACCTTTGCCGTGAGCGGCTACGGCATCAACACGGAGGGCGCGGCGGCCAACGTCAGCAATTGCGGCGTAAAATCGCCCAACCTGCTGCTCGCCGTCTTCGACCCGCGCACGCTGAAGCAGACCGTGGTGGGCGGCTCGTACTCGGTGTGCGGGCCGGCCAGCCAGCCGTTTTACTACTTCGGCGCCGACCCCACCAACGCGGCCGACACCCTCGATAACCTCAACAACAGCGCTACCCGCCAGGCGCAGCTGCTCGATTTTCTGGGCAACGTGCCCGAGGGTTCCTACGTGGCCCTAGTGAGCGAGAACCGCCTGCGCTACGCCGACCCTGGCCTGGCCGCTACGCTGCGCCAGGTGGCTAGCCTGCTGGGTAGCAAGCTGGTGCCGACCCTCAAAAACGGCGAGCCCTGGGCCCTGGTGGCCCAGAAGAAGGCTAGCGGCAGTGTGCTGCTGGCCGAGGCCGGCCCCGACCGTGCCTCGGGCACGCCGGCGTACCTGCAAAGCCTCACGCTGAGCGCCTCGCTGAGCGCGCCCAGCAAGGAGGGCAGCGTGACGAGCACGCTCATTGGCCCGGCCGTGAAGTGGCAAACGCTGGTGAATGTCATCAAGCCCGAAACGCCTACCGCCAGCTATACGCTCGCGCTGGTAGGTATCGACGCCAGCAACCGGGCCACGGTGCTGCAACCCGATATCAAAGCCAAGAGTGTGGACCTGACCGGCTACTCGGCCACTACCTACCCGTACATGCAGCTGCAGCTAGCCCTGCGCGACTCTGTGACTAGGGTGCCGCCGCAGCTCAAGCAGTGGCTGGTTGCCTACAAGGGCAAGCCCGAGGGCATCGTGCGCCGCGACTTGGTGGCGGCGGCTGTCTACGACTCGGCTAGCCTCAAGGCGCAGGCGACTAGCGGCACGGGCTTCATCAAGTTTCCGGTTAAGTTTGACAACATCTCGCAGGAAGCCTTTGCCAGCCGCCTCCAAACCCAGGTGCAGCTGGTGAATGCCACTACCAACCTGCCGGTGCGCACGCTGCCGCTGCTCACGGCCACCCGCGATTTGCTGCCCGGCGACAGCGTGCTGACCGTGAACGTGAGCCTCGATATGCGCGGCCTCTTCGGCAAGTTTTACGTGCGCGTGGTGGTCAACCCGCAGCTGCAACCCGAGCTCTACTACTTCAACAACGAGCTAAGAACGGCCACCTTCACAGTGCGCGATACCAACGTGCCGCCCACGCTCGACGTGGCCATCGACGGCCGCCACATCCTCGATGGCGAACTGGTGTCGGCGCGCCCGCTCATTGCCGTGCAGCTCAAGGATGAGGATAAGCTGCGCCTGATTACCGATGCCTCGTTCTTCACCATCTTCCTACAGCGGCCCGATGGCACCACCACGCCCGTGAATGTAAATGGGTCGGAGGTGCGTTTCAGCGTCGATAACTCGGCGGGTAGCCTGGCCAGGCTCGAATACAGCCCCGGCCAAAGCCAGCCGCTGCCCGATGGTACCTACACGCTGAGCGTGCAGGGCCGCGACGCCTCGAACGCGGTGGCGGGCACCGTTACGTACCAGGTGAAGTTTACGGTAATCAACGAGTCGCGAATCTCCAACGTGTACCCGTACCCGAACCCCGTCACGAGCAAGGCGAAGTTCGTATTCACGGTAACAGGCCAGGAGCTGCCGCGCAACATGAAAATTCAGATTATGACCCTTACGGGTCGCGTAGTGCGCGAGATTTTCATGAGCGAACTAGGCCCCTTGCACATCGGCAACAACGTGACCGACTACGCCTGGGATGGCACCGACCAGTACGGCGACCACCTCGCTAACGGCACTTACCTGTACCGCGTAGCCATCGATTCGTCGGACAAAGAGTTCAAGAAATTCAATACCAGCGGCGACCAGGCCTTCAAAAACGACTGGGGCAAGCTCGTGCTGCTTCGCTAGCCTAGCCCGGGTCAACTGCCAAATTGAAAAGGACGCTCTGCTTAGCAGAGCGTCCTTTTTGTTGGGGAGGGCCTAGCGGCGGCGCAGTGTTACGAAGCTGTAGGCTAGGGGGTTTTTTTCGTCGGGGGCGTGGCGGCAGCGGGTTTCCTCGCGCCAAGTAGTGGGCGGCAGGGCGGGAAAAAAAGTGTCGCCATCGGGCACGGTAGTGTGCACCTCGGTGAGGTATACGATATCGGCGGCGGGCAGCGCGGCGCGGTAGATTTCGCCCCCGCCAATCACGCACACTTCCTCGCCGCCGGGCTGCTGGGCGGCCAGCGCCAGGGCTTCGGGCAGCGAGTGGGCCAGCAGCGCGCCGGCCGGGGCGGGCCAGCCGGTTTGGGTGGTAACCACAATAGTGGTGCGGCCCGGCAGCACCCGGCCGATGCTCTCAAACGTGCGCCGGCCCATTATAATAGGGTGGCCGAGCGTGTGCTCTTTGAAGTGCTGTAAGTCGGCCGGCAGGTGCCAGGGCAGCTGGCCTTGGCGACCGATAACGTTGTTTACGGCGGCAGCGACGACGATGGAAACCATAAAACTAGATGAATTAGTGAGTAGTGCGGACTGTTAGTCCGCGCGTGATAACCTATTGTATGCGTAGTAAACCCGCGAATTAAAAGTCCGCGCTACTGGCCTGCATCCCCAAAATCCAGTTTGGTGCCGCGCAAAAACTCCTCGGTGCTCATACGTTTTTTGCCCTCCAGCTGTACTTCCAGCAGGGCTAGCCAGCCGGTGGGCGTGGCCACACGCAGGTGCTGGCGGCCATCGGTGGCCCAGGTGCCGGTGGGGGCAGCGGGGCCGGGCTGGGCGGCGGCGCGGTACACTTTCAGGCCGCGGCCATCGGGCAGGGTGGTGTAGGCGGCGGGGGCGGGGGCTAGCCCCCGCACCTGGTTCACGAGGTCGAGGGCGGGGCGATTGAAGTCGAGCCGGCCGGTTTCTTTGGTGAGCTTGGGGGCGGGGCGCAGGTCGGCGGGGTTGGCCTGCGGGGTGCTGGGCGCCGCGCTCGCCGCAATGGCCTGCACCGTGCGGGCGGCCAGCGCGGCGCCGGTTATTTTCAGCTTGTCATATAAGGAGCCAAAGTCGTCGCTAGGGTCGATGGCCAGCTTATCCTGCATGATGAGGTCACCGGTGTCAATTTCGTGGCGCAGAAAAAAGCTGCTCACGCCCGTTTCCTGGTCGCCGTGCATCAGGGCCCAGTTGATGGGCGCCGCGCCCCGGTACTGCGGCAGCAGCGAGGCGTGGATGTTGACCGACCCTAGCCGGGGCATGTTCCACACCGCCTCGGGTAGCATCCTGAAGGCCACTACCACCTGTAAATCGGCCGCGTAGCTCCGGAGTTCTGCCTGAAAAGCCGGGTCTTTTAAATTAGTAGGTTGCAGCACCGGCAAGCCGTGCGCCAGGGCCGCCTGCTTCACGGCCGAGGCTTGCAGTTGGCGCCCGCGTCCGGCCGGCCGGTCGGGACCCGTGAGGACGGCCACTACTTGCGCTTCGGGCAGGGCTAGCAGGGTTTCGAGGGTGGGCACCGCAAAATCGGGCGTGCCCATAAAAATGATGCGCAAGGGAGCAGGCATAAGAGTAGATAGGTCAGTAAATCCGGCCGTTGGGCTGGCGAAAAAAGCAGCTTGCCAGGGTAGATAGATAGTAGGCAAACCTGATAAGACGCTTCGTTCGTCAGCATGACAGCCTGTTGGGGGGATGGCGCTACTTTTCAGGGTACAGCAAATACTTTTTGCGTAGCTGCTTAAACTGGTTCAACCCCGGCTGCCAGCTAGCCCGGATGCTGGCCTCGGAGCGCCCGGCCACCACCTGCGCGCGCAGCGAGTCGGTGCCGGATAATTGCTCGAAGTATTTGGTAAAGAAGTGCGCCTTGTCGGTGCTCTGGCGGTAGAAATCGAGCAGGTACTGCACCGTAAAAAACTGCGCCGGCTCACCGGCGGCGGGCTGGTGCAGGTCGAGGCCGTAGCAGCGCTGGCCATTGAGCGGCGGCGTGGGCGAGCCCGCGTTGGGGCGGGGTGTAAACTGGTGGGGCCGGCTAGCTGGCTGGCTAGGGCTGCCGACAACCTCAAAGGGCCGGTCGGTGCCGCGACCCACGCTCACGTTGGTACCCTCAAACAAACACACGCTGGGGTAGAGCGTT
>Ga0160429_1000624_pt1 | contig 26913 bp, 23 predicted proteins | sample SolpanmetagenomR_FD_108199 | JGI IMG/M metagenome (GOLD analysis project Ga0160429, IMG submission 108199) | Solar panel surface microbial communities from Lawrence Berkeley National Laboratory, California, USA - R | ecosystem: Engineered > Built environment > Solar panel > Unclassified ... | reverse complement strand
GGGCCGCGACGACGCGCGGCGACAGGACCTGAACCCTGCAGGCGCGCTGCGCCGACCAGCCGCGACGCGGCAGCCCGGTGATCGCGACTTGGTTTGGCGACCTGGCGCGGGCGACTTGGCGCGGGCGATCTGGCGCGGGCGACCCGGCGGCCGCTAGTTCGCCGGCTGAATCGCGCTGAGCGGCGTCCAGTAGCAGCGGTCCTGCGAGTCGTTGAGCGCAAGGCAGCCGTAGGTCAGCGTCCGGCTCTCGAGCCGGACCTCCTCGCCCGGCTTCCAGGACCGGCATTCGCCGCTGGCGAGGCTGACATTCAGGAGCTGTCCGAACGCCACCTCCTCACCGGCCATGACCAGCTTGAACAGGCGGTCCGTGACCTCCTGCGTGTGGCAGCCGAACCGTCCCTTGGTGATCGTCTCGGCCCCGGCGGGCCGGGACAGGGCGGCTGTCAGGGTGAGGGCGGCGAGGATGGGGAGGACGAGGCGCATGCGCGGAACATATCCCCCGGCCGGCCCCTGTCGAGCCCTCGCGGCGCCGGCCCGCCGCGGATGATCGCCGCGCCGGCTCACCCGTCGTGGGGTGCCGCGTCCAACGATGCCTCGCCGCGCTTGGCCGCCTGCCATGCGGCCTCCATGGCGGCCAGGTCCGACCGGCCGAGGTCGCCCCCGGCCGCGCGCAGGTGCGCGGCCATGGCGGCGAAGCGGCGCTCGAACTTGGCGGTGCCGTCGCGCAGCGCCGTCTCCGGGTCGATCCCGGCATGCCGGGCGAGGTTGGCCACCGAGAACAGGAGGTCGCCGATCTCCTCGGACAGGGCCTGACGGTCGCCCCGGTCCAGCGCCTCCGCGACCTCGTCGGTCTCCTCGCGGACCTTGTCGACGACCTGGGCGGCATCGTACCAGTCGAAACCATGGGCGGCCGCCCGCCGCGAGATCTTCTCGGCCCGGGCCAGCGCCGGCAGCGCCCGGGCGACGCCGCCGAGCGGATCCGGTGCCGGCCCGTCCCGGCCGGCCGGCCGATCCGCGCGTTCCTGCGCCTTGATCGCGGCCCATTGCGCCTCGATCTGCGCCGGGTCGTGCCGCGGCGCGCCTTCGGGCAGGAGCGTCCCGTCCGGCTCGAACACGTGCGGGTGGCGGCGGACCAGCTTGTCGCCGATGGCGCGCGCCACGTCGTCGAACGCGAAGGCGCCCGCCTCCTCGGCCATGCGGGCGTGGAACACCACCTGGAGGAGCAGGTCGCCGAGTTCGTCGCGCAGGTCGGCGCGGTCGCCCCGTGCCACCGCGTCGGCGACCTCGTAGGCCTCCTCGATCGTGTAGGGCACGATGGTGGCGGGCGTCTGCGCCACGTCCCAGGCGCAGCCACGGACCGGATCGCGCAAGATCGCCATCAGGCGCAGGAGCCTGTCCAGGGGAGCTTCCACGGGCTCCTTCGCCCCCATCCGCCCGGCCGGGTCCGCCTCGTGTGCCTCGCTCATGGCCGTGGCGTTAGAGCATGGCGCGGCAAAGGGGAATCCGCCCACCGCCCGACGCGGGGTCAGACCCGGGCGTCGCGCTCGCGCACCTGCTCGGCCTGCAGGGCGTTGAGGTAGCCGGTGAGGCGCCCGCTGACGGCCGGATCGGCGCACTGGACCCAGAGCGGCGCCGGGAGGGCGCGGACCGGCATGCGCAGCAGGAACGCCTCGGCCGACAGGGCGGCCTCGCGCTCGGAGGCGGCAGCCAGCAGGCGGGCGCCCGCCTGCGTACCGATCAGGATCGCAATCGTTGTCATGGGATACCCAGAACCTGAGACGACAACCACGCAGGAGCCCCAAGCGTTGCGCCGGCCTCAGCGCGTGCACCGGTCTTTGCTGGTGGACCGGGATCTTAGCGGGTGCGCCGGACGCAGAGCGGTTCGTGCGCCAGCGCGCGGCTGAACGACCAGAGGATCTGCCCGACCTCGTCCATCAGCACCGCCCCCGTCAGGCGCATGCCGGCGGCCTTGCGGCAGAGTTCCTGCGCCCCGCGGATCGCGGCTTCCACGTCCACCGCCTCCTGGCGGTCGCTGGCGCAGGCGCGGCCGGAGCGGCCCTCCGCATGCTCCATGGTACGTCGGAGATGAGAGGCCCGCATCGCTCGGCCCCGCGGTGACGATCCGGCCGCCCGCGATGCGGGCCTCGTCGGCCCTCTGAAGCTAAGGGCGGCGGCGGGCGACGTGGTCGATCCGGGTTGAAGGAAATCGGCGGTCGCGCCGGCCCCGGGTGATCCGCCTCAGAGTGTCGCAGGGTGGCGGGGGACGGATCGCAGGCGGCGCAGCCGCCCCCTGCGGGAGGTCCGCGCGAGGCCGTGCTGGGTCTTGTTCCAGCGGGTCGGCGCGCGGAGCAGTTCGACCAGCGCCAGCCACGCGGCCAGGCTGACCATCAGGAAGTAGAGCGGCATCCAGGGGGCCGACCGGGCGAGGTCGCCCCAGCCGCGCCGGGCGCAGCCCAGCAGGGACGGGAGCACCAGGGCCGCGAGCCCCGCTCCGAACAGGGTGATGGCGAGCCCGGTGACGAGGTTGTCCAGGAAGACGGAGGCGGTCGGGATGTCCCGGACCAGGACCGCCCAGAGGGCCGCGGCGAGGCACACCGGGTAGGCCAGTGCCGAGGCCACCGTGCCCGGCACCAGCGCCACGGCGCAGAGCGCTTCCAGGCCGCCGAGGCTGTGCGCGTTCGCCAGGGGACGGCGCCCGTGGGTGAGGCTGGTCTGGATCAGGCCCTTCAACCAGCGGGTGCGCTGGGCGAGCCACGGCCCGAACCGGGCCGGCGCCTCCTCGAACGTGCTGCTCGGCAGGTCCCCGACCGCGTAGCCCGCCAGGGCGAGGCGCAGGCCGAGATCGGCATCCTCGGTCACGTTGTAGGCGTCCCAGCCGCCCAGGGCCTGCAGCACCCGGGTGCGCAGGTGCATCGAGGTCCCGCCCAGGGGGACCGGCAGCCCGCACCGGGCGAGCGCCGGGTTCAGGACGTCGAACAGCCCCGCATATTCGAGGGCGAAGGCGCGGGCGAGCCGCGAATCGCCGGCGTTGTCGATCACCAGCCGCCCCTGGAGGCAGGCCACGCGCTCGGGAAGGCGCGCGAACAGGGCGGCCGCCAGCCGCAGCTGCCCGGGATCGGGGTCGTCCTCGGCATCGTAGACCGTGAGCAGGGTGCCGCGGGCGAGCGGCAGGGCGACGTTGAGCGCCCGGGGCTTGGTGCGCGGCGCGCCCGGCGGCACCGCGATGACGGCGAACCGGGCCGGCAGGGGGATGCGGGCGAGGGCCACCGCGGTCTCCCGGTCGTCCGCCTCGATCAGGAGCTTGATGTCGAGCTTGGCGGCCGGATAGTCGAGGGCGGCCAGCGCCCGGATCAGGGGGGGCACCACCGCCGCCTCGCGGTGGAGGGGAACCAGCACCGTGTAGACCGGCAGGTCGGCGTCGGCGAGCGGCGGCACGGTCCCGTCCTCCGCCGCCACCGGTGCCGGGATGGCCAGGGCCGCCAGCCGGAGGGTCGTCATCCCCAGGAACAGGCATTGCCCGGCGAGCGTCAGGGCGCGCACGAGCGGCGCCGGGAGTGCCGCGCACAGGCAGAGCGTCGCGGCCAGCGCGAGGGCGAGGATCAGCAGCCACCAGAAGGCCGGCTCGCGCGCCGTGGCCCGCTCGGGCATGCGCCGCCGCAAATCGTGCGCGGCGTGGTCCGCCACCTGCCCGGGGATCGCGGCGAACACCGCCGCGCGCAGGTGGGTCGGGCTGGTGATCGCCGGCATGGCGCTGCGGCCCGCACCGTCGAGGAGGTCCGTGATCGCCCGGCCGCGGGGGGCCAGCACGCAGGGCGCCGCCGATCCGAGGGCCAGCGGCGCGAGGCCGGTGACGAGGCTGCCCGGGAAGGCCAGGCCCAGGCCGAACGCGATCGGCCCATCGAGGTAGGGGGCGCCGAGCGCCCGGGCGAGGGCCCGATAATAGGTTGCCTCGGACATCAAGCCCGCGTTCAGCAGCGCGGTCGCCGCGTCCGTTCCGGCGGCGGCGGCCTCCGCGGCGGCGCGGGCGAGCAGGCGGCCATCGACACCTTGGGCGAGCAGGAAGGCGATCTCCGGCGGCAGGGCGGCCCGCGCCGTAGGCGGGCGCTGGAACGACACGCCGCGCGCTCCCCCGGTGGCCCCAGGACGTGATAGAGGAGGAGGGTGAGCCAGTTCCCCTGTCCCCGCTCCGAGAGGAGCACCGCCCCCGCCCCACCGTCAAGAGCCGGTGGGACCGTTGTCCCATCCTGGCTCACGTCGGCCGCGATCGTCCTCGCGCTGTGGAGCGGCGCGCAGCCGGTCGATGCCGCGGCGCAGGCCGCAGCCCACGAAGCCCGGGTCCTCCCCACCGTCACGGTGCCGGATTTCTGGAACCCCCGCAGCCGCGGCGAGCGGGTGGAGGCGCCCCAGACCGGCCGAGCGGTCCGCTTCCTCACCGACGACGAGTTCCCGCCGCTGCACTTCGCCGGCCCCGACGGCACCCCGACCGGCTTCGTGGTCGAGCTCGCCCGGGCGGTCTGCGAGAAGCTGGCGATCCCCTGCACGGTGCAGGCGCGCCGATTCGACACGCTGCTGGACGCCCTCGACGGCAAGCAGGGCGACGTGGTCGCCGCCGCGATCCCCCTGACCGCCACCCTGCGGGAAAAATTCCTGGCGACCCGGCCGTATTTCCGCTGGCCGGCGCGCTTCGCCGCGCGGACCGACAAGGGCCTGCCGGTCCCCTCGGCGGCGGCCCTGGCCGAACGCAGCGTCGGGGTGATCGCCGGCAGCGCCCATGCGGCCTACCTCAAGGCCTTCTTCCCCAAGGCCGTACCGAAGGACTTCACCGACCTCGCGGCGGCCGAGGGCGCGCTCAAGCGCGGCGAGGTCGACTACCTCTTCGCCGACGGCCTCAACCTCGCCCTCTATGTCGGCGGCCAGGACGCGGAGTCGTGCTGCGCGCTGATCGGCGGCGACTACCTGGAGAACCGCTACTTCGGGGAGGGCATCGGCCTGGTCACCCGCCAGGAGGACGCGGCCCTCTCCCGGGCGCTGGACGACGCGCTCCAGCGGGTCTGGGACGACGGCAAGTACACCGAGCTGTACCTGCGGTTCTTCCCCGTCAGCCCGTTCTGAGGGCTTCCATCGGGGGTGGGAATCAGGAATCCTGCCCGCCGGGCTTCGGCTGCCGGATGGCACCAGGGCGGATCGGCTCGAGAAGGCCGTGGCGAAGGCGCGCGACCTGTCCCCGGCTCTCCAGGACGAGATCGCCCGCCACATGCTGGCCTTCGTGGGCGACGAGGGCTCGGTCTACCGGTTCACCCCGGAGGAAGAAGCGGAGTCCGACGAGTCCAGGGTCGCCGAGGCGCGCGGCGCTTGCGCCACCGATGCGGAGATCCGCGCCCTCCGGGCCAAGCTCGGTCTGTGAAGCTGCGGATCACCCGCCCTGCCGCAGCCCCGCTCGACAGGGTCCTCACCCCTATCGATGCGCGGAACCCGCAGGGCGCGCAGCACGGCCTGCAACGCGGTCAGGGTGCGAGGGATCTGCTCTCGCAGCATCCCTTCGCGGGCTCAACGACCGCGCCCGGGACGTCGTCGGCTCGTCGTACGCCCGTACCCCTGTGCGATCACGGATCGCGTCCGTGCAGGCGAGGTCATCATACTTGGCACGCGACATACTTGGCACGCGACAGCGCGTGCCGTCGCAAGTCTGATCGCTCCGACCGCGCCACCGCCGCTGCGGGCGAACGTGATTCCATTGCACCACCGGGCGTTCCGCTCCGGCGCGAACCGCTCTAGGGTGCGCCCTCCCAAACACGCATCCCCGAAGACATGCCAGCCGCTCCCCCAGCCCCGACCCTCGATCCCGACACCATCGAGGCCGCCGCCAACGCCGCCGCCTGGCCCTTCGAGGAGGCGCGCAAGCTCGTCGCGCGGCTGGAGAAATCCGGCAAGACGGAGGTGCTGTTCGAGACCGGCTACGGGCCCTCGGGCCTGCCGCATATCGGCACGTTCGGCGAGGTCGCCCGCACCTCCATGGTGCGCCACGCCTTCCGGGTGCTCACCCGCGACGCGGTGCCGACCCGGCTGATCGCCTTCTCGGACGACATGGACGGGCTGCGCAAGGTGCCCGACAACGTGCCGAACCGCGCGATGCTGGCCGACCACCTCAACCAGCCGCTCACCCGCGTGCCGGACCCGTTCGGCACCCATGACAGCTTCGGGGCGCACAACAACGCCGAGCTGCGCCGCTTCCTCGACGCGTTCGGATTCGCCTACGAGTTCCGCTCGGCCACCGAGTGCTACCGCGCGGGCGTGTTCGACGCCACGCTGCTGCGGGTGCTGGAGCGCTACGACGCCGTGATGGAGATCATGCTCCCGTCGCTGCGGGCCGAGCGCTCGGCGAGCTACTCGCCGTTCCTGCCGCTCCACCCGGTCACCGGCCACGTGATGCAGGTGCCGATCGACGAGGTGAAGGCGGAGAGCGGCACCATCGTGTGGCGCGATCCCGCCACAGGCGAGCGCTACGAGACTCCGGTGACCGGCGGCCACGCCAAGCTGCAGTGGAAGCCCGACTGGGCGATGCGCTGGGTCGCGCTCGGCGTCGACTACGAGATGGCCGGCAAGGACCTGATCGACTCGGTCAAGCTCTCGGCCAGGATCGCCCGGGCGCTCGGCGGCGAGCCGCCGGAGGGCTTCAACTACGAGCTGTTCCTCGACGAGAAGGGGCAGAAGATCTCGAAGTCGAAGGGCAACGGCCTGACCATCGACGCGTGGCTCACCTACGGCACGCCGGACTCGCTCGCCCTGTTCATGTACAACAAGCCGCGCGAGGCCAAGCGCCTGTTCTTCGACGTGATCCCCCGGCACGTGGACGAGTATATCGGCTTCCTCGACCGCTATGCCGGCCAGGACGCGAAGCTGCGTCTCGGCAACCCGGTCTGGCACCTCCATGCCGGCAGCCCGCCGGTGCCGGAGCGGGTCGAGGGCGCGAGCCTGACCTTCGCGATGCTGCTCAACCTCGCCGCGGTGGCCAACACCGAGGATCCGGCAGTGCTGTGGGGCTTCATCCGCCGCTACGCGCCGCAGACCGGGCCGGAGACCCATCCGGGCCTCGACCGGCTGGTGGTCCACGCGCTGAAGTACTTCTCGGACTTCGTGCGGCCCGCCAAGACCTACCGGGCGCCGACGCCCGAGGAGCGGGCCGCCCTGGAGGACCTGTCGGAGACCCTCCGAGCCCATGCCGGCTCCACCGATCCGGAGGCCCTGCAGGCGGCGGTCTACGAGGTCGGACGGCGTCACTTCCCCGACACGTCCGGCAAGGCCAAGAGCCCGGACGGCCGGCCGGGCGTGTCCCAGGCGTGGTTCACGAGCCTGTACAACGTGCTGTTCGGCGAGGCGCGCGGGCCCCGGTTCGGCTCCTTCGTGGCCCTCTACGGGGTCGCGGAGACCCGGGAGCTGATCGAGGCGGCCCTGTCGGGGGCGCTGGTCGCCGAGCACGAAGCCTTCGCGGCCGGCAAGGCCACGGTCGCGCCCCCGGTCGCGTGAGCGCCGTGATCGTCGACAGCCTCGCCGCACTGGAGGCGATCTACACCGCGCCCCTGGCCCCCGCCTCCACCGTGAAGGTGGCCGGCGCGGTCACGCCGGATTACGCGGCGCTGATCGCGGCCTCGCCCTTCGCGGTGCTGGCGACCGCCGGCCCCGAGGGGCTCGATTGCAGCCCCCGCGGGGACCGGCCGGGCTTCGTGCGGGTCGCCGATCCGCGCACGCTGATCCTGCCGGACCGGCGGGGGAACAACCGGATCGACTCGCTCCGCAACATCGTGCGCGATCCGCGGGTGGCGCTGCTGTTCCTGATCCCGGGCTCGGGCACGACGCTGCGGGTGAACGGGCGGGCGGTGATCTCGGCCGATCCGGATCTCCTCGCCACGTTCCGGGTCGACGGCCACGCGCCGCGCACCGCGGTCGTGATCACCGTCGCGGAGATCTACTTCCAGTGCGCAAGGGCGATCATCCGGGCCAGGCTGTGGGATCCCGAATCCCGCGTCGAACCGGCGACCCTGCCGACCCCCGGGGCGATCCTGGCGGCGCTCACCGCGGGCGCGGTCGGCGGTGCGCGCTACGACGCGGAATGGCCGGAGCGGGCGGCCGAGACGATGTGGTGAGGGCCGGCGCCGAGAGCCGGCCTTTCCGATGACCCTTCCCTCCTAGGGTGCCCGCACCCGCGGGCCGCGGAGGAGGCCTCCGGGAAGCGCCGCGATCCCTGGAGTCCTGCTGCGAGGCCTCCGCCGCGCTGGGGCACTCCCCGATGAGGAAACGGGGGAGCCTCGGGCGCAGTCCGGCAGCGGAGCCCGGCTCCCTCACCCCACCAGGGCGAGATCCTGCGTCTCGGTATCGGGGATGACGTCGACCTCGACCTTGAGGCGCTGCTTGCCCGAGCCGCTGACGATGCCGTCGACGGGGGCCACGTCGCCGTAATCGCGGCCGCGGGCCACCACGATGTGGTCGTCGCGCACGGCGACGCCGTTGGTCGGGTCGAGGCCGAGCCAGCTCTCGCCGCACCAGACCGCCACCCAGGCGTGGCTCGCATCCGCCCCGCGCAGGCGCGGGCGGCCCGGCGGCGGCACCGTGCGCAGGTACCCGCTGACATAGGCGGCCGGCAGGCCCATGCCGCGCAGGGCGGCGATCATCACGTGGGCGAAGTCCTGGCAGACCCCGGCCCGGAGCGCGAAGGACTCGGCGAGCGGCGTCGAGACGGTGGTGGCCTTGGCGTCGAACCGGAAATCCTGGCCGATCCGCAGCATCAGGTCGTGGGCCGCCCCGTAGGCGCTCCGGCCGGATGCGAAGCTCGGGCGGGCGTAGTCGGTGATCGCGGGCAGCAGCGGCACCCGGCCGCTCGGGAACAGGAGATGTACCGGCGCCCGGCCGCCGAGGTCGCGCCCGGCCACCACGGCGTCCCGGACGCGCTCCCAGGGCATCCCGGATTCCGGGAGCGGCGGGGCGGGTCGCTCGACCCGCACGGTGGAGAGCGCCTCGACGCTGAAGGTGGTGTGGGGCACCTCCAGGGTGATCGCCACCGCGTCGATCCCGAAATAGTCGCGCCGCATCACCGCCCGGGTGGGGCTCGGATCGACGGTGACGGCGCTCGCCAGCACGCTCTGCCCCTCGCAATCCTGCGGCTTGAGCCGCAGGGTGCAGCGGGCGAAGTGCACCGGCTTGCCGTAGCGGTAGGTGGTGCGATGGCGCAGCGTGTAGATCACGCCAGCCCCGTCAGTTTCTCAGGGCGCAGCGCGTTCGGCCCGGTGGGGAAGTAGCGGACCGCGATCCCGTCGGCGAGCCGCTCCAGGTCGGTCGCCAGGACGGTCAGGCGCACGGCGTCGAAATCCGCGGCCTCGCCGCTGCGCAGCTCCGACAGGATCCGGGCGGCGAGGCGGCAATGCGGCTCGGGGATCCCGTCCGCGGCCAGCGCCGGCAGGTCGGCGAGGTGGCGGGTGATCGCCTCCGCCTGGAAGGCGATTGAGCGCGGGTTGTAGGGATCGAGCAGGACCATGTCGCGGACCGGGTCGAGGGCCGCGCCCTGCATGTAGCGGCGCCCGTAGCTGATCTGCGAATCGCAGAGCGACAGCATCACCCCGAGGCAGCCCGGGGTCGCCTCGTCGTTGGCGAAGGCCAGCGCGAAGGTGCAGGTGTTGATCGCCCGCTCGACGCGCCGGCCGAGCTCGACGAAGTGCCAGCCCTCGGCGCGGCTCATGTTCTCGTGCGTGAGGCCGGAGAGCGCCGCGAGGTGGCTCAGCGCCTGCTCGGCGCGGCCGGCGAGCTGCGACTCGGTCAGCCCCCGCTCGGTGTCGAGGGACAGGAACTCGTCCAAGTCGGCGAGCACCCGCCAGGTCTCGCCCGACAGGCGGGCCCGGAGCGCGGCGGCGTTGCGGCGGGCCGAGCCGATGTGGGCCTGGGCCGAGCCCGGCCGCTGGTGCCCGGCCAGCGCCTCCTGGGCGAGGCGGGCGGTGGGCAGGTCGGCCGCGCCGATGCTGCCCCACTCGTGCAGGAGGGTGCGCAGCGCCAGGGCCGCGGGCGTGTCGAGGGCGCCCGAGATGTCGGCCCCGACCGCGTCCCCGACGCTGCGCAGATGGGCGAGGACGAGCCGGATCACCGCCTCGGCGCGCTCGAGATAGCGGCCGAGCCAGAACAGGCCGTCGGCCGCCCGGGAGGGCAGGTGTCCCCCGACCCGCCGCACCCGCGGGGCCGCGTGCGAGCCGATCAGCGGCGCCGCGATCGGCTGATCGGACAGGACCCAGACATCGGCGGAGCGGATGCCGAGCCGCATCTCGATGGGGTCGACGTCCTCGCGCTCCGAGACGCGGCAGAAGCCGCCCGGCATGACCTGCCAGCCCAGGGGCGTCCGGGTGGCGAAGACGCGGACCACGAAGGCACGGGGCACCAGGGCGAGGCCGGCCTCGCCGCGCTCCCAGCCCGGCATGGTCGAGAGCGGCGCCGCCTCCTGGGCGACGTAGTCGAAGGGCCGGTCGCGCAGGGCCGCCACGACCCGCTCGCGCTCGGCCGCCAGGACCGGCCCCGCCAGGATCGCGTCGCGCCCCGCCCCGCGCTGGGGCGTGGCGGCCGGCCGCAGGATCAGGCTGTCGAGATTGGCCTGCGCGTGTGCCAGCCCCTCGAGGTCGCCGCACCACCACGTGCGCGGATGGCCGAGCCGCAGGGGCTCCCCGAGGACGCGCCGGGCGATGCCGTCGAGGTAGGGGGCGAGCGCGGCCGATTCGACGAGCCCCGCACCCGGCATGTTGGCCATCACCAGGGAGCCGTTGCGCAGGGCGTCCAGGATGCCGGGCACGCCGAGCCGCGAGGCCGGGTTCAGCTCCAGGGGGTCGAGGAAGTCGGCGTCGATCCGCCGCCACAGGGCGTCGGCGCGCTTCAGGCCCGAGACGGTGCGCACGTGCAGGCGGCCGTCCCGCATGACGAGGTCGTCGCCCTCCACCAGCATCAGGCCGAGGTAGCGGGCGAGCGCCGCCTGCTCGACATAGGTGCTGCTGTAGGGGCCGGAGGTCAGCAGGCAGATCCGCGGGTCGGCGCGCTCGGCACCGAGCGCCAAGCCATCGCGAAAGGCCTGGAAGAAGGCCGGCAGGCGCTCGACGTGAAGATCCTGGAAGAAGTCCGGGAAGGTCCGGGCCAGGACCATCCGGTTCTCGAGCGCCCAGCCGAGCCCCGAGGGCGCCTGCGTCCGGTCGGCGAGCACCTGCCAGCGCCCGTCCGGTCCCCGGCCCAGATCGGCGGCGTAGAGCTTCAGGTAGTGGCCGCCGGGGGGTGCGACGCCGTGGAGCGGGTGCAGGAATTCGGGCGTGCCGGCCACGATCGCGGCGGGCAGGAGCCCCTCGGCGACCAGGCGGCCGTCCCCGTAGGTGTCGGCGAGGATCGCCTCCATCAGCTCCGCGCGCTGGACGATCCCGGCGCTGAGCGCGGCCCATTCGGGCCCCTCGATCACCAGGGGCAGGCAGCCGAGCGGCCAGGGATGCTCGCGCTGGTCGCCGGCGATGCGGAACGAGATGCCGGCATCCCGGATGTGCCGCTCCGCCGCGACGAAGCGGGCCATGATCTCCGGCTCGGTGAGGCCGCCGAGACGGTCGAGCAGGCGCGGCCACGCCCCGCGGGGCCGACCGTCGGGTCCCAGGAACTCGTCCGGCCGGCCGGGGGCGGGGCGATAGCCCGCGCTCCAGCGGGCGGCGCGCTCCCGCGGGCCCTCCGCCGGCTCGGCCTGGCCGCGGCTTCCCGCGAGCGCCGCCTCCATCACGGCCCCCCGGTCATTGCGGCGCCGGCATCCGCAGGTCGAGGGTCAGCGGGAACTCGGCGCTGGCCTCCGCCCGGGGCATCTCCACCCGGCCCGGCGTGTGGCCGTGCGGCTGGAACCGGGCGAGACGGCGCCCCTCCGCCTCGTAGGCGTTCACCGGATGGGTCTCGTAGTTGCGGCCGCCGGGATGGGCGACGTGGTAGCGGCAGCCGCCGAGCGAGCGCCCGCTCCAGGCGTCGAGGATGTCGAAGGTCAGCGGTGAGTGGGCGGGGATGGTCGGGTGCAGCGAGGAGGCCGGCTGCCACGCCTTGAAGCGCAGGCCCGCCACGGCCTCGCCGCCGCGGCCGGTGGAGGTCATGGGCAGGCGTCGGCCGTTGCACGCGATGACGTGCCGCTCGGGCACGAAGCCCTCGACCTTGACCTGCAGCCGCTCGACCGAGCTGTCGACGAAGCGCACGGTGCCCCCGCTGGTCCCTTCCTCGCCCATCACGTGCCAGGGCTCCAGCGCCTGGCGCAGTTCCATCCGGACCCCGCCCTGCTCGACCGTGCCGAACACGGGGAAGCGGAACAGGGCCTGCGCCTCGAAGGCAACCGGATCGAAAGCGTACCCCGCCTCCCGGAGATCCTCCAGCACCGAGAGGAAGTCGGACCAGAGGAAATGCGGCAGCATGAACCGATCGTGCAGGTTCGTGCCCCAGCGGACACAGCCGCCGGTCTGCGGCTCGCGCCACAGCCAGGCCACGAGGGCGCGCAGCAGCCCCTGCTGGGCGAGGCTCATCCGCGCGTCCGGCGGCATCTCGAAGGCGCGGAACTCCAGCAGGCCGAGGCGGCCGGTGGGCCCGTCCGGCGAGTAGAGCTTGTCGATGCAGATCTCGGCGCGGTGGGTGTTGCCGGTCACGTCCACCAGGATGTTGCGGAACACCCGGTCGACGAGCCAGCGCGGGATGTTGGGCGCGTCGGGGGCGGGGATCTGGGCGAGGGCGATCTCCAGCTCGTAGAGGCCGTCGTGCCGCGCCTCGTCCATGCGCGGCGCCTGGCTGGTCGGGCCGATATAGAGGCCGGAGAACAGGTACGAGAGGGCCGGGTGGCGCTGCCAGTAGAGCACGAGGCTCCTCAGGAGGTCGGGCCGGCGCAGGAACGGGGAATCGTCCGGCGTGACGCCGCCCATGACCACGTGGTTGCCGCCGCCGGTGCCGGTGTGGCGCCCGTCGGTCATGAACTTCTCGGCGCCCAGCCGGGTCTGGCGGGCCTCGGCGTAGAGATCGGTGGTGATGGCGACCGCCTCCCGCCAGGATGCCGCCGGGTGGACGTTCACCTCGATGACGCCGGGATCGGGGGTGACCTTGATCACGCCGATGCGCGGGTCGTAGGGCGGCTCGTAGCCTTCCAGGTGGATCGGCAGGTCCAGCTCCGCGGCGGCCGCCTCCAGGTGGCCGGCGAGTTCCAGATACTCGTCGGCGCGCTGCACCGGCGGCATGAACACCCGCACCACGCCGTCCCGGGGCTCGATCGAGACCGCCGTGCGCACCGCGACGCCGGTGATGCCGGCGCCGTTGACGGTGGCCGCGCCGGGAAGCCCGTCCTGGAGGGGCGGGCGCGGCTCCAGCGGGTCCTGGGGCTGGTAATAGGGATAGTGCTCGGGCGGCACGTAGGGCAGCGACGACAGGGGCAGCCGGAAGCCCACGGGGGAATCCCCCGGCACCAGGAAGGCGGCGCCGCGCCGGAACTCCCAGGCCTCCGAGATCCAGACGCGATCGGAATCGCCGTCCCGGCCGGTGGGCAGACTCGCGAGCGGCAGGACGTAGCCCGCGGCCTCCCCGAGACCGCGGGCGTAGACGCGCCGGATCCGCGCGTCGAACTCCACGGAGCCGGACCGGGCCGCCTCGGGCGTGACGTTGACCGGCAGGGCGGCGGCCTTCTTCTCCCAGAGTTCGCCGTCCTCGAAGGCCGGGAAGACGTAGGCGGCGAGGCCGAGGCGCCGGGCCAGCGCGTCGGCGAGCGCCTTGGCCTGCGCGATGGTGGCCGTCCCCGCCTGCCCGGGAGCAGCTTCCGGAGCGATCAGGTCCGGGTTCCGCCAGATCGGCTTGCCGTCCTTGCGCCAGTAGAGCGCGAAGGCCCAGCGCGGCAGGCTCTCGCCGGGATACCACTTGCCCTGGCCGTAATGGAGCAGCCCCCCCGGGCCGAACCGGTCGCGCAGGCGCCGGATCAGCTGGTCGGCGAGCCCCCGCTTGGTCGGGCCGACCGCGGCGATGTTCCACTCCGGCGATTCGAAATCGTCCACCGACACGAAGGTCGGCTCGCCGCCCATGGTCAGGCGGACGTCCTGCGCGGCGAGGTCGGCGTCGACCCGCTCGCCCAGCGCGTCCATGGCCGCCCAGACCGCGTCCGAGAACGGCTTGGTGATCCGCGGCGTCTCGGCGACGCGGGTGATGGCCATGCGGAAGTCGAACGTGGTCTCGGCCGGCTCCATCGCCCCCGAGATCGGGGCGGCCGAATGGTAGTGCGGCGTCGCGGCCAGCGGGATGTGGCCCTCGCCGGTGAGCAGTCCCGAGGTCGCGTCGAGGCCGACCCAGCCGGCGCCCGGGAGGTAGACCTCGGCCCAGGCGTGCAGGTCGGTGAAGTCCGCCACCGCGCCGGTCGGCCCGTCGACCGCGGTGGTGTCGGGCACGAGCTGGATCAGGTAGCCGGAGACGAACCGGGCGGCGAGCCCGATCCGGCGCAGCACCTGCACGAGCAGCCACGCCGAGTCCCGGCAGGATCCGCTCCTGAGCCGCAGGGTCTCGATGGGCGTCTGGACGCCCGGCTCCATCCGGACGCCGTAGGCGGTCTCCCGGGCGATCAGGCCGTTCAGCGCCACCAGGAACTGGACGGTGCTGGGCTCCGCGGGGAGGCGGGCGAGGAGCGCCTCCATCTCCGGGCCATCCGCGTCGACGGGGGCGAGATAGGGGGCCAGTTCCTCGGTGAGATCGGGCTCGTACGCGAAGGGTCGCGTCTGCGCGTAATCCTCCACGAAGAAGTCGAACGGGTTGATCACCGCCATGTCGGCGGTGAGGTCGACCTCGATCTTCAATTCGTCGGTCTTCTCCGGGAAGACGAGGCGGGCGAGCCAGTTGCCGCTCGGATCCTGCTGCCAGTTCAGGAAGTGGTTGGCGGGCGTCACGGTCAGCGCGTAGGCCGGCACCTTGGTGCGCGCGTGCGGGGCCGGGCGCAGGCGAATCACCTGCGGCCCGAGGCTGATCGGCCGGTCGTAGCGGTAATGCGTGACGTGGTGCAGGGCGGCTTTGATCGACACGATGGCTCCGTCGGATGGATCGAACGCGGTCTCGTCGCCGGTCCCGGGCACCGGACCCTGCCGCCCGGTTATGCGACACAGACGGCGCCACAAGCAATTTTCGTGCGGCGGCGCCGGCCGGTCGGGGCATGTGGCAGGAACTTTGCCGGCCGGCCCCGCTTGAGCCCCCAGTGGGCCGGCTGCCGGCCCGGGACCGCCCGATGAAGATCTTCCAGTGCCAAGCCTGCGACCAGCCGGTCACCTTCGAGGCGACCGGCTGCGAGAGCTGCGCGCGGCAGCTGGGCTACGTCTGCGCGGTCCACGAGGTCTCGGCCCTGGAGCCGCAGGGGCTCTCCGCGCACCCGCTGATGGGCGGCGCCCAGATCTTCCATGCCTACGCGGATCCCGGCCGGCGCTACCGCCTGTGCAACAACGCCGTCTCGTCAGCCTGCAACTGGCTGGTGCCGGAGGACAGCCCGGACCTCTACTGCACCGCCTGCCGCCACAACCGCGTGGTGCCGGACCTGTCGCAGGGCTGGAACCTCACCCGCTGGCGCCAGATCGAGGCCGCCAAGCACCGGCTGTTCTACTCGCTGCTGCGGCTGGAGCTGCCGCTCGCCACCCGCGCCCAGTACACGGACGGGCTGGCCTTCGACTTCCTGGTCGATCCCGCGGAGAGCTTCTCCGGCGGCACGCCGGTCCTGACGGGCCATATCAACGGCCTGATCACCATGAACATCGCCGAGGCCGACGACGTCGAGCGGGAGCGCCGCCGGATCCTGTTCGGCGAGCATTACCGCACCCTGCTCGGCCATTTCCGGCACGAGATCGGGCATTATTTCTGGTATCTGCTGGTGATGAACAGCCCCACGATCGGGGCCTTCCGGACGCTGTTCGGCGATGAGGGCCGGAACTACGTCCAGGCCCTGCAGGATCACTACGCGCGGGGGGCACCCGCCGACTGGGACGAGGGCTACGTCTCGGCCTACGCCACCGCCCACCCGTGGGAGGACTTCGCCGAGACCTTCGCGCATTACCTGCACATCGTCGACACGGTGGAGACCGCCTCGACCTTCGAGCTGCACGTGCGCCCGCGCCTGCGCCACGGGCAGGCCGCGCCGACGGTGATCGATTTCGATCCGTACAACACCCTCGATCTCGACCGGCTGATCGCGGCGTGGCTGCCGCTCACCTACGCGATCAACTCACTCTCCCACAGCATGGGTCAGCCGGCGCTCTACCCGTTCAAGCTGACGCCCACGGTGATCGCCAAGCTCGCCTTCGTGCACGAGCGGATCTACGCCTCCCGCACCGGCACCCTGCCGGATGCCGGCGCAGCCGGGGCCGAGATGCTGCGCGCGGTGATCATGGGCCTGCGCCAGAAGGTGGCCGCGCCGACGGTGTGAAACCGCGCCTGCGCGGGGCGGCGCGCTTCAGCGGCACTTCAACAGCGCCGCACGATCGGGATCCGGCCGCTCCGAGTCGCCTTTCTGCGCCCGCCGTGACGGCGGCCCTGACGGCGACCGGACGCCTTACGCCCCCCCGTGCCGCTCCGCGAAGGCGCGGAACGCCGCCAGGGTCTCGGCGCTGACGTGGTGCTCGATCCCCTCGGCGTCCCGCCGGGCGGTCTCGGGGCTCACCCCGAGGGCGCACAGGAAGCGCTCGACGATCCGGTGGCGCTCCCGCGCCTGGGCGGCGAGGCGCCGGCCGGCCTCGGTCAGGAACACGCCGCGATAGGGCCGCTGCTGGACGAACCCGTCCTCGCACAGGCGCTTCAGCATCTTGGCGACTGTCGGCTGCGCCACGCCGAGCCGGGCCGCGATGTCCACCTGCCGCGCCTCGCCGCCATCGCCGATCAGGTCGTCGATCAGCTCGACGTAATCCTCCACGAGCTCCGAGCGCCGCGCCTCGCGGGCCTGGCGGAAGCTCTCCACGTGCCGCTCGGGCTCGACCAGCACGGTCTCGGGCGAGCCCGGCTCGGACGGTTCCTGCATCGGCTCTCCCCTCTCGGCGCGCACGCGCCGCCCGACCCCTGTCTAGCAAACACCGCCACCGGGAGGGGAGTCCCGCGCGGCCGACAGGGCCCCCTTGAATCTCGACCTCGAACCCTGAATATAGCATCCGCTATATTTTTGAGGAGAGGGTGAGCATGGTGGCGCCGAACGCCGCGACGGTCCCCGGGCGCACCGCGCCCGGGGCGATGAGCCGGCGGACCGAGGGCGCCATCCGCGACGTCCTCGACGGCCGTCCCGGCGGACGGGGCCGGTTCCTGCTGTTCGCGGGGCCCGCCGTGACGGCGTCGATCGCCTACATGGACCCCGGCAATTTCGCGACCAACATCCAGGCCGGCGCCCGCTACGGCTACGGCCTGCTTTGGGTGGTGCTGCTCGCCAACCTGACCGCCATGCTGTTCCAGGCGCTCTCGGCCAAGCTCGGGATCGTCACGGGCAAGAACCTCGCCGAGCATTGCCGGGACGCGACCTCGCGCCCGGTGCGCCTCGCCCTGTGGGGGATCAGCGAGGTGGCCGCCATGGCCACCGACCTCGCGGAGTTCCTGGGCGGCGCCATCGGGCTGTCGCTGCTCACCGGCATGCCGCTGATGGTCGGCATGGCGATCACCGCGGTGGTCACCTACGCGATCCTGCTCCTGGAGCACGAGGGCTTCCGGCCTCTGGAGATCGCCATCGGCGTGATGGTCGGCACCATCGGCCTCTGCTACGCGGTCGAGCTCCTGATCGCGCCCGTGGCCTGGGGGGAGGCCGCCAAGGGCCTCGTCACCCCGCGGATTCCCGACGCGCAGGCCCTCACCATCGCGGTGGGGATCATCGGCGCCACCGTGATGCCGCACGCCCTGTTCCTGCATTCCGGCCTGACCCAGGGGCGGGGCAATCCCCGGACCGAGGCCGACCGGCGCCTGCTGGTGCGCTACTCGAACCGCGAGGTGGTGGTGGCCCTGCTGCTGGCGGGCCTCGTCAACATGGCGATGGTGATCATGGCGGCGGCGGCCTTCCATGTCGGCCACAGCGGGGTCGCCGAGATCGGCGAGGCCTACCGCACCCTGACGCCCCTCCTCGGCCCCGCGGCCGGGGCGGCCTTCCTGGTGTCGCTGCTCGCCTCCGGGATCTCCTCCTCGGTGGTGGGAACGCTGGCCGGGCAGATGGTGATGCAGGGCTTCACCGGCTGGCGGATCCCGCTCCTCGTCCGCCGCCTCGTGACCATGCTGCCGGCCTTCGCGGTTGTGGCCATCGGGGTCGACCCGACCCAGGCCCTGGTCCTGTCGCAGGTGGTGCTGTCCCTCGCCCTGCCGGTGCCGATGGTGGCTCTGGTGGTGTTCACCCGGCGCCGGGCCGTGATGGGGCCCTTCGCCAACGGGCCGCTCACCCAGGCGGCCGCCGTGGCGGGGGCCGCCCTGGTGCTCGGCCTCAACGTGGTGCTGCTCGCCGCGGCCTTCGGGGTGCCGATCCCGGGGCTGGCGTGAGCCCCCGCGCCCGAGGCCGGTGCACCCGTCCCGTTCCCGGACGGGCGGGACGCGGACGTCCGGCGTCCCGGTCTCCCCGGGCCCCTGGCGGTTTCCGGCGACCGGGCGCAGAAGGCTTCACCGCCCGGGCGAGGAACACCGCATGGCTGTCCAGGACGTCGCGATCCGAACCCAGGACGGGACGTGCGCGATGCAGGCCGTCACGCCGGACGGCGACGGGCCCTGGCCCGCGGTGATCCTCTACATGGATGCCGGCGGCATCCGGCCGGCCCTGGTCGACCTGGCGCGGCAGCTCGCGGCGGGCGGCTACGTCGTGCTGCTGCCGGACCTGTTCTATCGCTACGGCCCCTACGGGCCGTTCGTGCCCGCGGAGGTGTTCAAGGGCGATTTCCGCGCCATCCTGGGGCCGCTGATGGCCACGACCGACAACGTCAAGGCGGCCGAGGATACGGGCGCCCTGCTCGCCTATCTCGACACACGCGACGATGTCGCGGGGGGCGCGGTCGGGGCGGTGGGCTTCTGCATGGGCGGCCCCATGGCGCTGACGGCGGCCGGAACCTATCCCGACCGGTTCGCGGCCGCGGCCAGCTTCCACGGCGGCAATCTCGCCACCGACGAGCCGACGAGCCCCCACCGCGCCGCGCCGCGGCTGAGGGCGGAGGTCTACATCGCGGCGGCCGAGAACGACCGGAGCTACCCGCCCGAGATGGCCGCGCGGCTGGAGGCGGCCCTGAGCCAAGCGGGCGTCCGCTACGGGGCGGAGACCTATCCGGCCGCGCATGGCTGGATGATGCCGGATTTCCCGGTCCACGACCCGGTCGCGGCCGCGCGCGGCTGGGACGCGATGCTCGGCCTCTTCAGCCGGACGCTGCGTCGCGGGGGATGAGCGGAAGCCCGCGCGCAGGGTTCGGCAGACGACGCGGCAGACGCCGCGGCGCAGGGCCCGGCACAGGGCTTGTGACCGGCCTCCGCCCGACAGCCCTCACGTCGCCCGCACCACCACCTCCACGAGGTTGGCGCACCCCGAGCGGATCCCGGCCTCGATCGCCGGGGCGATGTCGGCGGCCGCGGTCACCCGGCGGCCCGGCACGCCCATGGAAGCGGCCAGGGCCAGAAAATCGATGCGCGGATCGGTGAGGTCCATGGCGATGAAGCGGTTGGCGCGCACCGAGGCGTAGTGCGCCTGCCCCTTCATGAAGGTCTTGAGGATGTTGTACTCGGCGTTGTTGATCACCACGAAGGTGACCGGCAGCTTCTCGTGCGCGGCCGTCCAGAGCGCCTGGGGCGAGTACATCGCGGCCCCGTCGCCGACCACGCAGACCACGGGCGCGCGGTCGAGGCCCAGGGAAAACCCGACGGCGGCCGGCATGCCCCAGCCGAGCACGCCGCCGCGCATCGCCGCGTATTGGTGCGCCGAGGGGCTGTCGAGGAAGGTGCGCAGGTGGGTGAGCGTCGCGGGGGCCTCGTCCACGATGGTGGTCTCGGCCCCGACCGCGCGGGCGACCTCCCGGGCGGCGACCAGCGGGGCGATCACCGGATCCTCGAAGGCCGCGTCGGCGGCGGCGGCGAGCCTCGCCCGGCGCCCGGCCCGCGCGGTCACGGCCTGGCTGCGCAGGTGCTCGAAGGCGTCGGCGCGGTCGGCGAGGCGGGGGCCGAGCAGCGGCAGCAGGGCGTCGAGCGAGGCGCGGATGTCGCCCACCGTCGACAGGGCGGTGGCGTAGGTGCGCCCGAGGTCGCGCACGTCGGCCGAGAGCTGGAACACCTGCACCCCCGGCGGCACCGCCGAGACCTCCGAGTAGAGCACGGTGATCAGCGACTTGCCGCCCAGCGCGAACACCGCGTCGTAGCGCCCGAGGATGTCGGCGATGGCGTCGGCCCGGGTCGGCAGGTTGCCGGCCCAGAGGGGGTGCGCGGTGGGGAAGGGGATGTGGGCCGGCCAGGACGAGCCGTAGACCGGCGCCGCCAGCAGGTCGGCGAGCGCCACCATCTGCGCCGAGGCGTCCGAGGCGTCGATCTCGTCGCCCGCGATCAGGGCGAGGCGGCCGGGCGCGATGGCCGCCAGCCTCTCCGCCAGCCGGTCGAGGGAGCCCGCCACCGCCCGCTGGTCGATGGTCGAGGTCTCGCCGGCCGGCACCGACGACATCGCCTCCATCACGTCCATGGGCAGGGACAGGAAGACCGGACCGGAGGGGGCCGCCCCCGCGTCGTGGAAGGCCCGGCGCAGCAGGATCGGGATCTGGTCCGGGCTCGTCACCTCGCGGGCCCATTTCATCACCGGGTCGGCGATGGCGACGAGGTCGCCCATCAGCAGCGGGTCGGTCAGCGCGTGGCGCAGGTCCTGCTGACCGGCTGTGACCACCAGCGGCGTGCCTGAGACCTGCGAGTTCACCAGCCCGCCCATGGCGTGGCCGAGGCCGCCGGCCGTGTGCAGGTTGAGGAAGGCGGGCCGGCGGGCGCCCTGCGCGTAGCCGTCCGCCATGGCGACCGCGGTCGCCTCCTGCAGGGCGAGGATGTAGGCGATGTCCGGCGCCTCGGTGAGCGCGTCGATGAGCGGCAATTCGGTGGTGCCGGGATTGCCGAAGATGTAGCGCACCCCCTCCGAGCGCAGCACCTCCACCAGGAGGTCGGCGCCCCGGCGGCGGCCGGCGGTCTCCACGGTCTCGATCGGCATGCCCTGTCCCCTCCGACGGAATCAGCCCGAGGCTAACCCATGGGCGGACCGGGGCAATGCCGCGGCCGCGCCCGCACCTGCCGGGTCGCGCCGGACCGTCGCGCGGGGCGCCTCGGGCCCGCCCTGCGGGATGCGGCGCCCGGCCGAGGCCGTGCGGCAACCCATCGGCAGCCTTTTCGCGGTATCCTCCGGCCGGGATGCCCCCGCTCCCTCGGGCGCAAGCCGGAGGGTTCATGCCACCGACCCGGACGACACATCATGCGGATCGCGACTCCTCTTGCGCTCCTGGCCACGCTGGGCCTCGCCGCGGCCGCCCACGCGCAGGGGCTGGAGCGCGGGGCCCAGGAGGGCGCCTCGCGCGGCGCGGAGATGGCGGGCCCCCTCGGGGCGGTCGTCGGCGGCGCGATCGGTGCGGCCGTGGGCACGGCCAACGGCATCCTCGGCGTCGACCGGCGGGAGCGGTTCCGCATCTACGCGCTCGGCGAGCGCCGCCCGTCCATCGCGCTCGCGGGCCCCGTGCGGGTCGGGACCGTGCTACCGGAAGATGGCGTCGTGTACTACGATGTCCCGCGCGAGTTCGCGTTGCCGGAGTACAGCTACACGATCGTCAACCACCATCCGGTTCTCGTCGAGCCGCGATCGCGCCGCATCGTGGAGGTGATCGACTGACGGCCCCCGACGGGCACCCCGACCGGCACCTCCTGCCGGTGGGCGCGTGGCCGAGGGGTCCGGCGGGATGGGGCGGGCGATCCGCTTGGAGAGCACGGGTGGTCCAGACCGCGATTCCGTTGGCGCCCCCGGTGGCCGAATGACCGAGCGCGTCGCCGCGAAGGCCGATCGGAGGCACTGGTTCTACGACAACCGGTTCTTGGTCTGCGCGTTCTGCCTGCTCTCGTTCATGGCCATCTTCTGGCAGGTGAGCCGGTTCGAAGGCTTCCAGCCCATCTTCACCTGTGCCCGGGATCAGGACGTCGATCGGGGCCTGCTCTCCGTCGGGATGCGGGCGTGCATGGGTGACGCGACCTCGCAAGCCGCCCAGGCACGCTGCATGCACGTCGTCTACGTGCTGGCGTGCACGGAGGAGCGGTGGCGCTGAAGCCGCCTGGCGGGGGCGTGCCCGGCGCCCCTCCGATGCCGAGGCCGAGCGCTGGAAACCGCCGCGGCGCGGGGCCGGTCCGCGGCGGATCCTCTTCGCGCTGCGGCCCGACGCCGTCGGAAGGTGCCTGCCGAACCCGGGGGATCATCGCGGATCGCGGGTCGGATCACCGGCGGGCGAAGGGGGCGCGTTGCCTCCGGGCCGGGCGCTCGGGACGTTGCCGGGCGGGACGTCGTTGGGCGGAAGCGGCGCATTCCGGTGCGGAGCCCCGGCGCGGACCCGTCGGCGCTCACCTGTCGGCGGGGGTCTCCGCGCAGGTGACGGGAGGCTTGCCCGCGTCGCTCCAGGTCACCACGCGCCCCTTGCCGCGCAATTCGCGGCGCCCGTCCCCGTACCGGATCCCATCCGCGTGCGGCTGGACCGGCAGGGTCACCGCCGGACCGCCGGGCGGGTGGACGACGGCCGGCGCCTCCAGGTTGCCGATGTCGAACGCGACCGTGAGGGTCCGGCCGGCCGGGCAGGCGAAGGCGACGTGGCGGATCGTGGACGATGCGGCTCGCGTCGGGGCTGCCGGGACCACGAGGCCCGCGGCGAGCAGGGCGGCGATGCCGTCGCGGGGCAGCAGACGATTCACGGGTCCTCCTGCGGTGCCGATCCGCAGCCTCCGAAGCGCAGGGCGGCGACTCGGCCGGCAGACTGCCACGAAGAACCCGTCGCAGCGAGCGGAGCGGCGTTCCACCGCGATCCGCCGCCTGGTCCGCCGGCGGACCGGCCCGACCGCCTCCAGGCGGTTCCGGGGCCTCGCCCGCTAGTCCCTCAGCGCCGCCACGAAGGCCCGGATGAACGGCGGCAGATTGTCGAGGTCGCGCAGGCACAGGGTCAGGTCGCGCCGCGCCCAGGAGTCGGCGAGGGGCACCACCGCGAGGGCGAGATCCTGCGCGGCGCGGGCGGCCGCGCTCTCGGGCAGGATCGCCAGACCGACCCGGGCCGCGACGAGCCGGCAGACGGCCTCGAAGTCGCGCAGCTGCACCCGCAGCCGCATCGGCCGGCCCTCGCGCACCGCCTGAGCGACGAGGAACCGGCTGATGGCGCTGCGCCGGTCGAGGCCGACGAGATCGTGGTCCAGCACCTCGGCGAAGGGAATCGCGCCCCGCGCCGCCAGGGGATGGTCCCGGGCCGCCACCAGCACGAACCGGTCCTCGCGGAACGGGAAGGTCTGGAGCGAGCCGGTATCCACCGTGCCCGACAGGATGCCGAGATCGGCCGCGCCCTCGGCCACCAGCCCGACGATCTCCTCGGAGGTGCGCTCGTCGATCTCGACGCCGATCCCGGGATGTCCGGAAAGGAAGGCCGAGAGCGCGTCCGGCAGGAACTCGGTGAGCGCGTTGGTGTTCGCCAGCACCCGGATCTGGCCGAAGGCGCTCCCCGAGAAGGCCGCCATCTCCTCGCGCAGGCGCTCCACGCCGGCCAGGACCTCCCTTGCATGGACGAGGAGCGCGCGTCCGGCCGGGGTCGGGCTCACGCCCTGCCGCCCCCGGGTCAGCAGCGCGGCGCCGAGGGACTCCTCCATCAGGCGGATCCGCGTCGAGGCCGCCGCCAGGGCGAGGTTCGCCCGCGCCGCGCCGTGGGTGATCGAACCGGCCTCGACCACGTGCCGGAACAGGCCGAGATCGGTGAGATCGAACCGCATCATCGCCCAGTCACCACCCGACCCACCACCCGACACGCCACCCGACACGCCGTGCGACGCGCCGTGCGACGCGCTCTCCGGGCTGCCGGCCCGCGCTCACGGACCGACGGTAGCGCCGGCCCGCCGACCTGTCAGCGGGACGCGCCGCAGGGCCGGCGCGCATCCGCCCACGACAATCCTGGTCACGGGCATGAAAATACGTTGCCGCCATCGATATCACTATCGCATAGCCAGTACCCAATACTCAGTACGTATCGTGCTTTTAATCGACGCAAACGCAGTATTTTTTGGTATAGATCCACTGCAATTTACTCGATCTTGATCCATCATTACCGCGGTCGTCATTCATTTTAATTTAACCGGCACCGAATCAACATCCCATCTCGGCATTCGAACGTTCCGCGATGATCGCACAACTCTCACTCCGACCTGTCGCCGCGTCCAGCCGGACGCGTCCGCGAGGACGCGGCGCCGGATCCCGCGGCCCCGACGACCGGCCGCGCGCCCCCGCGCCGGCCGGTTCCGCGCTCCGACACGGGAATCCATGATGGACGCGCTCCTGGTCGACGACAGCACCACCATGCGCCTGCGGCTGCGCCGGCTGCTGGAGGCCCAGCGCGGCGTGAGCGTGACCGACCACGCCGACACGGCCTCCGCCCTCGTGGAGGCGCAGATGCGCGCCTTCGACCTCGTGCTGGTCGTTTGCCGCATGCCCGCCCTGGACGGGATCGCCTTCATCCGGTGCATGCGGACCATCCCGCACTACGCCCAGGTGCCCATGGTGATGATCACCGACGACGTGTCCGAGGCCGTGCGGCTCGCCGCCCTGGAGGCCGGCGCGACCGATTTCCTCGACCGATCCATGCCGGGCGTCGAGCTGACCGTGCGGCTGCGCAACGTGATCCGGCTGGCCAAGGCGGTGCGGCGGCTCGCCGAGCAGGCGGCCTGGCTCGACGGCGAGGTGGAGGCGGCGCTCCGCCACATGCGCGAGCGCGAGGAGGAGATCATCTTCCGCCTGGCGCTGGCCGTCGAGTACCGCGACAACGACACCGGCGATCACACGTGGCGGGTGGCCCGCTACAGCCAGATCGTGGCCGAGGCGCTCGGCCTGCCCCCGGAGGCCTGCCGCAGCCTCTACCTCGCGGCGCCGCTCCACGACGTCGGCAAGGTCGGGATCCCGGACGGCGTGCTGCTGAAGCCCGGCCGCCTCGACCCCGACGAGTTCGCCCTGATCCAGACGCACGCGGCCATCGGCCAGCGCATCCTGGGCGGCAGCGCCTCCGAGCTGATCCGGCTGGCCGCCGAGATCGCCGCGTCGCATCACGAGCGATGGGACGGCAGCGGCTACCCGGAGGGGCTTGCCGGCCCCGAGATCCCCCTGGCGGCCCGGATCGTCGCGGTGGCCGACGTGTTCGACGCCCTGACCACGTCGCGGCCCTACAAGGAGGCCATGTCCTTCGAGGCGGCGCTCGCCTGTCTGCGGGCCGACAGCGGCCGCCACTTCGATCCGGCCTGCGTGGAGGCCTTCTGCGCGCGCTGGCCGGAGATCCGGGCCGCCGGCGACCGCGCCCCGGCCCCGATCCGGCCGGTCACCGAGCCCTGGGCGCGGGTCCCGATCCTGCTGCGCGAGATCGCCGCGTCCCCCGCGCCGTCGGATCGGCGCGTCCACGCCCCGCCCGTGCCCGCGGCCCGGGAACCGGGAGCGCCGGAGCCGGCCGGGCCACGGGCGAAGCCCCGGCCCGCGGGCGCGCCGGACGGCGCGGCCGGGGAGCGCGCCGGCCCGAGCGGCGGACGCGACACGCGAACCGACGGCCGCAGGCGTCCCCGTCTTCCCCGCGGGCCGGCGGCCCGGACGGATGACGCGCACCCCGTTGGGCCTTAACCTCGCGGGATGCGCATCTTCCACACGCCCGACACGGCCCGGCACGATCCCGAACGGTATTGGCGGCGCGGCACGCCGATCCCGCATCCCGAGCAGGCCGCACGCTACGCGATCCTGCGCGACGCGGCCCTGCGGGGCGGCCACGCCCTCACCGCGCCCGGCGACCACGGCCTCGACCCGATCCGGGCGGTGCACGATCCGGACTACGTGGCGTTCCTGGCCGAGGCCTGGGCGCGGCGGGCGGAGATGCCGGGGATCGGCGACGAGATCCTCACCGGCGCCTTCGCCCGTCCGCAGATGCACCGGAAGCCCGCGGGGCTCCTGGGGCTCGCCGGCCTCTACATGGCCGACACCTCGACCCCGATCCGGGCCGGCACGTGGCCGGCGGTCTACGGCGCGGCGCAATGCGCGGTGGCGGCCGCCGACGCGGCGCTGGCATCGGGCCACGCCTACGCCCTGTGCCGGCCGCCGGGCCACCACGCCTACGCGGATTCCGCGGGCGGCTTCTGCTTCCTGAACAACAGCGCGGTCGCGGCGGCGCGGATGCTGGCCGCCACGGGCGGCCCGGTGGCGATCCTCGACATCGACGTCCACCACGGCAACGGCACGCAGGGCATCTTCTACGCCCGCGCCGACGTGCTCACCGTCTCGGTGCACGCGGACCCGTCGGACTACTTCCCGTTCTTCGCCGGCTACGCCGACGAGACGGGGGAGGGGCCCGGCGCGGGCTTCAACGGGAACCTGCCGCTGCCGCCGGGCTCGGGCGACGCCCCCTGGCTCGCCGCCGTGGAGGCCGGGCTGGCACGGGTCGCCGCGCACGCCCCGCGCGGCCTCGTGGTGGCGCTTGGCCTCGACGCCGCGGAGGACGATCCGATCGGCGCCCTGCGGGTGACCCAAGCCGGCTTCGAGGCGGCGGCGGCGCGGATCGCGGAGGCCGGGCTGCCCACCGCCCTCGTCCAGGAGGGCGGCTACCTCTGCGCGGCCCTGCCCCGGAACCTGACGGCATTCCTCGCCGCCTTCGACGCGGCCCGCTAGCGCCCCGTCCGGCGGCGACG
>Ga0160429_1000623_pt1 | contig 26989 bp, 28 predicted proteins | sample SolpanmetagenomR_FD_108199 | JGI IMG/M metagenome (GOLD analysis project Ga0160429, IMG submission 108199) | Solar panel surface microbial communities from Lawrence Berkeley National Laboratory, California, USA - R | ecosystem: Engineered > Built environment > Solar panel > Unclassified ... | reverse complement strand
ATGGGGATGTAACTTAGCCTGGACTGCGTAGCGCATGTATCGCATGCGCCTCGCAGGTACAACGATACTGTACTCAAAGGGTCCAGAAGCGAAGGGGGCAAAGGAACTGGAGATCCGTTACATAATAGCTCCCGACCGGGTCGTTATAGTTCTAAGATAAGATTTCCTTAATTAGTAGTCTATAAGGAGGTATCTAAATCTTTCTATCTCGTAAGACGAGACCTTCCTCTCTAAGGAGACCTAACCCTAGTAGATTAACTACACCTTATACTAAGTCGTACGCTTAGTATTAGTTACTTACTTAATCGACCTATATATAACTATAATTGCTCCTAATAACCAATAATAAGACTTACTTCTAACTCTCCTTACTCGCGCGATCTCAGCAATGGTAGACTCGAGCTATAATGTCTATGAGTTGCGCACTTCCCACATCTGCAGACGGCGATGACTAAGGCGATTACATAGAGGCAAAGCGCGAATGGTTCAGTCCATTCCGATGATTCCCCGGCCGGTTTTGTTCCGTCACATGAGTTTTTGAATACTCTGACATGGCATCTTTCTGTCCGGCCCTTTATGGTCAAAGTGCATGCAAGAGTCTGTTGAAGGATGGAAGATAGAAGATGGAAGACAGAAGGCGAGATGGGTTTGAGATTATTGACGACGGTGTTTTGTGGAGTTCCTTCGAGGCTTGAGAAGATGCATTAGGCTTGAGAGTGATAGAATGGAGTGCTAGACGAGAGTAATGTACACTATAGTGAAAGCAGGCACAAGAAAGATAGAAAGACTGAATGAAAGTGATGTTTTGAATGAATCTACAGCTATGCCTACATGGACAAGATCTTGCGCTTTGCCGTCTATCCAAACGATCATGACATTTTAGCAGCAATCCTGCTCCTTTCCTGGTCAAACTTCTGATGAAAGAACGCGCCATCGTGTTAGCCGGAAAAAGTTGCTCGACTTCCTGCGTCGATACAGTTTCTTCTTGTCTTGTGATCCGACATCGTGCGTGCCTGTGCCGCCCTGCCTAAGTTGTTCTATAATCTGCGCATCATGAGCGGACACTGTCTCGCAACTAGTAGTTCTGCTTTCCCCAGCTTACTCTCTCTAATCGCCCTATCTTCTCAAGCTCCGAGCTCTCCTCCTGCCGCTCCTACTAAAGCACCACGCCATTTCATCAAGCTGCGCACTCAATACCCAATCCACTCCAGCACTGTCCCTGCAACCGTCGCCATACCTGTCATCACGTACTGTCCAAGCCCTAATACCTCCACTACACCGCGTGCCTGAGCTGCCAATTCTAACCCCCTACCCATTCTTGAGCTCCTAAGATCGAGTATGAAATCTTTGACGTCCTGTGCCACCTCTTTGTACAGATCGGAGATGATGATAGCGATTATGGTGATGGAGATGGAGACGAGGACGGCGGAGACTGCAATTGTCATGATGCCGATAGTGCTGATAAAGCTGATCAAAACGGAAGGGTGAAATATGTTGAGGAACGCTGACGTGAAGGATGGCTTATGAGGGAGGTCTTGAGCTTGAGCTGCTGCAGGTGCAGGTGCCGCAGGTAGAGCTTGCTGCTGCCGGCCTGCATCGAGCCTTTGTCGTGGATGTGCAATTTGAGGCGCAAACTGTCGATTGGCAAACTCATCCAGTCCAGCTAAACCGACGTCGAACTGATATCGAGCTCGAACCCGAGGCTCAAATGGAAGGTGTACTGGATGTTCAGGACCTTGGCGTGAAGCAGCAACGAACCTCCTCCATTGTGCCATCATGTCACGAACTCTTTCTTCACCATTTGGCCATTCCAACATGTCGCGAATAACATTTCGTACGTTAGCAGTTGTGATGCGCGATGGTAGTGGTTGAAAAGTCTCCAGGGCTTCGATGAGGAGAGGATGGTCGATTGATGTGGTGAGCGAGCGAATTGAAGATCTGGTGGACATGTTGCAGTGGTGGAATAGATAGCCTTAAGAGTGTGGCGGTCGTGAGCGATGTTGCGTTAGGTATTGCTACGCAAATGAGTGTAAATTGACAATGATGCTTGTTGGAGATGCTATGAAAGAGGAGGCATGGAAGCGTAGAGGATTGAGATTGAAGTTTCAAGACTGTTAATGGTATCGGTGATGGGCTGATGGTGTGCTTCTAATAGTAGGGTGGCATACAGTGCTTGCTTTTCTGTTCGCTTGCTTGCTTGCTTGCTTGCTTGTGGACAATGTTTGACCAAAGAGACAAGCGTGTTTCATGTTGAGCATGTTTGAATCCAGCGTCACTACCGTGCTGGGATTCGCGTAGGCCGACATAGCGACGACCTGAGAAAAAGGCTGAAACTTGAACAAGCTCGTTCATGGTGTTTGTGACAATCATGTCAAGCTCTAAAGGTGAACTGAGGGATTCGATGAGGAAAGAGAAGTTCAAACGCAAGTTGTGAGAATCAAGCTGCTAGCGTCGTTGGAAAGCCGGTCAGATTCGACAAGACGAGGAAGATGATTGTCGTTTACCGAGTCTGGCTTTGCTGTGCAGCGTGATCAGAAGTCACGCGGGGCTGTGTTGTCACATCTGTTGTCACAGATGATGAAGAAGTTGATGGACGGAGATGCGCACGATCTTGCGCAAATCTTATGGAAAACAAGCGCCCCTGCCGGATATTTTGAACAAGTGCCCCTTATACATTGGAACAAGTGAGCCCGAAACAAGTAAACAACAACTTCCTACGTACTTTCTAATGAGTGAGCATCGCTGAACAGTTATGTAGTGACCTTATCGTCTGATGGAGAAGAAGAAGGTAGCCAGAGCTAAGTGCAGAGTGCGTTGTTTCGTGGAGCTTTCTGATAGGTTTTGTAGTAAAATTCCGCACCGGTCTTCGCACAACCACCGCCCGTCTTCAGGTTACCCAGTGCAACAACAAGTAAGAAAGTGAGTACAATTGAGGTCACCTCGATGTACTCCCTCGGATGCGTTACTCGGTTGATTTGAGGAAAGGAAAATTCTTATGCTAGCTTCCCAACTCTGTTTAGACGACTGCGAAGGGGATCTCACCTGTAAAGCTTAACAAGATCAATCCTCCCGAATCTAGTAACAGCAGCCCAACTCGGCTGCAGGCCTCTGATGCCCTACCACGAGTACGAGACGAAGACCTTGAAATGGAGGAAGAAGCACCTGCGCAGGATCTTGCGCCATTTTTTACTTGATTCAAACTGTAGATTACTAAACAAGTGCCCCTTTTTGGCCCTTGTTACTTCAGCAAAGGCAGGCAAGTGAGCTTGAAACAAGTAAACAACGAATCCCTACACTGTAATTCGAGATATCATTGCGCGCAGACGCATTAATTCGCCGTAGTTACTTGCCTGCCTATCTGTAGCGGTCTACTTGAGCTCTCCTCCACTGCTTGCGTAGTTGATAGTTTGACTATGATGTGTTGCGCTGTGCGCAAGATCTTGCGTCAAAATGAGTACCGTGCCATAAATGAGCTTTGTTTTGACCAGGTTTCTGATCTTCTACCAAGTGCTCCAGTCTCTGTACATGTGCTACCTCTTCAGAAAAGTATCAACTCCTCGGAACAAGTAATAATTCTGCGCATAACTGAAAAAACGTTCTGGTCGATCACCAACAATAGAGACTCGCTATGGCGCAAGATCTTGCGCCAAAAATGGAATACCCTGCTGGTTACTTCGCTATAGCGCAAGATCTTGCGCCAAAATGGAACACCCTGCTAGTTAACATCGTACCTCAACCTTCAACAACAACCTGGAAGTTTCGACAACAGCTAGAAATATTGACCTCCTTATAAACTGTTCGAACCGGAACAAGTGCCACAGCGGACGTTCCTGAACTGTGACAACTGTCGCATCCCCTTCGTCGCATTATGGCGACCTGCCTACAATACTATATCAATTGAAGCTTTCATCCAGCTTGCTCAAACCACTTCTCTCTCTTGTCCATCTGTCTTTTTTATTTACTTGCTTACTTGCTTGTTTGTTTGCGCGAATCTTCGTCTCGTTTTCTTTGGCGTGACTACTTTGCTTGCCAAATCTCCGCTCCTTCTGCTTCAAGCTAATTCTGGAACAGCTTGCTAACAAACACAGCTCCCAAATTGCGCAAGAATGTGTCGTTATCAGCTTGACCTTCTTCATGGAGGCTTCGCACCACTCTCTCGCCGAAAGCAGGCGACCTTAGCTTTCATTACTCGGCGACAGCGACAGCGACATCAAGACTATACTGCACCTTCTACAAGCAACACCAACCCTCGTTCCATATTGTCATCAACACAACAACCTCAAGCATGGAGATGGATATTGACCAACCTAATGATGTCAGTCTATGTCCAATCTCGCCCAGTCACACATCAGAGACTAACACTTTCATCTCTTCCTATAGTTACGAACCCTTGTCGTGCCTCCCATCCTCCACGAAGCTATAAAACAAGGACCTCTACAACTTGCAGGTGCTGCACTGGTGTATCGAAAGGAAGAACTCTACATCTCGGGGAGGAATGGAAAATGGTACAATGGTTTCGACGCAAGCAGTCTATCAGCACGCCCGTGGAACAACAACGTCTCTTCAGACACCTCCGACTCTCTGCCACTGCGATATTTGGATGTAACCCGCAGTATGAGAGACTTCTTTGCGAATTCTGGTCCTCCTCCTGCAACCACTCAACCACGCATCACCGGTCTATCTCCAGGAACAGCATCGTCATTACCACCAAAGAGTCCTCGCGTGAACAGTATTATCGACTCGACCAGCCAAGCACAAACCACTGGCACATCTGACGGAAGGCCGGCAATAGCAGATATTCAGAATCCTTGCGCCGACAATGCTTCCAAAACCACTGGCCAACTATGGAATACTGGTGAATCGCCAGATTTCACTTCACGAATTCGCTCAATCGCTGCTCCATCTACTGGCCCAGTCCAACCCATTGTCTACTATCCACTTGATGTCCCACTCCAGACTATTCCTAATGTCTTTAGTGCTATTCCTGTCAACCGTCTTGACAGTGTACAGCCTGCCGCCGAAGAGGCTGCATTCAAGACTCCGCAGCGACGTCAAGATCATGTCACCATTTCACGCGATGAGTTCGAAACCCTTCAAGATCGGCTGCGTGTGCTGGAATCGCAGCGGCGAAATTGGGTGCAACCTTACGAGGAATCTGAAGACCATTCGCAAAGGCAGACAGATCGCGCAAGAACCGGAAACGCCAGACATGATGACACCAGAGCTTATGACAATTCGACAAACTCAAGCAGCTTACCTACACGTCACGGCTCTTCGAGGCACGATTTCGCGGCACAACAACAGCGTCTCGGAAGCTACGAGTCTGCATTAGTAAGACGTGGTAGCTCAACAAGGTACGACATGTCTCCAGAGCATCTGTCACCACAAAGCCAGCAAAGTCAGCATCGCAATCGGTTCATCATGCAGAACACCAGCTCCATCACCAAAAGCTCCATCTCTGACGGCTACAACAGGTATAGCACATCTTCGAGACATGTACCTCAACAACGCCAGCATCGCAATGACTATCCCATCATGCGGGACGACAACCCTCTTTCCGATGATTATCACTGGTCAGATCTTGATTCTCATACACAAAGCTCTCATCAAGGGCAGCACAGCTCGAACAGGAAAGCACATAGATCACACTATCGGCAGCCTTCAGTCGAAACTGTCACCGACTCTCCTACTACTAGGATGGAATACGGTTACAATCATCAACTACCCTCAATGCAAATCGTTTCCGAATCTCCTACCACTAGGAGGCCTTCCCATCTTAGACACGAAGAACGAGAAGGTACTGCAAGCAGGAGCTTATACACACAGGCGAGTCAGTCACGCCAGGATATGTCATCCTCTTCTCAATATCGTCGCAAGGCATTAGGTTGTGATAAATACTGGAGGAACTTAGTGGAAGGACCACCATTTGGATCAAGTGAAGCACTAGAAAGATATCGTCATTCGGTAAGTTCGAACGTTATCTTCACCCACAAGCTGAACTAATAATAAGAGCAGTCTTCCTCCGTTACTGTCTCAAGATCATCAACTCCTCCGAACGATACCACACCCCTCTCGCCATTTGCGCCTCTTTTACCTTCTCCTCCACCTACACCACAGCCTCAACCTCCTCCAGACTCCCAACCTCAATCATACACTCAACCTCAAGAACAGCATTCACGACAGTCTTCACAGCATGAACCGTCCTTGACAAGAACTATACCACAAAACTGGGATTATGAGAGATACTTCTCCTCTTCCGGCTCGTCAAGTACTGGGACAAGGTATCCTATCTCTACAGAGACAGAGTCGCTTCGACCAGAACCTTTACGTTTTCGGCGTGAAAGAAGTCCTTTGAGCTCTAGCGAGTCGGCGTGAGAGGTCTCGCTGTCGCAATCAGATCAGAAATGCCAACACAAGCAGCGCAGGCCATGCTACGATTTCGGCAGTTGCAGAAGCAATGTAAGTTGCGGCCCCGCTTCAGTGTCGTATTCAAGGCGGCCTCTGCAAATCAGCTTATAAAACACTCCACAGGCAAGCTCCTGCTACAAGATCTCGCCCACAAGCTTCGCTGTAAGCTGTCATCGCAGGCTACCTTCACCGCAAGACTATCGCAAGCTCCCACCGCAAGCTTCGGCCACTGCTCCACCCCGGGCTCCTGAAGCAAGCTGTCGTCACAAACTACCGTTACGAGCTGTCGTAACCTCCCACAGCAAGGTTCCACTATACACCTCTCTCGTAAGCTTGTTCCGCAAGCTCCCTTCGCAGGTATCCTCTACGAGTTACCGTCGCAACCTTCCTCTACTACCTCCTGGCTCACGCCTCCTTCACAAGGTTTCACCACAGGCTCATTTCCAAGACTAAAGGACGTTTATGCAATCACCTTTACAATAACCCAAAGACCTTGATCGACACTCAAAACTGGACTACGTCCCATTCCAGCAGCTCAACGCAGGCTTAGCATGAACAAGAGAAGGCATAGAGGTTCGGCAAGCTGGACTTGGCAAGACATCTGCATGAGGAAGGAGACATGATATCTAGGGATGGACAACAAGCGGCTATAGTAGAAAGACTGGTTCGGAGCCACTTGTGTCTGCTACTTGGCGCAATACTCTCCTGACGCCTGTTCAGCTATTTCCAGCCAAAACAGGCACGACATCGTGACCAAGTCGAGAAAAAAGACTGCTAAACCAGTTGACGGCCATCACCACCACGCAGAAGCAGGCTTGACTCGACAATTACAGCTCGAGGTTTGTATTACTATGAATACAATACTAGCAGTCCAACAATGCACCGACAAGGTACAGGACGTGTCCGTAAACCACGCGCACAGTATGCTCTACGCGCACAAGGACGACGAATGCGATTGGCAATGCGCATCGATAGAGTTATCAGCTCACCTCCCATGCTTACACTTTCGCCTTCCAGCTACCATGAATCGACAGCTACAGCAAAGTGTCGATGGCGCTGGCGCTGGCGCCACAATCAATTCTACCCTCACCACACGTATGCTCCCTGCCCTGCTTCAACCTGTTAGTAACAAGAAGACTGCAGTCTGTCTCCTTGCCATCACGCCAATTGGAACATTCACACCGCAATAGCCAGACATCACCATCATCTACGACAAGACATCTATTCCTTGCCTGAAGATGCCTTAAGCACAAAAGCCACCCCCTCCGGCGCACTGGTCGTCATCACCTAGCAGCCGCTACCCATTGTCGCCAGCGGCAGCGGCACATCGGATCAGTCCCAGCTGATCTCGCACACACGATATCTAGCCTGCTTTTATCTGCTGATACAAGAAACTGCAACTGTAGATTTCCCAACTTCCACTACGCAACTTCGACAGTCACCACTCCAAATTGTCTAATCTTCAGTACTACTTTCGCAGGACAACTATCATCACAACACGAGACATTCCGCGCACACGCAAAATTTGTCAAGCAGCAACATATGGAAAAGTTGGAACTTTATGTTAAAATCATCTCGCTACTTTCTGCCCTAGTTGATTTCTTGATTCACACGCGCTAGATTATCGGGGATGTAGCAGCGGCGAATTCTATTTAACATGCTATAGGTCTTGGGATACGTTCAGCTTTAATCAAAATCATGCTTTTCTCTCTCTACTTGGAGTCGATTTCCACGATCCTTTTCCTTTTGAGCTGCTTTTCCTTTCTTGCATGTTCTTGTTTCGGTTCCTGTTCTTGGTCTTGTGCTTGTTCTTGTCCTTTTCTTCCGCTTCTTCGTCATCAGCAATCGCATCACTGTCTTCGCTGCCACCATCCGCCTCCATCATGTGGGGTGGCTCTGCACGTTCCTTAAATCTGCATCCTTTGTCTTCCTCTTACTCCTTTTCATCTTCTTCTTCTCCGTCGTCGAGTAATAGTAGCAGCAAGATTGTCATTTTTACCAGGAACAATGCTATTGTCATCGATGTCGACCGCTGACACTCGGCATGTTGAAGCCTTAGCACGCACGCCTCCTGATACGCATAGCAATCAACTGGAAAAGATCATTCTCCTCTCCTCAAATTGTACGTCAATCATCCACCTTCTCTCGTGAAGTTACACAAGACGTGTCAAGAAGCGCCGAGGTGAGGTGGGTTGGGCCAGAGATGAAACTTGATGAAACTAGTTTGAGAGCGGGTGATGGGGGAAGGAGGTATTTGTGCTTCGAAAGCATGATTGTGGAATTGGTTCTAACACTCAATCACTTCGTCTTCGCCCTTAACGCTAGAGAGCTGGGATGTATTACCGCACATCGGTACGGCGTAAAAAACAAAATGGATTGTCGGACCTGGATGCTGCTGGCATCAGAGGCACTGCTAGTTTTAGATGCATCAAAGGCACTAGTCGTCAGGGATGTTTCGAATGCATGGAGGCTCTAGAGGTTTACTAGCCAGATAGAATAGCAACGCTAAATGCACTAATGACTTAGGCGCACCTCATCTCACCTTATCTCAACTCAACCTTAACCTTAAGCTCATCCTAACCATCCATCGCTCGGGCTTTGTTTTTTTTCATACCATGCCGAAGCTAAGCCTATGTAACCTCAATCTCACCTCATCCTCACGCCAATCTCAATCTCAACCTCATCCGAATCTCAATCAGGCTCAACAATCTCAAACTGACCTCAACGAGAACGTCGTCCCCTCACCCCACCCAAAAAGCCCACGCTAGATACTTCCTTCCTCTCTTCCACATTCTCTTCAAACCGTAGCTCGAATATCTCGTCTCGAACTCACCTCATTCAAATCGAGCTCATTCAAAGTTCACTTCACCCACGCTTGCCACAGACTCCTCAATCACTTTGGTAAAAGCTCATCAAATACTCACCTTCAAAATCTTTGGCTCAGCATAAACTTAAATCAAGCTCCTCCGAAGCACTACTCCTCGCAAGAAGAGCAGAGCACCTTTAAGCAAAGGAAGGGAGTGTAAAGCAATGGAGCTATTCATTAGTAAGCTATATTATCTGAAGCATACTGAGTAGTCATGTTCATACCCATACTTATAATCCATACTCATCCATGCCGCTCATATCAATTCATAATCATAATAATAATCCATAGTGCGTAACAATTGGGCATTGATCTCACGTTTCCATCATGCATGCGAGACAAATCCTTGACCACCCATTCCTGTAACACCAATCTCAATATTCATCCCAACAACGATTCCTTCAAGACATCTTCTACCATTAATTTCAGTCCAAATCACTCTCCTCCTCTCTATCACGTTTCATCCCAGCATGAAACGCCGTCGCCTCATTCTGAAGCGTCGCAATCGTCAACTGCATGTACTCGTAAATCTGCTGCTTTAACCTAGCAACGTCATCTCTCGCCGCTCTGAGACCGATCGTGAATTGCTTAAGATCCTTATCCAGCTCAATCTCTTGCTTTACCATATTTTCAATGTCAGACTTGGATTTCTGCCTCTGCTCGTCTAGAGACGAGATTTGGGACTGTACGCCGTTGATGGCTTCATCAAACGCGGTGGTCAGGGTGTTTGTCTCATCGTATGCCCCGCACGATTCAGCCATGTCTTTACGCAGCTGTTCGTACCGCTTGAGCTGTTCTCTTTTGTTGCCAATGTCCAATGACGCTTTGCTGTGAGTAGTATGGGCGTTTTGTAAGGAGGTCTTGACATTAGCGAAAGCTTGCTTTGTGGTCGAGTGTGATGCTTTGGCGGATTTCAGAGTCTTAGTGGCCTCCTCGAGGCTACTTTCGATGTCGGTATGAATGCTTTGTGCAAATCGATTAAATTTGGCTGGGGAGTTCACAGGTGTAGTAAACATGATCGGTTGAAAGATTGGCTTTACTGGAGTTTGGACCTGATAAGCATCTCCATTGGTTGCTGGGTCCGAGATCATGCTGTCTTCGTTAAGTGTGTTTCCAAGACCTTCGTCGTCGTCGTTATGTATAGAGCTAAATTCGTCGTCGGCGTCGGCGTCGGTGCGAATAGTGTTGATACTATCGTCGATAGTATTAAGGCCGCTGTCGTCGGTGTACTTGTTGTTGAAGAGAGTCGTGTCGATGCGACTGTTGACTAGACTGTCGTCTTCGAGGATGTCGAATGCTAGTTCAGTGCGTTCTTCTATGACTGACAAGGGCTCTTGCTGGAAACGACCCTTCTCAATACTGAATTCAATCTCGTTCTCTAGCAGAGAAAGATCTTTTCCGTCTGGATCCAAGAGTTCTTCGTCTCCGTGTGGGCTGGATAAACCTTTTGCTTTCGATGATGTGTGGAGGGTGTTCTTGCGTGGTTTCCTAGTTGTGATTAAGGCGAACCGACTTGAGTTGTTGATCTCCTCCTCTTCTTCTGAGTCTTCGGCTTCTTCTGGCTCTTCGTCTTCCTCCTCGTCTAGCTCCTCGTCTTCCTCCTCTTCTAGTTCACCCTTTTTGTGTGACTCTTGATCGTCGTCCGAATTCTCCGGCTCCTCTTCCTCACCTTCCTCGTTTTCTACGTCTTGATCACTCGGGCGCGAGTCTCCCTTTGCTGTGTCTTTTTCTTTGGTTTGCAATGCTCTACCAGGTGTGTTTGGCGGTGTTTGTAGAGTCAGAGCTGCGACTATTCCATTCTCACCAGAAGCTGCGCTCGAGTTGATGAGCGAAGCGACAGGTCGCTGTGCTGGAATCTTGAGGCTGACGATGCGCTGCTTCTTGTTCGGTGGCTGCGAGGAGTCTTGTGGTTCCCTCTATAGTAACAAAGGTCGTCAGCATGCTGTACTCTAGGGCTTTTACATTTGTTACTCACAGCATCTACACGTCTTCGCTTCCCGCTTCCCACCTCTGTTGTCAGTTTTTCTTGAGCAGCCTTGATGTCGTGAGGCACCCACGCCCTATCGCGCGAAACGCCGCGTGGTAGCTGGCTGGTGGTATAATTCCGGCGAAAGTCTCGAGCCTGCTTAACCGCTTCGAGGGCTTCAGGTCGTGAGATGGATGATGCGAGTGCGTTGGCGAAAGAGACAAGCGCTTGTAGAAAGTCAAGACTGAGATGTTTGCCGAAGTTGTCGTGAAGATCTTGCTCGGAGATAGCCCAACCCGACTCCCTGAGTTTTCGGATTGGTGCAAGAGTGCGAGTTTCGTAGGATCGTGGTGGTCGGGGCATGGAGGGAAAGGCGAAGAAAGGAAAGCAAAAATTACGCAAGAAGTTCGACTTCTCAAAAGTGAAGTGAAAGTCGAGTCGATCGATGTTCAGCAAGATGATTTGTCGAGGAACACGTGCGCTATGAAAAGAACAACAACATGATTAGTGCGACTTATGTTCTTGAGATTGGTGATAGCTGTGACTTCCTGTTGATGAGTGAGAAGACTATATGTGCGCAAGATCTGTTTACTCCGACGCGCAAGATCTTGGCCATCTATTCCATGTCTGTTGACAAAGAAAGTGACTCGATCACGTCATCTTTTTGAAAATTCAAAAACACTTGAAGACTCGACAGCGGAGTCTTCGGCTGAACGAGCATGCAGGATGTTATAAGTCTTGTGAGTCTGTCATCATCATGCATCGTATATACTTAATGTGCCTACCGTGTCGGGACTTGCCCTTACATTGATGAAAATGCAAACAACTGCTTGGAATTATCATGCGACACAAGATCTTGCGCTATAAGACAAAACAACCTGACCGCATCTAGAAATATTTGAATGACAGCACTATCATTTCTAACCTTGCATAACATTTACAATCCTTCGCTTCCTCTAGCCTCATCTCATACGTTAGCAATGAAAATGTGAAGCAGAAGCCACTATGTGCTGTCTATTTTCCCTTCAACTGTAGCGCAAGATCTTGCGCCGTAGACAAAATATGTTGATGAGGACAGAAGTATAAATAAGGAGAGTGAATCAAGTGTGGATTCCACCATGAATGAGCAAGACAAGGATGAACCGAACCATTCATAACCCGAGAGTGTCCCTCGTGTCAAGATCATCGATCTATCAATGTTAGATAACGGGGAAAGGCGAGCAAAAACACTCACTCTGCGCGGGCATGCAGGGTCGCTGAGGACTTGTGGCAGGGTGTCGTTATGCCTTTTAGCACTTAACGATGTGCTGACATCTTGACCATCTAGCACGAGAGCCTCAAGTCATCGTCGCCATGGTTCACAGTGGGAGCATGAGAAGTGGTGGACACATGAGAAGTCGCAGTGCCCTGTCCCAGAAGCCTATGAAGAGTTCTACTAGGCAATGCAAGTTCTGGTGACTTCCTAGAAGCTGTAGTCGAGGCCATCTACTATATGTTATAGTCAGCTCCTATCTGACCTTCAGCCACGGCTTCTGCAGCCTGTTAAGGCGATATGGATCTTCCGTACCACGCAGCAGGTCTTTCATGCTGCATGTGATCACGATGGGACTAATAGAAGTGACGATAGTAGACTCGCTAGCTTCGACACCGGCATTGAAGTGCGCAGCCGTGAAGCTGAATTTGGAGCCTCTGGTTTCATGCTTCACTTGCGCGATGTGCGCGGATGATAGAGCGAGGCAATGATGGAGAGCTTCAGATGTGGCACCCGATAAGACTTGCTAGTAGCGCTACCGAATGAGGTTGATATAGTGAGCAAGTAGGAGCTGCACAGGCCGATGAGGAAAAGTTATTCTCGAGTTCGTGTCGAGAGACCGAAGACGTGTAGGTGAGTGATAGGGCGAGGAGGCAGCGGCTGATAACCTTGAATATAGAATAGGGGAGGACTTGCTGGTGGCGTTGCCATACGAGGTTTATATGAGGAAGGAAAAGAAGCTGCAAAAGCCGGTGGGAGAGTATTGTTACACTTATGCCGGGAAGCCCGTGGAAGCCTGCGAGGGTGTATGCGAGCCTGTAAGGTGACTAGATCCTTTAAGTCGCTTAGCTATGCCCTAAGTGCTGGAGCTTGACATTTCAATCCGCATTTCGAAAAGACGGCAAAGACGGCAGAGATGTTGGTACAGGAACGATGCTTAATCAGTAGCAAAGCAGCTAGACACTAGCTACCTCGCATACGGTCATCGGCCTATCGTCTTGGCACCGTGCTTAGGCACGGAGGTGCGCCAGGAGCTTGCCTGGCGTTACGGCTACAGTCTACTAAACTGTCAGTTCGTTTGTTGCCCTTGCCACCATTGTGCATGGTGACCTCACAAACTTGTATTGCGCGTGGAAACTCCCAGTGCGCTCCGTGGCTGCACATATTGCACCAGGTCCTGAGTAAAATAACCCAGTTTAGGGCCAAGGCGGTCAGCGTAAAGGACTCGCGAAAAATGTGATGGAATTGTGTTCACGTAATGTGATGGCATCGCACTGTATTGGCAACAGAAAAGACAATAGAAGGAGAACCAGATAGCCGAAAGTTCAAAACCAAAGTCAAACAGCACCATCAGCGCAGGGATAGTAGAAACCCCTTCCTTCCTTCCCTCCTTCGACTCCGCCCGTACTACTCTATTAAACTGATCATGTGCTTTGTACCATCCTCCTTAGCTTCTCTGCTCTGCCGACACCTCCTCTTTCCCTTTATTACTGCCCATGTCGTGCTTCTCCCCCTTTCTATATGCTTCTCCTCGGCCACCAATCATCAATTCCGCTAGATCTACCACTCATCCTGACCCGCCGACACCTCAACGAGCTTCTGGCTCCTGCTGAGGATCTTACGAAATGTCGACATCGTGGCGCTGCAATTGTGGAAGCTATACTTCACGCTTCTGTCCTGATTATCAGCTACATGACACCCGAGCCCCTCGGTCTCGTCATCACTGATGATGTGCCATATGCCATCATCATGGGCCACTCTCACACCATAAAGTCTGACACGTTTGAGTGTCTGTTCATGGTCGAGCAGTAACTCCAACAGCTCGCTGCACGTGTCGAAACGGACGACGGTGATGGTTTCTAAACAGGGCAGTACAAGATCAGCTGTCAGCGTAGCAAAATCAAGTGCTGAGGCTCCGTCGTCGTGGTGAGCTTCGGGATAGCGGTTGCGGCTGGCGATTGTGAGGGTGCGAAGACTGACACAGTGCCGGAGGAGGTTGTTGGCGAGTAAGAGACTTTGGTAGACTGTGCTGCTTGGGGTATGCAAGTCTGTATCGCGTTGGCAGAAGTCGAGCTCGAGGCGCGAGAGGGATCTGAGGGAGGAGATGAGGGAGGGTTGCCGGACGAAGATTGTGAAGAAGGTTGAGTCGATATACTGGAGAGATAGCTGTATGGAAGGCCTTGTAGGGAGGAAGTTGGCCAGGATCCGGAGAAGGATGGTGATGGAATGGAGATTGGTTTCCAAGTACCGAGGAGTGTCGATGAGATCGGAATCATGGTAGATGTCGATGGGGAAGAAGTCCGGCGTTTCGATGGAAATGACCGAGAGTTTTGGTAAAGAGTGTAAGAGTTGCAGGAACTGAGTAGAGCCATTGTCGGTAGATAGATATTCGCTGAATTCTTCGAGGCACTGCACGGTCTTATCGAAGAGGCGAAAGGCCTTTTGTGTATTGGGGCCAGCGACGTTCTCCTTCTCCATATAGGCATGAATCATCTGCGCATCTTCCGGCAAGAGAAGCCGAGGAAGACGGAGGGCGAGTGAGACGATGCCAGCTCGGTGATCTTCATCCAGGGGCATGGACAGTAGACTATTACTTTGAGACTGTGGCAAGATCAAAGTTGTAGTAGTGGAGGAGGTTACATCATCGTCAAAGTTGAGGTTAGCGAATATGCTCATAATTGTTGTGTATTGGATCAGCTTGGTAGAAAGGACAATTGAGGCTGGTATTTTTAGAGATTGATGGGCCAGGAATGCACGGCATGCCGTAGAGTATTTATGCTTGCGACACCGATTAGAATATGCAAAGGGGAGGAAACATTTATGCTTGCCGAGTGATAAACATTGCGACTAATCCATATCCGGCGTGATGCCACATTCTTCACTGGTGCCGGAGTCTCTTAGATACATGTAGGTTGTTCATCGATTTTGCTTACTGCTAGCCAGATGCGTCAAAGCTAGTGGGTAGGGGTCGTTCGATTCTCGGTCGAGCGGCAGAGGCATGCGATGGACTTCGCACTACTACTGGTGATACAGCATGCGAGTGGTTGACTTTGGCGGCAGCGGCCGCTAAAGGGAAAAGCTCTAGTAGCCAAGCTCGTGATGCCTCTCCCCTTGCGCCTTGTTCGTTAGAGCGGGGCGAGTTTTAGCTTGACCAGTATGGACTCCCACATGATACGCCGTACTTATTTGGAGATGCCAGTACGCAGCACGCCAGGGTCGAGTTTTGTGTATCTGGATCAGTGCATCCAGAGTTTTCCTTGCATGTCGAGGCCCTAGAATGTGGTCACGCTATCGTATGTAGGCCGGTACCATATCGGACTCGATTGAGATTGGTTGATGTCGCGCTTATCACAGAATCGAAGCAAGGAGCTGTAGACATTCCTGTCTAATTTTGCGCCACTCATCTAGATCAATCCGTAAGTCCTCATCACTAGCGCAAGATACAAGACGCAATTGAGCCGTTACTCCTTGTCACCAACTTCAGGTCGCTAGGCATTTGCCTTTTCTAGACTGTCGACACTGCTTAATTTTGACGTGATCTAGTCGCATCGTTGCGGTTCTCGCATATTTTCTGGTCGAGACTTATAATGCCTTCTCCAGTCGATGTAAGTCTACTGTCATAGGCAGCGAAAGTCATGAAGACTGTTGGAGCTCGAAGAAGTGGGTCACGATATTCTAGCACGGAAGTTGCCGAGTATAGTGAGATCGACCTTTGCTATAGATGCAAAATGTTTACAGGTAGGGCAACGTGGGTCTCTGAAAAGTGCAGACTCGCTCGAGCGGAGACAAATAATATGTGATAGACTCTAGCATATGACGGAGAGGTTATGCGCTGTTTTACAATACATACACTTGAGACATTATACCATGCACAAATGAGCCTCCATTGTTCTGGGCAATCGTGACGCGATGCGCATAAGTCTTTCCTTCACCCTGCCATAGATGTCGCGCTAGCTCTTACACCTCTACTGTATTCCGGTCATTCGTCTTAGTGCCCACCAAGTTTCTTCCTCGACCAGCTCAGTTTTGCAGATTGAGATTGGTAGTATGCTAACAAGGTCAAGTGCTTCACCTTGCCCGCTGCGCGGAAGCTTCGAACTCATACTTCGGTGAGATGCTGGTCCGCATGATGAGTCAGTACGACAAGCTTCCTCGCACGCGCTAGTCTTATGGTATAGAAGGCTGCAGGACGGCGATGTAGTTGCTTAAGTCTTCAAGAGCGCACACCTGTATATAGCCTCTGATTGGCGTTCTGCACGTAGGACAGATAACGACAAATCTGCGATCTTCCTCTTCTGCTTGCTGGCCACCTTTCCCCACCCACAGGTCGAGACAATCCTGACAAAAAGAGTGTCGGCACATCAGGGTGATTGGTTTCTTGAGAGTGTTGAAGTAGATCACACATTGTGCGAGATGTGATATTACTCTTAAGTGCGTAGCTGCCTCTCTCACTTGCGCTTCAGCCTTTCTAGCTTGCTCTTGTATCTCTTGCAATTCCGCCTCCAGTGTCCTTACTCTCTCTGCAGATTGTGATTGTGATATGATCATTCTTGTAAGTTCTCGTCTATCGGCCTCGGCTCTACTTTCGCTTTCTGATCTTTCGATGGTCGTTTTTGTGAGCTCGGCCCTCGTTGCCTCAAGCATATTCTCCAGTCCTTGATTGCCTCTGCGTAGCTCGCTTGTTACTGTCTACCGACGGACGTATACGTTAGTACTTTACGTGCCAGATCTTGCTTAGAATTACGTACCGAAGACCGTGTAGTAGGCATTGCGAATGCTTAAGACACTGGAGGAACTGCGAGATCGAGAAGAGATACCGCGAGATGTATGAATGTCACGCTGGAAGGTCTGAAGAGCAGCGGTTTGATGGTAGATGGTGTAGCTTGGCCGACCAAGGAGGATATCTTCATGAATATGGCTCAACCCGCACAGGAACGACAACATTTGATAGCCGAGCAAGACGAGCATATTGAGGACGCAAATGCTGTTCAGAGCATTGTTGTGCAAACGCGAGCGATTCCGAACGAAATTGCTCCTCAGGAAGATGTGTTGCCCCAGCCTGATAGCATCACCCAACAGTCGACATGCTTACCGGATCTGGGAGAGGAGCAATCACAAACCTCAGACTCAGAGCCTATGCTGCCTGTCTACGGACATAACAAGATTGTACTCTTCCCACGGTGTTCTCACGACCTCTATAAGCGCGAGGGTCTAATACTGTTTGAGGAGTCTCGATTCCATCGGCATCTTGCATCAACCTTTTGACATCCTTCTAGCTGAATTAGATGTGCATGTAGCTGTAGCAACGAGATTGCTCCCTGGCTGCAGTTTCCCATCTCAATGGGACCTGACACCCGAAGAGCTGCTTAATCTTATCTGCCTACCGATTGCTTTCTTCTGGCTCATCTGCACAGCCGAGTCCCCTCTTAGAGACCCAATTTTAACGTGTGCGGATGTTTTAATAAGATTCACGACTCTTGCTCGCTTCGTTATGCTGATTGAACGTTGTGGCTTTGAGCAGCAATACTTTCATGAGTATGATACGGAACGTGATCTTCTTGAATGGTCGGTAATCGCGCGTCTGAATATGCACTACGGCTGCGGAGTCTGGTACCTTGTCCACGCGCACTTGTCACTTCGTATGGAACTTGCACGCTCACTGCCTCTGCAGGAGCTGAAAAGGCTCGCCATAGTCTCGGATAGCCAAGCCGAGCTTACTACTAAACTCCAAGTGCAGTATGCATTGACTAGCATTCCTCATCTTCGCATGACGAGCTCCTCCGTCCTACCGTCATTCAGCCACCCGCCACCATTACCACCAAAATAGACTGACAACATTCCATTGATGGATGTGCACAACGATCTGTCGAAGTTATCTCGTCGCCGTGTGTATTGCCGTACGGGGCCTCCCCATGATCTGGCAGATGCGGAGTGTGGGATGAAGCCTGATAGTGGCCCGCGACAATACTGTGCCGTTCGTCTCTATTTGTTACAACCAGACAAATGCTCCTGGCGTGTGTCGCACAGTCGTCATGTCAGAAGACGGCACCGCATGGGACATTAGTGTGTCGACGTTGCTATCAGATGCTGCATCGAGCCTGGCTACGAGGGCGTTCGCTTTTCTTTTTGACCTCGTCGACTCGCATACCCCTGAAAGTTTCTTGCAAGACTCTGTGTGCATGATATATTGGACACGCTGCTCAAAACTCCACCTAACTTCAATACGTAAGATTACTCTTGACCCAGAATCTACATCCTTATGCCCTCGCCAGGTCATATCCGCACTGCACCCACTGGTCCAAATTTTAACACGCCCGACAAAGCTCAAGCTGTTCTGCTCTGCGTGGCTCAATATCGCTGGAAGGCAAGGAGGAAAGGCAAACCTCTAGGGCGTAGTTTCTCGAGTGAGGTATGCAGTGGCCGAAGATACTACAGACCTCTTCTGCTACTGCTCGTGTTAGTGTAGTACTATAGCTAATTGAACGTGGCATTATAAGAGATAGGTCACCTGTTAGACGCAGGCAATTTAGAAGTCGCGTGGCAGTAGAGATTACAGGGCGGGTACTAAGCCAGTCAGATGACGGTTGTGACAGGTCAGAAACGAAGAATCGGAGAGCGGAGAGGGAGCGCGGAGAGTGTAGGATCGAGGTTTATCGAGCACTGGGGGGAGGGATATGTTGGCCAACTTCCAATCATTCTTTGAGACATGACTACTTGATTCCTGTGTCCAAACTTCGTAGCAAAGATTATTGCTCTTCAGACCATTGTCGATCACACTTATGGTGCCAAGCGAATTGCTTCCCCCGTTCAGCTCATGACACAGCCAATGCCTTTGAAGATGCCAAGCTTCTTCGTCTCAGTATCATCTACCAGTGCTACACGCTTCTGCTTCTTCCACCTATTGCCGCAATGCGTTGCTAATTCCTGCTTCCTGATTTCACCAGCCTCGGTATCCGCGACCTCCTCGAGCTTACGCTTCCTCAAGGAGCAAAGTTGTTGTATACAATCCTCCTGGGCGCGATTTCTAGTGTTGCTGATCTGCATTTCAAGCTTACGACGCTTGTGCCTGGCCGAAGCGAGATTGTGCTGTTTGTCTGAGTCGTGGTTAGGATCAGTAGAACCATGCTTTTCACCGGCCACGTCCAGCTTAGCATGCTTCCGTTTTGCCACTTGACCAAGGCCATCGTTCTGTTTGTCTTCGAGGTCACGTCCACGGTCGTCGTTATTGAGCGGAGAACCCGGAAGCGTTTCTTCCGTAGGAAGCTGTTAGTGGACCGTATTTTGTTTAAGGAGACCTTTGTTATCGCTCCTGAGTCTTGGCTTTAAATAAGCTGCCGGATTTCGTGTAGCAGGCTTGTGACTTTTAACAAAACAAAGTGTAGCCCGGCGTGACCCGTCATTTCTCTCTGTGAGCAAAGGTGCAGTAGTTTTTCCATCAAATTCGTCATCTTGTAGGTTAGTCCGCTCACGACGCCACAAAGATCCTGTTCGCTGTTTCGCCGTTGAAATGCTTATATGTAATGTGCCCGGCATCTTGTCCATGGGGTCGAAAAACAGCATTTCTAAGTGCCAAATTGCACTCCAAAGTCAAGTCGTCAGTTTGTGCTTGTGCTTCGAGATACTCTATCTTGGAGCGATCGTGCAGACGACAGACACCATTCGAATCAAAAAGGTCAGAAGCTATTCGCCGGAGGAGATTAGTGTGATGATAGTAGTCTAGGTGGCATCGTGTTGTAAGATAATTTAAGATGACCTGGCGACGCAGAGGGTGTTCGATTTAGGTAGTAATGTTAAGATCAGGAGATAATGAGTTGCTCCTCGAAGTATGGTACGAGGCTTCACTATGTTCTGAGTCCATATTGAAATGTTCTATGTGTTGTGAAGGAGGTGCTCGGTGCTTAGCATAGTATTAGAAGCTTTCGACTTAACGGTCAAGTGGATGACGCAGCGTAGCCGGAAGCACGATACATGAGATAAGTTAGTATAGGTAATAAAGTAGGAGAAAGACATGGTGTCAGATTCTGAAAGAAGATTGATGGTTTCACATGGGACTTCATAGTTGATAAGCATACTGATCACTGAAATGTTTGACACCAAACATAGTATTACACCATCCCGTTTCTGATTGATCGGATTCAATGCCCAGTGTTTGACAATCAAGTGCTTTACCACACATGATTTATTACTGTTCATCAAACATACCCGCTGTTACGGATTTCCTTGGTGTGTTCTAGGATCATACATGGTCCTGGAAGCGTCGCTAGTTTTTGCAGATAATGCACTTGCTCACAAACTAAAAGACATCTTGTGTGCTTTAGGTAAGGTGCTTAGAAACTGCTTGACCATCGGTATATGTTGAGGAAATCTTCTGTCTCTAAATTGTGATGGGTGCTGTGTTGAAGGACAGCTCGGCTGTCGGATCGAGCGGTTGAGCTGCCTGGATCAGTGTTCATGTAGCATACTCGCTATCACGTCGCTGCAAGATGTCTGCTCGAGCAATTGTGATCTACAACGCCGTTAGGTGCCAACAATTGAGCTTATAACTATGTGACAGAGCTTGGCTGTGCCACGTCAGACATAATATACCTCCGATGATGCTGGGAAAGTAGGCCATATCGCATCACTAGCATCTAGTTAGAATGGCGATGAGGCGTGACACAGAGCGATAGATGCAGGACGATACTGATTCTCGCTAAGCAAGTTCAATGTCTTTTCACCACTTTCAATGCTTCTGCCCACTTTGAGCAGATCTTTTCACTGCCCTAGAGCCCCTTGAGCATCACCCTATGAGTTTGACGACGATGCATAGTGGATACAAAAATTTATAGACCGAGAGTCACATAGTTCATCACTTATTCCGCCAGCAATGCGAGGAGTGGCATGAGCAAGTGATACTTGTGCTTGCAGAGATATAGAGAACAACGTTCAGCTGCTATACACTAGTGCGTCGTAAGCTTCAGGACAGGTTATAGGAAATCAGCATGCGGCCTGATGCCAGTGCTGATATGCCAATAGAGGTAGTAGTCCTGATGCTAGTCGTCGACGATAATGAGACCGTTCGTGACGCTAAAGTCGAAGCCATTGCAAGAGAATGATAGAATCTTAGATATTGGTGGATTTGGCGGCGAAGACGACATAAAACCTGCGGATATTTGCTTATCATATATTTGATTGTCAATATGAGCTAGCTGTCATAACGTCTCTATAGCCAGAAATTTTGTCGGAGCTCATGTCGGCCGACTAGAACTACAACTTCTCAGCATGCCTAGAACATTACCAACTGCTCCTCTTGTGCTGGGCCTCACGTGTTGAAGTGCTCAATCTATACTGAAAGGTCATGATGCCCGCGGTAAAGATGTCCTACAGCAAGTTTAGAGACATGTTACCGCGGAAACGATCCGGAAAAGGGCTCTTTCTGCTCTCCTCGGAAGGCGGTATACCAGCTAAAAAGCTTGCAAGCCTCCAGACGAGGTACTCCGGAAAGATTGTGCGCTTCCTCGAGGGCGAGGTTCATGACTAGGAGGGGTTCGCAATTTGTCATACTGATGAGGACGACCGTGGCAGTGGGTTTTGAGGGGAGAACTGGTGAGCTTTATGAGTGTAAGGAGCGGCATGATTGGATGTCGCCGTGAGAGAAGCCGCAAGTGCGAAGAGAGTAGTTAGTCAAGTCCTGTTCCAGGTTTCTCCTCGGGTTAAGTTGAGTTGATCACTATCAGTCAGCCAGCCCCTTTTCCCCCTCTTCCGAAAAACCCAGTCGACACTCATCCTGGATCTTTCACTACGGATACGGAAGCACTGCACAGCAGCTACAATGGCAGGTCTCGCATATTAGGGCTGTTGCTACTATGAACGCATTTATGAGCGTCACGTGGTCGCGTCGCACATCGTACAGCATCCCCTTCTACTGCAACTTTCTTCCATGACTCCTACTACTCACCAGTACTTCGACTGCCCGCCTACCACTCCTACTTCCTCTGCATCAGACTCTTCCGACTCACTGCCAGTCGCGTTCGACGCGTCTGACTATCTTCACCTACCTCCGACACTTCTAAGTTACCACTTGTTCTTCTGCTACATCACGACTCTGCCGCTAACAGTCTACAATGAGTTCTCGAGATAGACCGCGGAAAGCCTGCGGGGACTGTGAGTACTGGATAGCAACACGTTCGCAAAAGCGGAAGAGAACTCGTCTTGGATCTTAGACATAGCGTAACGCCTCGAAAAAGATAACAGTCGAATCGTCTGAGGGATTAAAGGACAGCTTCGAGATGTACTCAAGTCAGCCGCCAGAAGTGGGAGAGGAGATCGTAGTGGACGATATATAGGTGGTGTCAATTTTGACCTGCGCACATGAAGAGACTGCACAGGAAAATCTAGCTTCCCATTCCATTATCCCGACACAACGGAACCCTACGAGTGCACCAGTCCATCTAAGCAACGTTCGCAAGCCCTTGCACATGCCATTAAAAGCGATACTAGACAAGCAACAGAAACAGGCTGAATCTACAAGCATGGCGCTTAAAGAAGCTCAGAATGCCATGCAAACAGCCGAAGAAGTCCTACAAAGTACCATAAGTCTAATCAAAGATGAATCAGACGGTCGCAAGCATATTAAAGACTTGAAGAAAGAGCTTGCATATCAGGAGAAAATACAAATAAACAAAGAACACAAGGTTGATGGTCTAATAAAACACTACGAAGAGCCGAAGCAGGATAGGCGGCAGCTCAGTAAACCGGCTCCTACTCTCGCTTTCACGAGTCAATTCCAGAATAGTCTCGACCAGGGGATGGCAAAGTGGATGCTACAGTAAGTATATGGTGTACCGCTTTTGCGATGGACCTAATTTCTGAACTTTAGTGCCTCTCAGTCATCAGCCCGTCGAGTACAAAGTAACGCTACGCGGCAAGTATATCCATCAGTAGACCACCAGGTTCGCTTTCAGAGAATGGAGTAGCAGCACATCAAGAGACTGATGAACGGCAGGGAACGCCATCGCATCTTTTCGCGGTTACCGCACAGACAGGGTTCAACAACACTGCGTCCACGATTTCGACGATGATCCGAGGAAGACCTCACGCTTCTTCAAGACAGAATACCGGCGAGGCGATAGCAACAGGTACTACAGCAGATACGGCACTGAAGATCAGACGACCACGATCAGACTCGCGGGAAGTTTCAACGTCAACATTTATACGATCCGGAAAGACTATACCGTCTACATACATCTGCCAAGCTAAGCCACACGAAGCAGATGGAAGTGGAATGACGAGTATCCAAGTCATTCGTGCTTTCACACGTACAAAGAGCTAAGCTTTCGGGGCCTAATCATTCAAGAGCCTTCTCGTCTGCAGTCAACAAGCGGTTGAGGAAGGACTAGTATAACCTGGCAGAACCTCCTAGCTTGATGCGGGTTGCAGTCTGTATTATGCACACTAAGCAACTAGGCGAGTGGAGCTGCAGAGCTGGACATAGCATAGCAGGATTCTATAGGTAAAGAGCGTTTTTGAGGAACAAAGGACAGGAATGCCCGTTGCGCGTGGACACTAGCTCGAGGTTAGGAGGATATCTTGGGGATGTAGCAAGTTACTTCTAGATGGCTGCTAGATCTGAGCTTGAAGGTTTGTCCTAATATCCTCGCAATGAATGAAGATACCAATGATACTCTCACTGGAAGACTAAGCGATGCTGTTGTTAGTGTTGTGAGTGTGGTTTATGTGATGGGCTGCCTCTTCCGGCTGTTTGCTGCCCTGCACCCTCTTAAACAAACTCCGCTTTCTTCCTTCTAGGCTCCTCGGGCTCACTTTTGAGTCAGGCTTCTACCTTTGACACAGTCCAGATCGTCGACATCTTGAGGATTCTATCAACGCGTACGTCAATACGTTAACATGCTGCGCTGATACGTCCGTCAACGTCACGCCATGCTAATTCATTCATGTTATCTACGGACAACTCCTTGATGATCTTCAGTGCCAACACTGCATTGACTAGCATACACGACGATCATGTTCACTCACCTAAAATTTCACAGTCCAACACAACAATTTCCTTCAAAAATGACCACTACTCCCATGCTATGTTCCCAATGATTTTGGGGATTTGACGTTCGTCGATATCGCGCACGAGGGTCTGGGTGAAGCAAGTCTACCGTAACGAACCACGATCGAACGTCATCTGCTCACAGGAGCCACCAGCATGACATATAGTTTGACATAAGCATAGATCAGATGAGGTAGTATTTTCTCTCCCTTCTGAATTTTAATTGTCCTACTAATGAGCAAGCCTAGCGTGTCTTGTCTATGCTGCATGCGACCATTGCATCGGTCATTGACGAGGCGACAGTATTGGACAAGCAAAATGATCTCGATGAAGTCTGGAACTGGAACTGGAACTGGAACTAGAACTCATCTTGAACACAGCCGTGAGCCCAATAACTACTGACAGCAGCGTCGCAAGCTTAGTATACACCATGTTGTTATGCATTCATACTTCTTAGCTAGTCGAAGGCTCAACCAGATCTGCCTGGCTTGTGAAAAGCTGAAGACAATGGAACAACTTGGCGCAAAGTTGCTCATATCTTAAGTTTGACAAATGCTGCGTGTGTTTCAGAGCGAATTTCAGAAAGAGCTAGACGAATGTCATGCATGCGAAGTTTCCTACTAAAAGTATGATACGCTTCCCTTAGATCGGCAAATTCAAGCATCTGCCTATGATTGTCTACTTAAACTACGGATCGTGCCTCCAGCTTCTTTCGGTTAACATGTTTGCGTGTTAAAGTCGCAATCTTGTCCAGGAGTTGTACATCTCTAGGAGTATCGTTGGGCGTGTGTATAGTTTTATAGATACTTCGCAGCTGTACATCATGGGGCCCTTCTCTCGACAGGTTGTCGTGAAGTTTCACCTAGTCACGACCCTCGTCTCGGCACAAGATAGCTTGTGTCGCCATGTCTAGGGGGCGCCGAAGGGGGCTGGGCCGGCGGGGACGGGGGATGTGATGACTACTAGGTTGGTTGTGGATAGGCGCGAGGTGGAGGAGGCAAGGATAAGGGTGCCAGTTATGGATCGGGAGGGTGGGTATGAGTTTAGGGAGACGTAGAGCGAGAGGTAATGGCTAGCAAGAATAAAATGTTATGGCGTGTCCCGTTATTCCTCATTCTACCAGTCGTCGAGGTTGATTCTTCTATTTTACTTATAGGGCTTGGTGGGGACTACTGGCTTGCCGTTTCTGCCCATTTGGAGGCTGAATGGTGCGATTAGCTTTGTGGGAGTTGGTGTGATAGATGGTACAGCGCCCTGTATCAGCATCATGTTGAGCTAGCACTCCTGGCCTCGGCTCGCGCCGTGTTCCCTAGGGCGTAAGATGTTTATCTTGCCTTAGCGGCCAATCTGCCCAGATTGGGATGCGTCAGACTTCTCAAGATAAAGAAAATAAGGTTTAGAGTAGCACACGACTTGCACCACAATAGTGGAAACCCAGTTACCAACTCTTGATACTGCATGAGAACAAAGAAAATAATGACGCTAGTAGCAGCACACGCTTGTCCCGTTCCACAGTTCAGAGCACAAGACAATCGTAACAGTATGCTAGTCTAGAGCAATAAGTTCACGGGCAGGCATGTGGGCAGTGAGCAAAACAAACAGCCTGTTTACAAGATAATGGTGACGCCAGGTTGAAGCAATGGATACCTCAGAGCTTGAACTTACTTCAATAGGCACGTCATATAGGTTTCACAGGTGGCATGTCGTCGGGGATCTAGTCCGGTGCCAAGTAGTGTGGAGAAGTCTAAGACAGCTCCTACATAAAGCTTATATCTACCTTAGCTCCACTCTCAACTACGTTCTAAGCTAGTTCCAGCTGAAACGCAATTTCAGGTCAACCACTTCATTGCAGCTATAAGATTTTTACTCACGACGCAAACGTGTTGGAAGGCAGATGAGCTTTTTACCTGTGCAGTCTATCGTGCAGTAGCAATCAATAATGCTTTATAGCGCTAACAGCACCTAAGGGAATGCAATCATGATAGCCTGATGATGACGAGAACAAGCATCAAAGTATCATGGACACACTACCAAATATTAGCAACCAAACGGTAACGACTACACTTCTGCCGCAGCAGGTACACTTGCCGGCGAGAACGGGCGCTATTCGTCAAACGGTTGTCGCGATCTGCGAGGCTATCAGCCATCTATCTCTAATACCATCAGACGAAGGACAAAGAAACAGCGGGATGTTCTGCTAGACGTGCATGACAATAACCAGACCAGGATGAGGACAACGAAGTGAATTTGCATCCCAGTCCGAGAGATTCCGTTATTCACAGTCATCAGGTATGTACTTATATAGTACAGCCCTCGCGCGTTCTGACACTTCAATTTCAACCTCTTCATCTACAATCTATACTTTTTCTCTTCGAAGACCTTGACCAACGTCTACATCAATCTTCATGCGACGATCCTTCCCCATGGCGGTGAGCTTCGCCTCACTTGCCACACTCTTCT